>OGMF01000531.1_pt1 | contig 42502 bp, 32 predicted proteins | sample 1572921 | NCBI WGS metagenome assembly OGMF01 (sample SAMEA2581919, study PRJEB24529) | metagenome | biome: Human gut stool | place: China | collected 2011 | reverse complement strand
TCAGGAAGGGTAATAAAGAGTCCATCCGTCTCTTCGACACAATGCGAAGCTACTTTGCGCAGAATCATATTTTCCCGAATACACTCTACGGCCGATTCATGATCCGTCACCGCATAACGTGCTCCACTATGCAGCAAACCATGATTTCGTCCGGTCGCTCCGGTCGATATGTCAGAACGCTCCAGCAGCAGAGCCTTGATCCCTCGAAGCGAGCAGTCTCTGGCCACACCCGCTCCGGTTGCTCCGCCACCGATGATGATAACATCGTAGGTATTCTCCATAATATGGCATATTAATTTGATGCAAATATAATGTTAATTTTATAAAAGCAAATAAAACGAAATAAAATTGAATCATCAAAAACTATAAAATTATTTCGTTTTATTTCATATTTACCCACAAAACGAAATATACAACCGTTCTATCACGCCCAAACAAAAGAAAACATAAGAATAAAATTATTTTCAGAAAACAATTTTCAGAACGACCAGCCCTTACTGAACAGGAAGCGACCAGCCGAAAAACAGCAAAAAATAACAAGATACAATTATAAATCAGCACTTTAACCCAAAATAAAACATCTGTACAATACTGTGCCGGCATGCAGGTTCAACACATACCTCCTCCACAAATGCCTTTCGCAACCGCTTTCGCCAGCCACCTGCCTGCACCGGCCCACCACAAAACATCAGCTCACCCACCTTTTGAACTCCACACACCGTTGCTTCTGAACCTGCACAAAAACCAAACCAACACCCCCTAACAAGGACTATCCCTTCGATTGCCATAAAAAAGGAGCTGCAAACTTGAACGTAGTTTGCAGCTCCCGACCTAATAAAAGCAATAAAATAACCCGATTTCGCTATCGCTTACGGGACCACAGTTGCGACATCTGTTCCAGAGCCTTTCCTTTCGTTTCGGGCACCATCTTCCAAACGAAAAGTGCAGACAGTAACGACATCACGGCATAAATACAATAGGTACCTCCTACGCTCCAATCGCTCAACGACGGGAAGGTGGCCGAAACCGCAAAATTGGAGATCCACTGTGCAGCCACTGCAACCGCTACAGCCTGAGAGCGAATGGTGTTGGGGAAGATCTCCGAAATCAACACCCAACAGATCGGCCCCCATGACATCATGAACGATGCCGTATAAAGAATAATGAAGACCAGAGCAGCTACACCGATCGAATCTGTAAACGACAGTGCAGCCAAAGCCGCCATGCCGATCATCATTCCCATGGAACCTATGACCAACAACGGTTTACGCCCCACCTTATCAACCGTAAAAATCGCCACAATGGTAAAGAGGATGTTGACACCGCCCATGACTACGGTCTGCAGCATCGAGGCATCCCCGGAAGCACCCATATTGGCAAAAATGCGGGGAGCATAATAGAGCACCACGTTAATTCCTATGGCCTGTTGAAAAAACGAAAGCAAAACGCCAACTACAATCACCGTCACCCCATAAGCAAACAGCCGTTCCCGCTTTTCGTGAACTGTTGCTTTGATCTCATCGAGAATCGTATGGGCATTGCGCGTACCGTTGATACGCTCCAATACGGCAAACGCCTTGGAATCAAGCCCCTTCAATACCAAAAAACGTGGGGTCTCCGGAACAAACAGAATCAAAAGCAAAAAGATACCCGCCGGATAGGCCTCCGAAAGGAACATGCGACGCCATCCGATCGATACCATGGCCTGCTGAATCGCCTCAACACTATCTCCCAGGTTATTGCGAATCATGTAGTTGACAAAATAGACCACCAGCATACCGAAAATAATGGCAAACTGATTGCATGAAACCAGCATTCCCCGGATATTGGCCGGTGAGATCTCAGCGATATACATCGGACAAACAGCAGAGGCCAAACCAACACCAACCCCGCCAATGATCCGATAAATATTAAACATCACCAACAGCGAAAATGAGGCCTCTCCCTCCGGCAAGATTCCACTTTCGGGATACCAGGAACCGACTGCCGAAATAAAAAAGAGTGCCGCTGCGATGATCAATGTCTTTTTACGCCCCAGACGAGAGGCCAGAACTCCGGATAGAGCCCCGCCAATCACACACCCGATCAAAGCACTGGAGGCTGTAAACCCGTGCATCCAGGCCGTATAGGTAAAATCTGAAGCCGTGCGGAAAAAGCTATCGAGTGCCTGTTCCGCCCCCGATACGACTGCCGTATCATATCCGAAAAGCAGCCCCCCGATAATCGCCACCAAAACAATGGACAGTAAATAGGGACGACTCCCGGTTGATTGAGTCGAAGTCATGTTTATAGTTTTAGGTTATTGTGTTCAGTTAGGTTATGAAGTCCGTGCTCCGCGCACGACAAGCAAACAAAAGGAACACCGTACGATAATAGATACCGTACGGCCTTCCATTCGTATGATTCGCTCCGTTAAATATACATGTTGATCAACGCCTCGTAGAGCTCCTGTTTTCCGCTGCGTTGTACCGGCTCATGCGTACGGGCATACTCTGCCACCTGCTCCAACGTCAACCGGCCCTCTTCAAATGCCTTGCCCTCACCCTGATCATACGACGCATAACGCTCGGCAACCATCTTTTCATAAGGCGAATTGTCCAAAATATCGGCAGCAATCAACAACGCACGCGCCATGACATCCATCGCTGAAATATGCGCAATGAAAATATCCTCCGGATCGGTCGAGTTACGACGGGTTTTGGCGTCGAAGTTGGTACCTCCACCCTGCAATCCGCCTCCACGCAAAATCACCATCATGGCCTGCACCATCTCGTATAGATCAATCGGGAACTGATCCGTATCCCATCCATTCTGGTAATCTCCACGGTTGGCATCAATCGATCCCAACATGCCCGCATCTACGGCACACTGCAGCTCATGTTCAAAGGTGTGACCCGCCAAGGTGGCATGGTTGACCTCAATATTGACTTTGAAATCCTTGTCAAGACCATGCGCCCGCAAAAAGCCAATGACCGTCTCCGTATCTACATCATACTGATGTTTCATCGGCTCCATCGGTTTGGGCTCCACCAAAAAGGTACCGGTAAAGCCTTTGGAACGGGCGTAATCACGAGCCATGCGCAACATGGTAGCCATGTGCTCCTTCTCCCGCTTCATATCGGTATTGAGCAACGACATGTAGCCCTCACGGCCGCCCCAAAAAACATAACACTCGCCTCCCAACTCAATCGTCGCATCCATGGCATTTTTTATCTGCAACATGGCTCGAGCCGCTGCATCGAAATCGGGATTGGTAGAGGCTCCGTTCATATAACGGGCATGACCGAAAACATTGGCCGTACCCCACAACAACTTAATCCCGGTCTCGGCCTGTTTCTGTTTGGCATAAGCTACGATCTCTTTCAAATTACGCTCATAATCGACCGCATTGGGCGCCTCATCAATCAGATCGACATCGTGAAAACAGTAATACTCAATCCCGATCTTCTGCATAAACTCAAAACCGGCATCCATTTTGGCCTTGGCACGTTCCAGCGCACTCTCCGACGCATTCCACGGAAACTGTTTCGTTCCCCCGCCAAACTGATCTGCCCCCTCGGCACACAACGTATGCCACCAAGCCATCGAGAAACGGAACCAATCTTTCATCTTCCGTCCCCGTACAACCCGTTCCGGATCGTAATAGTGAAAAGCCATCGGATTTTTCGATTCAGCACCCTCAAACGGAATCTTTCCTACTGTGGGAAAATAACTTACTGTTGCCATAATTTGCTTGTTTTTATTTATAATTCGAACTATTTCGTTTTCAATTTCGACTCCACCTCCTGCACCCAGGCCCGATATCCCGTTTCCAATACCTCACGGTCATTGTCCTCCGGCTCGATCGTCTCCAACCTGCGCAGCGAAGCAAACGCCTCATCCCGGTTTTTGTAAAATCCGGCACCCAACGCTGCACCCCGGGCTGCACCCAAGGCCCCATCGGTATTATACAACTCAATCCTAGCCCCCGTAAGCGTAGCCAGTGTCTGACAAAACAGCGGGGAGAGAAACAGATTGGCCTTGCCGGCACGAATCACATCCGGAACCAAACCCAACGTGCGCATAATATCAATGCCGTAACGGAACGAATAGGCAATTCCCTCCTGAGCTGCCCGCAAGATGTGTGCAGTGGTGTGGCGATTCAGATCAATATTGCACAGCCCGGCACCCGTACAACGGTTCTCCAAAACTCGCTCCGCTCCATTGCCGAAAGGCACCACCAACAGCCCCTCCGACCCGACCGGTACACTGGCCGCCAAACGGTTCATCTCACCGTAATCCAGCCCCTGCTGAACCACGTTGCGTCGGATCCAGGAGTTCATAATCCCGGTCCCGTTGATGCACAAAAGAATTCCGTAACGAGGCTGCTGTGCCGAATGGTTGACATGTACGAATGTATTGACCCGGGACAACGGATCAGCTTTGGGAGTATCGGTTACACCGTAAACCACACCGCTCGTTCCTCCCGTCGCTGCAATCTCCCCCGCCTCCATGACATTCAACGAGAAGGCATTGTTCGGCTGATCTCCGGCCCGGTAAGAGATTGGAGTCCCCGCCGGGATTCCCAACTCCCGCTCCGTCTCAGCATGGGTATAGGCCTGAACCCCAATAGAAGGATCGGCTTCCGGCAGCATCGCATGCGGAATACCATACCAATCCGCCACAAAATCGGCCCTACGCTCCTCAAGAAAATCCCACAAAATCTGTTCGGACAACCCACTGATGCTGGTCGAAATCCGTCCAGAGAGACGATAAGCAATATAATCACCCGGAAGCATCACCTTATCAATCCGCGCAAAGCAATCGGGTTCAAAACGTTTCACCCAGGCCAGTTTGGAGGCCGTGAAATTGCCGGGCGAATTCAAGGCATGGGAGAGACAAAACTCACGCCCGATCCCTTCACAAGCCTCGGCCCCAATCTCGACAGCACGGGAATCGCACCAAATAATCGACTTCCGCAACGGAGTCCCCTCCTTGTCTAAACAGACCAGACCATGCATCTGATAGGTTATACCGATCGCTGCAACCTCCCGCATGGAGTGTTTGGCCGCAATCTGGCGGATCCCCTCCTTGACATAATGCCACCACATCTCCGGATCCTGCTCGGCCCATCCCGTACGCAAAGCCTCAATCGGCATCTCAACAACCGGATTGGTCGCCATCGCTACACACGATCCACTCGGAATGTCCATCAACGATACCTTGACCGATGAGGACCCTATATCGATTCCCAAACTCTTCATCGCTCCCTTGATCTATATCTATGCGCTCAACAAAACCGCTCAATAACGCCAATTATTGATAAAACCCAATTTCAGTTTCTCTTTGACCGCTTTCTTATAAGCATTCCGATTAAAGGTGTAATATTGCGCAGGTTTATGCGCTACACCCTGCTCCTTTTCTGCCGTTGGCGTCAAAAAACCCGATGCCAAAATCTTCTTACGGAAATTGCGGTTGTCAATCTCAATCCCCAACACCGCACTGTACAAATTTTGCAATGCTCGTATCGTAAACTTCTTGGGCAACAACTCGAAAGCCACCGGTGACTGCAGCATATCCCGACACAAATACGACAAAGCTGAGGTCAGAATTTGCTTGTGGTCCATGGCCAAACGCTGAATCGAATCAACCTCCACCCACTGTGCCCCTTTGGCTGTAGTGTAGGCAATCGTCCGGTGATCCAACTTCACCAAAGCATAATAGCCTACCGTCACCACCCTTTCACTATGAATCCCGTGATATTGGTTGATCCATTTCAACTCCTCGCCGCTCACCCGATTCGGATCGGAAAAGATCTCCATCTGCTTCAGATAGACATTGCGAAGCCCCGTCGCCTCCTCCAAAACCCGATAAGCAGCCTCAGGCAATGTTTCATTCTCCAGAATCATGGCTCCGGGCAGTTTCAACCGATCGAGAGTCGGATCCTCCCGATAATAACGGCGCTCTATCAACAAGACTTTCAAAGCCTTACCATCGAAACCAAATACCACACAATCTACCGATAACGACTGATTCAACTGTACAGACATGACTGCTAACCGGGCTAATTTTCGTTTTTGTAAAGTTATCCTTTCATCCAGGATTCTACAAACATATCGTATTTTTTACGCTAACTATTCCTTTGATTCTCTATCTATAACGGCATAATACCTATATAATCGCCCATCCGAGTATAACCCGAAAATACGCTAACTCTCACCCTTCGCCCCATAACAGGACCGTCAAAAATATAGAGGTACACCTCAACACTCCAGAGGGAATAGACAATAAAGTGAAAGAGGTGAAAAGTCGATGGTGAGATGGAGGGGATAGTAAAATGGTGGGAAGTAAAAGATGAAGGGTGAAAGATGTCTGGTGGGCAATATGGGAGGGAAAAGGGGAATGGTGGCTGGAGGCTGGTAGTTGGTGGGAAATGGTTGGTTGGAGGTTGGAGGTGAAAGTAGAAGATGGGGAGTAAAAGAAAAACAGGAAGAGAAAACAGAAAAGAACAAGGCAGCAAAGAAAAGAAAGAAGCAAGATAATAATAACAATAAAGGAACAACAAAAGGGAGAATAACAATCAAGCTGCAAAAATGTACTCCCTACTCTATTATAATTGTATCCTAATATTAACTCTGTTTCGATCGACAGCAAGCAGCAGAGAGTTTCTGCACCACGTGGCGAATAAGCAATCCATACAGAATTCTGAAATTGAAATCCATGCACAGAATTCGCTGCGCTCCACCAAAACCAACACCCAACAAAGAGCGGATCATCAAAATAACCTTAAATCGAAAATAGCCTCCAGACTCGGTCTCGATCAGCTATAAGGTAAATCGTTTCGCTCCCCTCAATCGACTGACATGTCATAACATTGCAGCAATGAACCCTCACCTGGTTTCATGCATTTGAGAGTCCGCCAAAAAACTGAACAATTGACAAAACAGAGATCCAGACAACCTACACCGCATTGTCCGAACCCCTGTTCCAAAGATGTTGATAGAAATACAAAACGTATGGACGTCAGATCAAAATAAACTCCTCCCTCCGACCAGAAATAGCCCTAAACCCTCTCAAAATCTGAAAAGGCTATCTCCTAAATAGACCATTAACGTTGTTTTTTGTAGGTTACAGCTGCCAACAGATTGAAAACAAGCGCAAACAGAACCAACAGAACATAGTTCGGCCAAAGCTCCACGACCGTAGCTCCTTTGAGATAAACAGCCTGCATAATGGTAATAAAATAACGGGGCGGTAAAAAGCGCGTAATAACCTGCGCCCATTCAGGCATCGAAGCAATGGGGGTAATCAGACCACTCATCAAAACAAAGATCATCACGAAAAAGAACATGACAAACATCGCCTGCTGCATCGTTGAAGAGCCATTCGCAATGGTGATGCCGAAACCGGAGATGGTCAGAATAAACAGAGCCGCTGCCAAATAGATTGCTCCCAACGAGCCAACCGGAGAGAGTCCATACACCAACCAGGCCAATAACATGGCAATAGACAACACCACAAATCCAATCAACCAATAGGGAATCAATTTCGCCAACGTAAAGGTAAATCGACTGACAGGGGTCACATTGATCTGTTCGATAGTTCCGGTCTCCTTCTCTCCGACCAGATTCAAAGCAGGCAAAAAACCACTTAACATGATCAGCAACATGATCATCAACGCCGGAATCATATAATGACGATATTCCAACGTCGGATTGTAACGGTACTCAACCACAAAAGCGTCGGCCGGCGCAGATTTCCCATCCTCAACAATTAATTCGGAAAGCGTCTGTAAAACAGTCTGTACGGTATATTGAGCTCCCAGCCCGCCTTTCATGGCATTCACTCCATTCGTCGTAACACGCAGCTTGTCGGGAGTTCCATCGACCAGAGAAGCCTCAAATTGATCGGGAACTTCGACAATCACATCGACCTTCCCCGCTTCGAGTTGCGCCAAACTCTCATGGTAACGATCCGACACCTGGACCAGCGTAAAATAATCCGACGCCCCAATCTTCTGCACCAAACGCCGGGAAGCCGATGAACGATCCTGGTCAACCACCGCCACATTGATATGACGGACATCCATCGTAGTCACCCACGGCAACACCAACATACTGACCAGGGGAAACACCAACACCAATTTCGGCAGAAACGAGTTCCGGAAAAGCTGCCGAAACTCTTTATCGAGCAAAATCAACAGAGTTTTCATTTCTATTCAAGTTTGTCGTTGAATTTTTTGAGCGCCACCACAACCAACACGAATGTCATGGCAGCCAAAATGGCAAACTGCTGCAATACAGCCCCGAAAGCAGCCCCCTCAATCATCAGTTTACGCATCGCCTCGATATACCAGCGGGCCGGAATCACACAAGAAACCACCTGCAAAATTCCGGGCATATTCTCCACCGGGAAGACCATCCCCGAAAGCATAATCACCGGCAAAATCAACACCATTCCGGAAATCAACATGGCCACCACCTGGGTCCTGGCAATGGTCGAAATAAACAACCCCAATGCCAAGGCCAACAAAATATAGAGCAGGGATGTACCGATCAGCCCGATCATGGAACCGGTCATCGGAACCTCCAACGCAAAGCGGGCCAACAACAGAATCGTCAACAGATTGATACACGACAGTAAAAAATAGGGGATCATTTTGGCCAAAATGATCCATAACGGACGCACTGGCGAAACGAGCAGCACCTCCATAGTGCCTGACTCCTTCTCCCTGACAATGGAGATCGAGGTCATCATCGCACAGATCAACAGAAAAATCAACCCCATAATCCCCGGTACGAAATTGTACGCACTCTTCATCTGTGGATTGTACATCGTATGCGTTTCCGGCATCATCGAAACCGAGATACCATCCGACTGCAACACATTGCGCATATACCCCGATCCGGAGGCCGCCACATTGGGATTGGAGGCATCAAAAATCAACTGAACGGCTGCCTGATCCGATTCACCATAGGCCAATGCATTCATACGTCGATCGTAATCATCCGCAAACACCACCACCGCATCGACCTCACCGCAACGCAACACCTCATCGATCGACTGCGGAACAATATACCCCTTGAACGTAAAATAATCATTGGCCGAAAGCCGCTCGACCTGCTGCCGAATGCTCTCCGAGCGTTTCGGCGCCACGACCGCAAAGTCAACATTATTAACCTCCGTCGAAATCGCAAAACCGAAAAGCAGCATCTGCACAACAGGCATCAACAAAACAATGAGCATCGTGCGACGATCCCGCAAAATATGCAACATCTCCTTGCGGACAAATGAACCAAAACCTCTCATCTCTCTTCTCCAATTGTTTACTCTGTACGTTTTGCACCACGGGCCAACGTCCGGAATACCTCATCCATCGTCGCCACCGAAAAACGTGATTTCAACTCCGCCGGACTCCCCAAAGCCCGAATCTGGCCATCGACCATGATCGACACCCGGGAGCAATACTCCGCCTCATCCATATAATGGGTAGTCACAAATACCGTCATTCCTTCGGCTGCAGCCTCGTAAATCAACTCCCAAAACTGACGGCGTGTCACCGGATCAACCCCACCGGTCGGCTCATCCAAAAACACCACCTCGGGACGATGAACCGTCGCCACGGAAAAAGCCAGCTTCTGTTTCCAGCCCAACGGCAATTCGCCTACAAGCGTGTCGATTTCGGAACGAAACTGCAACCGGTCAAGCAGCTCGACTGTCCGACGCAACGTCCCGTAACGGGTCAAACCGTAAATACCGGCATACAGGCGGATATTCTCCCGAACCGTCAAATCCTCATACAACGAAAAGCGTTGACTCATATATCCAATACGACGTTTGATCAATTCTCCCTGCGTCATCACGTCATAGCCGGCCACAGTACCACTTCCCGATGTGGGGTAACTCAACCCGCAGAGCATACGCATAGCGGTGGTTTTACCAGCCCCATTGGCCCCCAAAAAGCCAAAGATCTCTCCCCGTGACACCTCAAACGTAATCCGATCAACAGCTCGAAACGCCCCAAAATCCTTACACAGCTCCCTGACCGATATGACTGTATCACTCATTTTCCATCCGTTTTATGAAGACATCCTCAATACCTGCCGAAACAGGCGTTACCTTTACATCCCGAAAACCTTCCGCTGACAACTGCGCCACGAAAGCGGCCCTATCGAAATCCTGCGTTGTCACCAAATGGTGAACCTCCCCAAAAGGATAACAAACTCTCACCCCACGACAACGCCGTGCAGCACTCAACACGCCATACATATCCGCTCCCGACAAGGCATACAGGGGCTCTCCAAACCCCTCGACAATGCGTTGCGGAGTATCGATCTCCAAAATCTTCCCACCATTAATCAACGCAACACGATCACAACGACCCGCCTCATCCATGTATGGAGTCGATACCAGCATGGAGATTCCCTGTACGCGCAATCCTGCCAACATATCCCAAAATTCACTCCGGGAGACCGCATCAACCCCTGTGGTCGGCTCGTCGAGAAACAGCACCGAGGGTCGATGTATCAAAGCACAACACAGCGCCAATTTCTGTTTCATGCCGCCGGACAATTTGCCGGCCCGCCGTTTACGAAATGGCTCGATCTGCCGGTAAATCGGCGCTATAAGATCGTAATTATCCTCGATCGCAACTCCAAACAAAGCTGCAAAAAATGCCAGATTCTCTTCAATCGTCAAATCGGGATACAACGAAAAACGTCCGGGCATATAGCCGACTCGCCGACGAATCTCCTTGTAATAGGCCACAATATCCAACCCATCAACCGTAGCCTCTCCACCATCGGGAACCAAAAGCGTCGTCAACAAGCGAAACAGGGTCGTTTTACCCGCACCATCCGGACCAATCATCCCGAAAAGCTCACCCCTACCAACCTCAAAAGAGACCCGATCCAAGGCTGTCAACTTCCCGTAACGTTTGACCAACTCTTTGGCTGCAATAGCCGGTTGCATCCGTGTATCCATCTCTCTCAAAGTTTCACCTCCCCATAGAGGCCCAGTTTCAAACGTCCATCATTTTTCACCGCAATCTTGACGGCATAAACCAAATTGGCCCTCGAATTTCGGGTCTGGATACTCTTCGGCGTAAATTCACTCTCCGAGGCAATCCAGGTAATCCGACCCGGATAATCAATCCGTTCATCCCCGCCAAAATCTGCCGTTACCGTCACCTGCTGCCCCAGCCGCAAAGAGGACAACTGCTCCGATGTGAAATAGGCCCGTAAATAGACCTGACCCAAATCGGCCACCTTCATCAAAGGACGCCCTACTGCCGCCAACTCACCCGCCTCAGCATATTTCGCCAAAACAGTTCCGCCTACAGGCGACACAATGCGGCATTTCGACAACCTATCCTCAATCTGGGCAATCTGCAACTCGATGGCCGAAGAGTTCTCATCAATGGAGGCCAGATTGTTGTGCAGCGTAGAAAGCAAAGCATCCAACTGGCCCTGCAAAATCTTCAACTGTGCGTCAATATCATCCAACTGCTTGGTGGTTGCCGCTCCATCCTTGAGCAAATTTTCCACCCGGCGACGCTCTGTCTGCTGCTGTGCAATCTGCTCACGCAAGGCAGTAGCCTGTTTGCGGACATCCGGACGACTGCTGCGGGCCGACGCCACCTGCCGCTCCAACTGCAACTTCTGCAAATAGAGCTGCACCGTATCAATCGCTCCTACCGGAACCGCTGCCTCAACCGAATCCCCCTCCTCAACATCAAAACAGAGAATACGTCCATTGGCCTCAGCCGAAACGGTCACTTCAGTCGCCTCAAATGTTCCCGTCGCATCGAAATCATCTCTGTTGCCACATCCTACGGCCAGCAAAGAGAGCAACCCATAACACCATATCCTTTTCATCTCTTGAATCAATTTTATCTGTTAATCGTATATTTCAATTCATAAATTGCCTTCAATAACTCCACTTCACGAAGCGAACGGGCGGAACGGGCCGAAGCCTCATCGGTAATCTTACGCAACAGATCATTCGTATCGATCACTCCGTTGCGTAACTTGGATTCGGCCGCCTCACGCACCGAACGACGCAAAGCCACTATCCGATCATCATCCGCCAATGCCCGACGCAACCGGGAAATGTTCCCCTGCTCCTCCGCTACCTGCAAATCGGTATTAAAAAGGAACACATCCCGCTGAATATCGAGCTGCTGCTGGGCAACACGCAGGTTAGAAAGCCTGTTTTTCTTCGTATAATAGGCTCCGAAATTCCAGGACATCTTCACCCCGATCAAGGCATTCCAAGTCCAATCGGTCGATACCATACCGGCAAAATAATCCAGCCCGGGATAGCCATAATATCCCTGCGCAAAAACACCAAAACGGGGACGTGTGGCCGATTTTACCGACAACTCCTGCGCCGCCAACCGCTCCTGCTGCGCATCGATCCAAGCCAACTCCGGACGAGCAGACTCTCCCGAAACCGCCCCAACCAACTCCGGACGCTCCAATCGCTCCGCCAACCGTTGCCCTATAAACAACTCCAGCATCCGACGATAGCTCTCTCGAGACGCCTCAATCTGAACTCGCTGCTGTTGTATAGACAACAACTCCGCCTCAACGGCATCCGCATCCGTTTGCATGGCAACTCCATTTGTGACCAGAGAGCGAACCTTATCCAAATTACTCTGCAACAAAGCAATCGTCAGATCGGTCTGACCCAACCGCTCCTCCAAAAGCAGAATGCCAAAATAGAGATCATTGACCCGACCCTTTACAGCATACAAATCCACCTCCGTAGCCTGACGGTGCTCGTCTGCCGTAGCCTCAATCACACGGCGGTCGGCCTGTGACTGACCTCCATCCCAGATCGTTTGATTTACCTCCAAAGCAACCTTGTACTGATTCTTGTCAAGACCACGCAACGACACACCTGCCTGGTCAAGCATACCAGAAAATGCCGAAGGAAACTCTGGGACCCTGTTTTGCCAGGTCGCCTGAGCCGAAAACGAAACCTGTGGCAACCAACTGCGTGCTGCATTCGACAAATCGTACTGTTCGGACTGTCGAATCAAATCATACTGCCGAATCTCTGGATAGTGGTCGCACGCCAACTGCTGACACGCGTCCAAGGTCTGAGCCCACGACGGAACCCCAATCAACACACCCAATAACCCAATAACAACCCAACGTTTCATCATTATGCCTTTTTTATTCTTCGTAAGATCACCTCTACATGCTCTTTGCGTCGTTGCGCAAAAAACTGCTCTCGACCCTCTGCAGCATATCCCAATACCGGTTCAATAATCGGATAAGCTATGAATGGGAAAATATTGAGCGATATAATATCAAGTATCAACATGCGTACATCTAATGTCTCCAACTCTCCTCGCGCAGCTGCCGCATCCAACTCACGTTGTAAATCCAAAACCAATCGATTGGCCATAAACGATAATCTCGTTTGCATCGCTGCGTAACGCTCCGGATGAGAAAACACCTCATTGACAATAAAGCGAGGCAGATCAGGATTATCCGCTATAAAATCAAAATGCTGCTCAACTCCTCCACGAATACGCTCCTCAAGAGGCAAACCTGGCCGACCAAAAGCCGACAATACCGACTCTCCCATTATACGCATCTTATCATCCAAAATACGTTCAAACAGATGCTCCTTCGTCCTAAAATAGTAGTGCAACATGGCATGGGTCACACCAGCTGCTTCCGCTATCGAAACCGTTCGCGCGCCGGCAAAGCCCTTGGTCAAAAATTCCCGTTCTGCAGCCTCGAGAATCGCTTTTTCCTTACTAACCTTCGTATTATCAGATGATTCAACCATAATTAACAATTTTATTTAACAATTTTGTTAATGCAAATATAAAGACATTATGTTTTTTTACAAAAAATCTGTCATCATTCAGACTTTTTCCGAAATGGCATAGGAACAGAGGGAACCAACTACTTTTTTGTTAACACCATAAAACACATGCATTATAAATGCAATTCATGTAATGCCATAAGCTTTAAGCTAATTAGAACAAAAAAAATGGTATAACCATACAACTTAATGACTAACTTTGAAAAGACTCAACTTACATAATAATTAAATCTCTAACCAAACAACCTAAATGATTATGAAAAAAGAACTGTTAATCTGCGCTACGTTGTTAGCAACACTTACAAATTGCTCTTCATCCGACAACCCTACTCCACCGCCCGATGAGGGAACGAATATCAGTATTTTGGCACAGCTGCCGGATATCACAACCAAAATAAGTTTCACCCCAAACGATCAATCCGATAAAGGGTTAATAGCGGGATGGCAAGCATCTGATGTAATTAATGTTTATGCAATCAATGGCGGATCCTCAGCCAAAGGGTCGCTGAACTTTGAAAAATATCCTAACGAATCAGACAAACACCAAGCAACCTTTTCAGGACAACTCTCAGCATCCGTATCCGCAGGAGCCAAGCTATATTCGTTTGTCAAAAACACTGCTCTAAGCGAATCAGGCACATCAATAACCTTCAACCTGAGTAGCCAGGACGGTAGCGCAAACGGTCTATACAAATGCGCCATTCTCTATGGACAAGGCACATATACTGAAGGCGCTGCAACCAACATCTCATACAATTACAAATCGGCGACTACCAAACTTACTTTTGCTTTTCCTGCCTCTTTAACCGGTAGCATCAAAAAAATCTCGCTTACCGGCGAAGGACTATACAGTAACGTCACATTGAACGCTATGACCGGCGAACTGGAAGGTAGCACTGACGGGGGAATTGAGATTACTCCTACCTCACCCATGCAAATCACAAATGGGACTGCTATTATCTACACGACCCTATATCCCAATACGGTAACCGGAGTAAAAGCCATGATCACCATGAGCGATGATGAGTTGTATGAAGCTGAGATTGGCGACCTCACCGTACAAACCGGTCTGAACGTCACGGAAATTGCAGCAACCAACATCACCCATATCGGCAAAAATGTCGATCTGTACGGTTTCATCAGGGACGAAAACGGTAACCCCATCGCTGATGTTGTGGTCAGTGACGGCTACACCTGTACAACTACCGGAACCAACGGCCTGTATGCCATGAAGCGTAACTCCAATGCCAAATTTGTCTACTTCTCCGCACCAGCTGACTGTGAAATTCCAACCAACTCTGCAACGGACAATTCGGCCCGGATCTACACTCAACTGACTAAAAACTACAGATATGACTTTTCATTGACAAAACTACCCGGTGGTCCTGAAATCAACCACACAATGATCGTGTTGGGCGATCCGCAAATTTTGGCAGGAAGAGGTGTGCCGGGTGTGTCGGGAAGTACGCTCACCTACTCGTTCAACCGATTCAAAAACGAAACATTGGCTGATCTAAACAAAACCGTAGGATCAATCAGCGGACCGGTCTATGGAATGTGCATGGGCGATGAAATCGACGCTCCATCAAACGGGTTACATCTACAAGTTCGTGAAGCAATCGGAGCAATCCCCATGAAAGTATTTTCAGTCATCGGAAATCATGACAAAACAGGAACAAGTTGGGGCTTTAGCGCTACCGATATGGCTGAATGGGAAAATGTGTGGGGACCTCGATACTACTCATTCAACAGAGGCAACGTCCACTACATCGCTTTGGACAATGTCGCAAACGACCTCAGTTCTGTATCATTCTCTGATGAGCAGGTCAAATGGTTGCAACAAGATTTGAGCTACGTTCCTAAAGACAAAATGATTGTTATCAGCTATCATATTCCTTTAGCTTACTCCGATGCTGCAAACTATCAAGCAATTTTATCTCTGCTGACCGGTTATCAAAACGTTGTGTTGTTTAGCGGACATTCTCACTTCGCCGATTATGCGGATTTCACCACCCCAATCAATGCTCATGAGTACATCCACGCTGCTTCATGCGGCTCTTTATGGTCTTCGTATATCAATCTGGACACTACCCCTAACGGATACTACGTCTATGCCGTTGAAGGAACTGGATTCGGGAAAGAGTCTTACTTCAAAGCAACTGAATATAACAGATCCAAACAGATGAGCCTGTTCAAAGCTGACGATGATTTCAAAGGATACTCATTTGCCCAAGACCTCGGTTTGCCTACTGGCAAAAATATTATTATCGCCAATGTATATAATGCCAACGATGCCTGGCGAATCTATGCTTACGAAGGAGAATCGACTCAAGGCGTGGAACTGACAAAAGGTAAACCGATCATTCGTGATGCCTATGCAACAGGATACCATTGCGGAGTACAAGGACAAAGCGGATTCTGGGGACCTAACAATTCATACATCAGAATCAACCACCTCTACTACTATCAACCGACTGATCCTAAAGCTGAAATTACAATTAAAGCAGTGGACCCATATGGCAACGAATACGTAGCCAGTTCATCCGAAATCATTCCCAGCAACGACTGGAATTTTGCTCAGCAGTAATGCATGACAACGAAACATAAAAAGAGGAGAGCTGTATGAGCTCTCCTTTTTTTTATATTGACAAGCGTGCATTTTCACTAAAACAGGCCCAAAATCAAGCCAAAACTGCATTATAGGAACTTATTTATGTTATCGACAATCAAACTGTTCCACCATTTTTTTGAACTAAGTTAAGGCTACGCTCGACAATCTGCCCCATACATATTGTTTGCGTCACCAAATAGGAAACGACACCCCAATAGATTGTTTAAACGTAAGACACCAATATCAATAAACCATTGCCGCAAAGAACTGAACATAGCACTTCTATCCCATATTCTCACAACACAAGTCCATGCTCATCACTTATCTGAATCGGGCGCAACATATTGCTTGATTCCCGACACAAAAAACTAGCAATACAGATTACAGACAATGTATCTATGCTAAAAACAGAATAAAGAGTTGGGCCGTCAACACTCGCAAAAACATCGTGAGCGGATAAACCGTAGCGTATCCAACCGAAGGAATATCGCTGTCCGACAAATCATTCGAATAGGCCAATGCGGGAGGATCGGTTGTCGCACCTGCCATCACACCAATCAAGGTCAAATAGTCCACCTTAAACCAGATGCGGCCAATAATTCCTACAATCAACAGAGGCAATACCGTTACAATCGCTCCGTACCCGATCCAGGTATAACCTCCGCCGTAAATGATGGTATCGACAAACTCTGCTCCCGCTCCCAAACCCACACAGGCCAGGAAAAGAGCAATACCGACCTCACGCAACATCAGGTTGGCACTCATCGTCGTATAGGTCACCAACTTGAATTTCGGTCCGAAACGGCTAATCAGAATCGAAACAATCAGAGGGCCTCCAGCCAAACCCAATTTGACAGGCTGTGGAATACCCGGGAAGGTAAACGGCAGACTTCCCAATATCACACCCAACACAATACCAATAAAGATCGGGATCAAATTGGGGGCATTCAAACGTTTCATCGAGTTGCCCAACACCTTTTCGACATTGGCGATCGAAACCTCGGTACCTACCACCGTTACCCGGTCACCCATCTGCAACCGCAATGAGGGATGAGCTATCAGATCCACGCCCGCACGATTCACCCGCGTAATGCTGACACCAAAACCACCATGAAGTTTAAGCTGAGCCAAATACTTGCCGTTCAACTCCGGCTTGGTAATCAAAATACGGCGGGAAATGAGACGTTTGTCCAGTTGTTCCCACTCAACCTCAACCTCCTTACCGATGAAAGCAATGACCGCTGCAATATCACGAGGAGTCGAAACCACCAGAATCTGATCCCCGACATGAAGGATCGAATTGTCGTCCGCAATCTCAATCTTGCCGTCCACCCGACGTACCCGAGAGATCACAAAATCACGATTCACCAAACTCTGCACCTCGCTGATACTCTTTCCCTCAACCGCCGGATTTCCTACACTCAATGAGTGGGGCTGTGCAACCGAATCATGCTGAACATCCATGGTGTCGAGAGCCTTCTGCTCCTCCTTGGCCAGGTTGATCCGGAAGATCTTGCGTAAAACGATCATCGTCACAATGATTCCAATCACACCCAGCGGATAGGCTACCGCATATCCCAAAGCAATATCCGGAGAATCAATCCCCGTCATGTCGCTGTATGCCTGCTGGGCCGCTCCCAATCCCGGAGTATTGGTCACCGCTCCGGAGAGAATACCCACCATGGTCGTAACAGGCAGACCGGTACACAAATAGATGACAAATGTTGTCAAAACACCTGCCGCTACAATCATAATGGCCAACAGATTGAGCCGGATTCCGCCCTTTTTAAACGACGAGAAAAAACCGGGGCCAACTTGCAAACCGATCGAATAGACAAACAGGATCAGACCAAACTCTTTCATGAAATGGAGCAGGTGTTCATTGAGGCGCATGCCAAAATGGCTGAAAATGATGCCCACAAACAGAATCCAGGTAACTCCCAGAGAGATACCTGCCACCTTGATCTTACCCAACATGATGCCCAAGGCAATCACCAGAGCTAAAATCAACACCGAATGGGCTACTCCTCCGCCCCAAAAGGCGTCATTGCCAAAAAAAAGACTATTTATCCACTCCATATCTATTGTACTAAAATGACCGTAATATCAATCTTTACGATCGCATCCAATTTGAGGCGGCAAAGTTACAGGGATTAGTTGAAATTTACAACCTTTCACCCCCTCTCTCCAAAACATTCAGCCAAAGGGTAAAAACCGTCTGCGCTACATACCCGCACAAACCCTCCGAACCGACTCTATCGTTCCAACCAACAACCCACAACAACCAACAACCTTACACACCCTCCCCACACTCCTCTTATCACAACAAACTCCATCATACACAAAAGATATTCCAACCTGAAAACCAAACCAATACATTTAACAACCCAACAACTACTCTCGTAAAAAAAGAGTCTCTTTTTCCACCACGCCAAACAATGGGAGATATTCAAACGGTTTGTTCGCATATTTTGATCCGTTTCGCTATCTTTGCTAACCGAAAGAACAGAAAGAGATACATCACATCGACACTCTCAACAACAGGTGCCGATGCTGTGTCTCCAACCTACTTTTCATTGTCCATTCAACGAAATAACAAAACTCAAAAATCAATATGAATCGCGTAGAGTATGCATTGGCACACGCCACTGAAACCAAAGCCCTGCGTATTGGTGCAGGAATTCTGCCTCAAACCGGAGAACTCTTCAAAGAACTCTTCCCTGGCTGTCGTGCCATCATTGTAGCCGACCCAACCACCTTCCGTGTCGCCGGAGAAGATGTCCAAAAAAGCCTTACCGAGGCCGGCGTCGCCCAAGACACACCTCATATCTTCACCGCTCCCGACCTGCATGCGGAATGGACCTATGTCGAAGAGCTCGACGCTGTCCTGAAAAACACAAACGCTATCCCCGTGGCTGTCGGATCGGGAACTATCAATGACCTGACCAAACTCTGCTCTCATCGCAACGGTCGCCGCTATATGGTTGTAGGAACTGCTGCCTCCATGGACGGATATACCTCTTTCGGTGCCTCAATCACCTTCGAAGGTGCCAAACAGACCTTCTCCTGCCCGGCTCCACTCGGCGTGCTGGCCGACACCGCAATCATCGCCGCTGCTCCCAAAGAGATGACCGCAAGCGGTTATGCCGACCTCTTCGCCAAAATCCCGGCCGGCGCTGACTGGATCATCTCGGACGCCCTGGGGGTTGAACCTCTCGATGAACGGGCATTCTCTATCGTACAAGATGGATTGCAGGACGCCCTCGGAGACCCTGAAGGGGTACGCCGTGGAACCATCGAAACCATCGAACCCCTGATCGAAGGACTGATGTTGGGCGGATTCGCCATGCAGGCTCACCAATCCAGCCGCCCGGCCAGTGGCGCTGACCACCAGTTCAGCCACCTCTGGAATATGGAACACCACACTATGGCCGATGGCCATACCCCGTCACACGGATTCCAGGTCAGCATCGGACTGTTGGCCTCAACCGCCTACTACGAACAGTTCCTCAAAAGCGACATCGCCAATCTGGATATCGAAGCCGCTGTGGCTGCATGGCCAGACCAGGCCGAAGCCGAACGCTACGCCCTGGAGCTGTACGCCGGTACCGACTTCCCGGAAATCGGACTCAAAGAGACTCGTGCCAAATATATCGACAAAGATCAGCTGAGAGTGCAACTCACCACGTTGAAAAACAACTGGCCAGAAATTAAAGCCCGACTCGAAAAACAGATTGTGCCTTTCGACGAGGCAACCCGCCGATTGCGCATCGTGGGCGCTCCCACATTGCCCGAAGAGATCGGCATCTCACGTGAACGCATGAAAGCCAGCGTAATCCGGGCACAGCATATCCGCCGCCGATTCACCATTCTCGACGTCGCCGTCCGCACAAACCTGATCGACCAGTGGACAAATGCCATTTTTGGCCCGGGTGGCGTCTGGGAAATCAAATAAACAACTTAACAACCCCGAACTAAACAGTTGTCATTCTGCCCGAGCACTGTCCCGAGCCCAGCTGAATCAACCTAATCCATCTTCAACCCGTACCGATGAACAACAACCAGACAACTTCGACCAAAACAGCAGATCCACAACAAGAAAATAACCTGAGCCCGGAGATAACCAAACTTTTCAAATATTGGCAAACCCGTACCATTATTGCTACCATGATCGGGTATGCCCTCTTCTATTTCGTCCGGAAAAACTTCTCGTTTGCAATGACCGGACTGGAAACTGATCTGGGCATCTCCAAAACAAGTTTGGGTATCTTCCTGACCCTGCATGGATTGATCTACGGCGTTTCCCGATTCTTTAACGGCATGCTGGCCGACCGGGTCAATGCCCGATTCTTTATGGCAATCGGCCTGGCTCTCTGTGCTCTGGCAAACTTCGCCTTCGGTTTCGGACAGGATATTGCAGGTTGGATTACCGGGGTACAAGATGGCTCCCAGTTTACCAATACCCTGATTCTCTTTATGGGTATTCTCTGGGTCGCAAACGGCTGGCTGCAAGGTATGGGCTTCCCCCCATGTGCCCGACTGTTGACCCACTGGATCCCCCCAAAACAACTGGCTACGAAAATGTCGGTGTGGAATACCTCCCACTCTATCGGCGCCGGTTTGGTCGTCATCCTCTGCGGATACATCATGGGTACAATGGGCGTAGGTGAAAACCATGTAGGCGCCTGGAAATGGTGCTTCTGGATCCCATCGGCTATCGCTATGGCCGGATCTATCGGACTCTTTATCACCCTCCGGGATACCCCACGATCCGTAGGTCTTCCCGAACTCCCAGGTACCGAAAAACAAAACGATACCAACAACGAATCAAAAAAAAGAGACAAACACATGCTCAAACGAATGGTGTTTGCAAACCCGTTGATCTGGATCCTCTCTCTTGCCAATTTTTTCGTCTATATCGTCCGATTCTCCGTACTGGACTGGGGTCCCTCCCTGCTCAAACAATCGAAAGGAATCTCGCTGGAAATGGCCGGATGGCTGGTGGCTCTCTTCGAAATCGCCGGTATCATCGGCATGCTCGTTGCCGGTTGGGCCACTGACCGATACCTGAAAGGCCGGGCACACCGAACCTGTGTCATCTGTATGGGAGGTGCAGCCCTGTTCATCTTCCTCTTCTGGGAATTGCCGCTGGGATCTCCCATTTGGTTGAACTTCCTGCTGCTGTGCTGCGCCGGGTTCTGTATCTACGGCCCCCAGGCTCTGATCGGTATCGCCGCCGCAAACCAAGCTACAAAAAACTTCGCTGCTACCGCTTCCGGATTCACCGGACTGTTCGGTTACGCAAGTACAGTGGTCTCTGGTGCAGGTCTGGGATATGTCGCCGAACACTACGGATGGGATTGGGCATACATCACCATGATCACAATGGCCTTAATCGGTATGTTTATCTTCTCGCTGATGTGGCGTGCTAAAATGGATGGATACGACCGCCTCAATGCACAATAACCTCGTGGCCTGAAAGCGACCTGATAAACGTTAAGTAGAGCCCACACACAAATAAAAAGAAAGAACGCTCCAAACCATAAACAGAAGCGTTCTTTCACATTCCATGCAAATACCAATGCAATAGTATAGAGGTGTAAAACCGATACAAAATCCGCGCAGACCCGATGCACAACCAAACATTGCCCCTGCACCATCTCAGAAGGGTATTGTTCCACTCGGAACACTGACGGTGATCGTACACACCTCCTATTACAAACAATACCCAAACTACCAACCTGCTGTCGAATCCGAACTAATCTGGTAAAACTTACTCGGCATGTGCCATGCGGCTAACAAGGCTGCAAACCGTACAACAACGGCGCACACCCCGACTCTTCAAACAATTAAAAACATGAACAACGACACCTTAAAAGAGTTTTACACCCCGTTCAACCAGGAGGAGCTGATCCATAAACTCTCCGCAATCCGCCATGTAGCTCTGGATATGGATGGCACAATCTATATGGGTTCAACTCTCTTCCCGTGGACAAAAGCATTCCTGGCTCAACTCGATGCTTTGGGTATCGGATATTCGTTCCTGACCAACAACCCGTCCAAAAATATCGACGACTACCTGCACAAACTGGACAAGATGGATATTCAAGTCCCGCGTGAAAAGATGTACACCTCTGCCCTGGCGACAATCGACTATATCAAAACCAAACACCCTGAGGCCAAACGCCTCTTTCTGCTCGGTACCCCCAGCATGATCGCAGAGTTCGAAGCTGCAGGGTTCGAATCCGCCCCCTCTACCGAAGGAGACATTCCCGATATGTTGGTCGTTGCATTCGATATGACCCTGCAATACGACCGACTCTGCCACGCTGCGTGGTTAGCGACCCAAAATATCCCCTACGTGGCAACAAATCCAGACCGTGTCTGCCCGACAGATAAAGCCGAAGTGCTGGTGGACTGCGGATCCATCTGCAAATGTATCGAACACGCCACCGGACGTAAACCCGACCTTATCCTGGGAAAACCCGACCCCGGTATGCTGACAGGTATCGCATCACGATATGGTCTGAAACCCCACGAAATCGCCATGGCCGGGGATCGTATCTATACGGATGTGGCAACCGCACAAAATGCCGGCGCATTCGGCGTATTGGTCCTCTCCGGTGAGACCACGCTCGACACTGCACTCAGCTCCAATCCGCAACCCGATCTGACCGCCCGTACGCTGAAAGAGTTCGGAGATCTGCTGGAAAGGGCACATCGCTAAAACAAGGCGCCAAAACTGATTTGGCTGACTGGCTGACAAGGGCTGCCCCCCTCATCAGCTCTCATACAAGAAGCACAATCCAAAGCAAAATAAGAACACCCCGTAACCTTTACAGTTACGGGGTGTTTTCTTTATAACTCGTCTCGCAAGTCAATACCACATCGACTGCGCCACTACTGTTTGAGTCCACCACCCAAAGCCCGGTACAACGAAACTGTCGCTGTCAACTCTGCCAAAATCGCATCGTTAACCGCAATCTCTGAATCGAACAGCTGACGTTGTGCGTCCAATACATCCATGTAGCTAACCACTCCATTGACATACTGCAATTTCGCCAAATTGTTGTACGACAAAGCCGAACGATACAACGCATTGGCCGAACGACGCATCTCCTTGCTTTTACGGTAGGTAATCAAAGCATTGTTGACCTCTTTGAACACCTCCAAAATCTTCTTCTCATAAGCGTAAACCTCCTGCTCATAAGCAGCCTGCGCCGCCTTGTGGGCTGCCCGTTTACGCCCTAACTGGAACAGAGGCCCCGTAATAGCACCCGAAATAAACCATGTCGGACTTTTCAAGAAATCGGTAAACTCCGGATTCTCTGCACCTAACTTGGCCGTCAACCGGAACTTGGGGAACATGTCGGTCAGCGCAACGCCCACCTTGGCATTGGCCTCCCTCAAAGCCTGCTCCGCCTGAAGCACATCCGGACGACGCTCCAACAACGTCGAGGGCAGATCAACCGGAAGCTCACACCCCATCGTGATGTTGCTCAAGTCCCCACCCCCACGAGGAATAGAACTCGGGAACTCGCCCAAAAGAACCGACAAATCATTCTCCTTGAGCTTTATCTCATTCTCCAGCTTCGGCACCAGGGTCTCTGTACGTGCCAACTCTACCAAACTCTGCCGATAGGGTATCTCGGAGGTCAAGCCCCCCTCATAACGTAATGTGGCAAAATGAACCGCATCTCGACGTGCATCCAACGTCTGACGTACAATCGACAGCTCCCGGTCAAGAGCCTTCAAATCAAAATACATCTGTGCTACCTGAGATACAATCGTCAACTGCAAGGCCCGCTGAGCCTCGACCGATTGCAGATATTGGGCAACGGCAGCTTCGTTCTGCCACCGAAGATTTCCCCAAATGTCAAGCTCCCAGTTAAAGGCAAAATTGGCCTGCAACTCCGGATCATATTTCTTGCTACTACCTCCATAATTCAGGTATTCACGCTCGCCATACAGATTAAACCCAACACCCGGCATCATATTGGCAAAGGTAATCCGTTTGGCAGCCATCAGCTCCCGAATCCGTGCTGCTGCTGCCAACACATCCTTGTTGTGCTCCAGCGCCTTCGAAATCAACCCCTGCAATACCGTATCGGCGTAGAGCGTGCTCCATCCAATATCAGAGGCTATCCCCTCGGTCATCCCCCCCTCATCGAATGTCGCAGGAACATCCAATTCCGGGGTGCGGAACTCTCGCCCCATCCGACAAGAATAGAGGCTCAGAACCGCTGCTGACAATATCAATATATGTAATAAGAGTCGCTTCATGTCACTGTTTTTTGTGTTTATCTCCAAATGAGATATGAATGTGAGGCAGATTTACCTTCGGAATACGTACCTTAGGCAAATGCAACTCCGGTAAATGGAAGTAATCCTTGAACTTGCAAACAAGGACAAAGAAGAACGGTACCAAAACAATACCTACGGTAATGGCAACGATCATTCCGAAGAATACACCGGTACCGATCGAGTGACGGCTGGCAGAACCCGGTCCCGAAGCCAAAACCATCGGCAACATACCCAAAACGAATGCCAACGATGTCATCAAAATCGGTCGGAAACGCAACTGTGATGCACGAATCGCCGCTGTAGCAGGATCAATGCCCTCATTGACCTGTATCTTCGCAAATTCGACAATCAAAATGGCATTTTTGGCCGCCAAACCCATCAACGTCACCAAACCGATCTGGAAATAGACGTCGTTCTCCAAACCGACGGCCGCAATACCCAAATAGGCTCCTAACGCAGCGATCGGCAGCGAAAGCAACACCGCCAACGGGACAATCCAACTTTCATACTGCGCCGCCAGGAACAGGAATACGAACAACAGTACCAAAGCCAACACCTTGCCCGTCTGACCAGAAGCCCGTTGCTCCTGGAAAGACAAACCACTCCAGGCCAAACCTATATTGTCCGGCAGATGCTCCGCAACGATCTTCTCGATCTCGGCCATCGCCTGTCCCGAACTGGTTCCCGAAGAGGGCGTAACCTGCATCGGAGCCGAAGTGTACATGTTGAAACGGGTGATACTTCCCGGACCGGTCGTATAATAGGTGTTACCCAAAGCGGAGAGCGGTACCATAGCCCCTGACTTGGTCTTGACAAAGAACAGGTTAATGTCATTGCTGCTGGTTCGGAACGACTCGTCCGCCTGAATGTAAACACGATAAATACGGTTGAACATATTGAAGTCGTTCACGTAAACCGACCCCAAATAGGCCTTCATCGTGGAGAAAATATCAGACATCGGAACTCCCAGCAACTGCGCCTGGTCTCGGTCAACATCAAAATACAACTGGGGAATGGCCGACTGCAACGAGGTGGAGACATTCGCCAACGCTTTCGACTCTGCCGCATAATGGGTAAACGTATCCACTGCAGCTACCAAATCATCCCACTGAGCACCCGCACGTGCCTGCAACTGGAACTCAATACCACCAGCCGCTCCCAATCCCGGTACAACCGGAGGACGACTCGTATAAATGCTCACCTCGGGATAGTCATGGAACGCCTGCTGTACATCACGCATCACCTCGTCAACCTTCTGCTTGCGTTCTCCCCACGGCTTGAGAATCACTGTCAACATGGCTCGTCCCTGGTTCGTACCCACACGGGAACTGGAACCGGTGACATTTTGAACGTACTCGACTGACTCGTGTTTGTTGAGATATGCAACAGCCCGTTCGGTCACTTCGCGTGTGCGCTCAATGGTCGTTCCCACGGGCATCACCAACTCCACATTGAAATAACCCTGGTCCTCCTGCGGAATAAAGCCCGATGCAATAAACTTATTCAACACAAAAATCAACACCAGAATCATCCCGAAACCGGCCAAAACCCGCCTGCGATGATTAAAGACCACTCGCAAAATCCCGGTGTACTTCTTATTTCCCTGATTCAGCCAAATATTGATCTTGCGGAAAACAATGTTCTTCTTGCCGGTCTGGGGCTTGAGAATGATCGCACACAACGCCGGAGAGAGCGTTAACGCCACAACCGCAGATATAAGCACCGATACCACAATCGTTACCGAGAACTGTCTGAACAGCGATCCCGTAATGCCGGACAGAAAACTTACCGGAACAAACACCGCAGCCAATACCAAAGAGGTCGCAATCAACGCTCCGGTCAACTCTTTCATGGCAATGTGCGTGGCATCGCGCGCTCCGATCTTGCGCTGCTCCATGATACGTTCGACATTCTCGACCACGACGATCGCATCGTCCACCACAATACCAATGGCCAACACCAGACCCAACAAAGTCAACGTATTGAGCGAAAAGCCCATGATCAACATGAACCCGAACGTGCCGACCAACGAAATCGGAACGGCAATAATCGGAATCAAGGCCGTACGCCAACTCTGCAACGAGAGATAAACCACCAGGATCACCAAAAAGAGCGCCTCAAACAACGTCTTGTAAACCTCGTGGATAGACTCCGAAATATATTCGGTCATATCGAACGGAAGCAGATACTCCATGCCGTCAGGGAAGTTCTTGGAGATATCCTTCATGGCATCCTTAACCTCCTGTGCCACCTCCATGGCGTTGGCTCCCGGCAGCATGTAAACACTCAAAATCGCTGCATTGCTGCCATTCAATCCACTCTCCGTATCGTAAGACTGAGCCTCCAACGATACCCTCGCCACATCACGCATGCGAATGAACGAACCGTCCGGATTGGCTTTGACCACAATGTCCTCGAAATCCTTGGCTGTCGAAAGTCGTCCCTGAGCCGTCAACGGAATCGTAACATCGATATCCTCAACCGGCGGCTTGCCTAACTCGCCGGCAGCAGACTCCCGGTTCTGATCCTTCAAGGCATTCTGCAAATCCTTCACCGTCAAACCAAAGCTGGCCAAACGATCCGGATAAACCCAAATCTGCATGCCGTAATAACGGCTACCTACGTTCGAGACACGCCCCACACCCGGTACACGCCGCAACACATCGACAACGTTAATCGTCGCATAGTTACTCAGATAGATCTCGTCAAACTTCGGATCATCCGACACCAACGCTACCGTCAACAACTGACTGGGAGACTGTTTCTCTACCGAAATACCGTTCTGCAAAACCTCCGCCGGCAAACGTGCCTCTGCCAACTTAACACGGTTCTGAACCTCAACCGCTGCCAAATCAACGTCACGATTCACATCGAAGGTAATGGTAATCGACAAACCTCCCGAATTGGAGCTGCTCGACTCCATGTACAACATGCCCGGTGTACCATTCAACTCCTGCTCGATCGGAGTGGCCACAGCCTGCGAAACAGTCTCGGCATTGGCTCCCGGATAAGAGGCACTCACCTTGACAACCGGCGGCGTAATCTGAGGATACTGCTCCACCGGCAACGACACCAAACCGATGATGCCCACCAGTACGATCAAAACCGACAATACGGTCGATAGTACCGGCCTGTCTATGAAAAATCCCGGCTTCATCGATTATGCTGATTTTTAAGGGTGTCGGGTGCACTTCCCTCTTGATCCACGGTGGCTGCAGAGGAGGTGTCCTCAACCGATTTCTGACTATGTGCTGCCTGAGATGAACCTGCAAGCTGATCCGATCCCGCAGTCTTGCGTGCTGCCTGAGCCGCTGCCTCACGCTCTACCTTCTTTTTCTGAGATACGGGCTGAACGGCCTCGTAAATATCCTGCAAATCATTGTGAAGGGTATCCTGCTTCCTGGCCGTACTGCGACCGGAACGTGACACTCCACTGTTGCGGGTCTTGCGGGCCTGCTCCATCTTCTGAGGCAAGGAGTCTGTCGCCGACGAAGCTGATGCCAAAGAATCAGCCTCCGGTGAAACCCTCCGAGTGCTGTCAGCTCCGGCGCCATCCGACTGCCAGGTCACCCGCTGCCCATGCTGCAACTTCTGGAAGCCCTCGGTGACAATCCGCTCTTCGCGAGAAAGTCCTCGATCTACCACAACAATATTATTCTGTTCAACTCCCAGCTCTACAAAACGCTTCTCGGCGATACTGTCGGGACGCACAACGTAAACATAAGCTCCTCCCTTTTCGATAATGACCGCCTTGCGGGGAATCACAATCACATCCTCCAACACATCCAGCAACAGACGTACCCGGGTAAACTGACCCGGCAACAACACCTGATGCGGATTGGGCAGAATGGCACGTACCCCAAAAGTTCCCGTCTGCGGATCAACCTGAGGTGAGGCAAAATCTACAATACCCTTCTCGCCATATACTGAGTTATCAGCCAACGTGACTGTAACTGTCGGCTGCCAGGAACGTGAGGTGTCCAATTCACCCAAATGAACGTTACGACGTTGGCTGCGCAGATAATCAAGCGCCGTCAACTTAAAATCAACCTGAACCGTGTCGCTTTTGACAACCGTCGCCAATCGGGAAGAGTTCGACTTCCCAACCAACGACCCAATATCCGCATAACGTTCGCTGATATAACCGGTGAGCGGAGAACGCACCACCGTATAACTCAACTCCAATTCGGCTTGCTTGAGATCGGCCTCACTCATCGAAACATTCGCACGTGCCATGTCCAATGCCGCTACCGCATTGTCCAAATCAAGCTGACTCGCCGCATTCTGCTCGTAAAGAGGACGCAAACGCAATACGTCACGTTCCGCTTTCGCAGCCTGGGCCTCGTCCTTCTTCAGCTGAGCCTTGGCCTTCTCAACCCGAGCCTTGTACTGATCGTCATTGATGTAGAACAACGGCTCGTTCATCTGAACCAGTTTACCCTCCTCGAAAGTCATCTTCTCCAAGAAGCCCTCGACACGGGCGTGAACCTCAACCCGACTCACCGCCTGGATCAAACCTACATAATCTCCATAAATCTCTACGTTGTCGACTGCCACATTCTCGACAGTCACTACCGGAACATCAACAGGTGCTTCCTTACACCCGCCCAGCAGGACAACCCATGCAAACATTCCGCATAAAATGCGTAACCTGCTTCTCATAAACTCTTATTTTATTCTACTATCGGCGGACAAGATATGTATTTTTTCATGAAAAGATTCGTCCACTCCGTCGAATTGCACATCCACATGTGCCGATCCACTCCCCGCTAAACCGCCAAAAGCCCCCCAAAAAAACAGCACAATTTTGGAAGTCAATGCGTTAAATTTACAACACTTCTCTCCCCGTGTGTCTAAACAAAATCATGCCGATCGCAATATTTTCCTGCAGCAAAAAAGCCTGAAACCGCCTAAAAAGGGCTTCACACCCCCTTTTTAACACAAATACACCCGGAACAAATGTCCGGGTGTAGCTGCCTATTTCGACTTGTATTCCGACGGGGACATCCCGGTATGATGTTTGAAATATTTGCCAAAAAAGGACTGCGTGGAAAAGTTCAACTCATAGGCAATCTCCTGAATGCTCAACCCCGAATAGCGTAACAACGCTTTGGCCTCCAAAATCACATAACGGTCAATCCACTCGGCTGCCGAACGTCCACTGACCTCCTTGATCACCGAAGAGAGATATTTGGGCGTAATGTGCAACTGATCCGCATAGAACCCCATGCTACGCTCCTGCTTGTGATACTTGGTCAACAAACTCATAAACTGTACGAAAAACTCCTCCCTGCGCCCACGATGTACATTCATCTCGGGAGCATGACGCCGATAAACAGACAAAATCTTATAAAGAAATGCCTCCAACAAACGCTGAACAATGGCTACCCGATATTGCTCTTCCGTGGCAATCAACTCACTCCGCAATGCCCCGTACATCTTGTGCAATACATCGCTCTCCTCTTCATTCATCTTGACCAAAGGATGGTCTTTCATATACATGAACAAAGGAATCGCCTCTGTCAAATCAATATGAAACTCCTGGATAAACTGAGATGACAGCACAATCACACTCGCCTCAAAATCATCGCTCTGCGACCGAAACTGCAACAAATGCTCTCCATGCAAAACGGCAACCATCCCCTCCTCCAGACGATTCTCGGACAAATTTACCGTCCCGGTCAAATAGCCTTTGTGGCAAAGCATCAAAGCAACGCCATCAATCCGATGAGGATACTCAAACAGTTTGACATCCAAATGGACCCGATCTGCCACCAACAACTGATTGCTCAACTGAAAAGAATCGACATTCTGCCTCGATGGATCGCAACGAAACAGATCCGAAATGGAATAAATACCCGGATCACCTGCTTTGGCCTGAGCACTCTTCATATTTACCATTTTTTCCTTTTTTGACCCGCAAATATATATTTTATCTCTAGTTTAACGCTCTATTCAGCGAAAAATAGGAGTTTTTGAACAAAAAAGATGAACATTACGACTTTATGCATGTGCACCGATGCATAACCTTTGCAATCATGAAATTAGTACGATTTGTTGGGGTACTCCTGCTGGCAGGACAACCCTCTTTGAATATATGGGCTGGCAACCTCACCCCATCCCAATCCGCTGAACCCAGCGTTAAGGAGTCTGTACGGCTGGATCCGACTCTGCCCTCCCAAAACACCTCTACTCCCCTTAGTAGTTCGCTTGAACCGATCACCAAACCCCAGGAACTTGCATGGAATGACGTCAAAGAATTCCAATCAACAAAACGCCTCTCCGACACTCCACCCCAAGACTCCACTGTACGCCCACAAAACGACTCAACTGTCCGACAACTGTCCCGATCAACCCGACGCCAAAAGAAACTATCCCAATTTCCCGATAACGATTCCATACGTACCCAGATAGATCACGATCCAGCCTTCGGAATCTATAAAGACAACTACTTTGTTACGGGAAGCAGCTTCAACGGAGGTGTCAACAAAAACAATTCCGATGCAAAATTCCAGATCAGCCTGCGCTATCGGCTGATTCAAGGAGTCCTGCCCTATAACACCTATCTTTTTATCTCCTATACCCAAAAATCGTTTTGGGACATCTACCGCAAATCGAAACCCTTTTCTGAAAGCAACTATAACCCCACAATCGGTCTGGGAAATTTGATCTGCCGGCAGGGAAAAGCCGTAGGACTCGCCCTGCTACAATACGAACATGAATCAAACGGCAGAGACAGTATCTGGTCCCGCAGTTGGAACCGAATCAGCCTGATGGGACAACTCTTTTTCACCAAAAACTGGGCTATGGAGGTTAAACTGTGGATTCCCCTGTCCCTCGAAGATAACCCCGACATCGTCCGTTACAAAGGCTATGGACTGGTCGCCGGCAGCTACATCAGCGATAACGACCGATTCCGGGTCTCGGCATGCATCACCAAACGTGGCGGATGGAACCTCAACGCAAATACCGAACTCGAAGTGGCCTGGCAAGCCTGCCGCCAAATCAATCTGTTTCTTACCCTGCAATACTACAACGGATTCGGCGAAGGAATGCTCCACTACAACAAATACCACAATATGTTCCGGATTGGCCTAGCCATCAAACCCCGGCGTATCAGTATTTTTTAGGACAACTCTGTCGGCGTGACGGTTGCATCTGTTGCACTTCCCCAGGAGCAGACCGCATAAACCCGAAAAGCTCAATCGTCGATTTGCCCCCCCAATCGGATTGAACCCAATTGGGCCCAGCCGATACAGAACGAGATTTTTACTCACCTTCTGTGCTCCGTGCTCTGTGCACCGTTCCCTGTGCCCTCTTTCCAGTTCCTTGGTCCTTGGTCCTTGATCCCTGGTCCCAGGGACCCCAACTCCCCATTTCTCGTTCCTCGCACCTCTCTCCCGGGCCATGACCCGTTCAATCTGCGAAGGAGACCGTTCACCTCCCCATGCACACCCCTTGAAAAGGCAGAACGAAAAGCAACATGCTGACCCGTACTAAACCGTACTGAACCCATGATCACTTCCCGCCTATAGCTTCCGGCCGACCAATAAAATATTATATTTGCAGAAACAAGCTACACACATGGAAGATCGCAAACAAAAAGTTTTTGACTACCTGAATCAGGCCGGCATCCCGTACGAATGGTACGAACATCCCGAAGCCCCTACCATCGAAATAGCCAGACAATACTGGCGTAACGACGGATCAAAACATTGTAAAAACCTCTTTTTCCGCAACCACAAGGGGAATCGGCACTTTCTGGTCGTATTCGATTGCGACCAGCAAATGGCTATCCACGACCTCGAACATCGCCTGCATCAGGGAAAACTCTCCTTTGCCTCCGAACAACGCATGGAACGCTATCTCGGACTGCGCCCCGGTTCCGTCTCCCCGTTCGGATTGATCAACGATACCGAAAACCATGTCCATCTGTTTTTGGACAGCACCCTGAAAAATCAGCCCTCATTGAGTTTCCATCCCAATGACAATACAGCAACCGTAGTCATCTCCCGTGAAGCGTTCCAACGCTTTCTAGACATCTGCGGAAACAGCTACGAATACATCGACCTATATTGATTTCTTCTCAAAAAAACCGTAACCACCAGAAGAGGATGACGGGTGACAGGATGGATGGGTGGAACGATGAAACGACCAGATGACAGATTGGTGGAGAATGGGACGACGGGTGGATGGATTGGTGGATAACGAAAAGATGAAAGGATGAATTGATGGATGGCGGGAGGATGAGAGGATTGGAGGATGAAATGACGGAACAATGAGTTGTTCGGCTGTTCGGCAGCAAGAAGCGGAAAAGGAATATCGAAAACTCAGGCCTCAACAGCCACACGCTGCCCGCCAACTCAACAGCCATACACTGCCCACCGACTCAATAGCTACACACTGCCGCCGATTCAACAACCACACGCAGCCCGCCGCCACACCGACCCACGCTGACCACTGACCACACACTACCGGCCAACCTCACTCTTCCTGCAAGCCCATATCCGAGAGGCGTCAGCAGAATGGGTACCACAATATTTTTATACCTGTACCCGTAAATAATTTGAAAGGACTATAAAGACAAACCTCGGCACAAGCACAGCCACACAAATGCAGTTAAACCGGATTAATACACTTGAGCAGGATATTCCCCTCTCACCCAACAAAAACAACGCTTATGGAACCGAACCATGCACATGAAAATATACTATTAACCGGCGGTTTTGTGGTCGATGGCGAAACAAAATCGGTCTATCGGGCTGACCTCCTAATCCGTGACGGACAAATCGCCCGGATCGGTCAAGATATCCCTGTAAACAATGAGCAAGAGGTCCAGATCATCGACTGCACCGACCTAATCATCACCGCCGGATTTGTCGATACCCATGTCCATATCGAATCGAGCATGGTGCTACCACGAGCGTTTGGTGAGGCGGTACTGCCTCAAGGAACCACCACTGCAATCACCGATCCACACGAGGTGGTCAATGTGGCCGGCGCTCAAGGGTTGCGAGAGTTTCTTGCAGAAGCAGACTCTGCCCCAATCGACATTTTCACAGTGGTCCCCTCAAGTGTCCCGGCTACCCCGCTGGATACAAACGGGGCAGGTCAGTTCTTGGCTGCAGAGATGCAAGAGTTCGCCAACCGCCCAGATATTGTCGGACTGGGTGAAGTGATGTGCTATTACGACGTTGCCGAAAAACGGCCCGAAATCATGGACAAAATAGCCCTTTTCCGCTCCCGGCATAAGACCATCGACGGCCACACCTCCGGCATGCCGGATGAACTGCTCGAAGCCTATGTGACGGCCGGAGTCCAAAACGATCACGAATGTTGCGACTGCGAAGCCCTGCTGAAACGCTATCAACACGGAGTCCATATCTATATTCGTGAAGGCAGTGCTGCCCGTAATGCCCAGGAACTGCTCAGCTGCGTCAAAACACACCAGCTCGACACCGCACGTTTTGCCTTTTGTACCGACGACAAACACCTTTCGGCAATCGCCTCCGAAGGGCAAATCTCCTACATTGTCCGGATGGCTCGGACAATGGGGTTCAGCTGGGGCGACGTGGCACAGATGGCCTCCTACAACCCCTGTCGATTCTACCATCTCCCCCAACGTGGCAATATTCGGGAAGGATACAAAGCCGACATTGTGGTCACCGATGACCTGTGTAACACCATAAAATGGGTTCTCAAAGATGGACAAATCGTGGCTCAGGACAACAGACTGCTCCCAACCGCAAACACCGCTCAGAGTGCCCACCGAAAGTTCACCAATACCATCCGTTATCGTGAATTGAAGCCAGAAGACTTTACCCTGCCCGACAACCGCCGGCACACAGCACTCGCCTTGGTGGAAGGACAACTGCTGACCCGCAAGATTCACCCATCCCCGGCAGAACAACAGCACATGACCCTCCTGACCAATATCGAACGTCATGGTAAAAACGGCAATATCGCTCTCTGTCTGATGGACGGCTACGGAATCAAAAACGGAGCGGTGGCAACCAGTGTTTCACACGACTCCCACAACGTCATCTGCGCCGGAGACAACCCATCGGATATGGCCGTTGCATGCAACCGACTAAAAGAGATCGGCGGTGGGTATGTCGTCGCTTCCTGCGGAAAGATTCTCGGCGAAGTGGCCCTGCCGGCCTATGGACTGATGTCCGACCAAGACGCCTCAACAACCACCGAACAGATCCACCACATGGAGACAATGCTCCACACCCTCGGTGTCCGCAAAACGATCGACCTCGTCAACTTGACATTTGTCGCTCTGCCGGTCATTCCCTCGATTCGGCTGCTCGACACCGGACTGTATGATGTCGATGAAAGAAAATTTATCGATTAGCCCGCTATGCTGCCTCTGATCCGTCACCACAACAGCACTCACATGATTGGGCACAGCTTACGGTTCGGATCAACAACACGAAGGTTTTCTTATACCCCTAAGCCATAAATCCCACCAAAAAAACAAAACACCTCGAATCCCAGATTGGGTATTCGAGGTGTCTATTTTTGAAAGGCTCCTGCACAAACACAGACTTCTGCACAAACAGGGGACTGTGTGTGCATTTCACCACTCGGAGCCGGTATATGCCCGCTTAACGGATCGTAATCATCTCTACCGGTTGCTGCTGTACAGTGTCGAGCGGCTCACTCTGATAAGACACCTTGCCAAAATCAATCGTTGACAAATCAATGCACCGCACCCCATTATTATACATCGTATTGTAGTAAATCAACCGGTGTGTCATATCCGTAACGGCCGTCCATTGTGTTGCACTCGGGATATCGGTCGGCTTTTGACCAGCCGCAAACTCAATGCCGATCGGAATCTCAAAACTGCTCAAAATACGGAAGGTCTGCATGACCGCCTCCCGAGAAGTAGGCAGAACGGGAGCCGTTGCCTGATAAAAAGCAGCTCGCACAAAACGTGAAGGAGGGGTCACATCACCCGGCAACCCCAAAAATCCACTGCCGGCCCCAAAAGGTGAAAGCTGTAAACTGTCAAGCTGCAACGGCGTAGCCCCTCCGGAACGGAGATTAACATAGTTATTCAGATTGGTCAACTGCCACTCAAAACCGGGCGAATTGGTCAGTACCCCCAACTTATTCTCGTAAAAATGGGGCTCACCGCCCACAATTTCCAACACGATCTGACGTCCCGACGGATCCGAAAAACGCCAATGTACCGTCGAAGCCCGGGGATCAATCGCAACAACTCGTACGCTGCGAATGGCCGGTTCCACCTCATCCACCGTGGCACACTGCCCCAGGATCCAGGAAACAACCTGCAAATCGGTAATGGTCTCGGATTTTTTCGACGGATCATAAGCGGAATATTCCCCGTATGCCGGGAAATAGAACAGACCTGCTGAAAGCCCCATTTCGTTGATTCCTTCTGCGACAAAAGCCTCATTCTCGACCGACAAACCGACATAACCGTATCGAGCTTTGAACATCATACCCTTCCCGCCATCGGGCAAAAAAGAGCTCTGCTCGTATCCTCGGGGAACAATAGCGTAACGGCTGTTCAGATTGGTTCCACCCCATTCGATCGTACGCCCTACGATACGGCTTCCATCGGCTGCCCGTTGAGTAATCCCCGTACAGGCCTGTCCGAAGGGAGCGGACCATAAAAGCGCTGCTGAAGCCAACACGATCAGCATACATTGCCTCTTCATATTCATCTTGTTTAAATTAACACCCATTTACACTGTCAATTTTGCTGCCAAACCCTTTTCCGCCCCACAAAAACAGAAAAGATCTGAAACGCCTTTTATGGCAGAGCAGCTAATCTTGCAGATAATAAAGATAATGGAAATTTGACTTCAATTTATCTGTATAATAGCATTGACTTTCCAGTCACCGTATGAAATTATGGATCTCGTCACACTATAGCCCCATAGCAAATCCATCAAACACCTATCATTCAAAAACTTAAACACAACACTCAATCAACGATAGACATAAGGTAAATTACTATTTTCCACTGTAACATGATCAGTAAACGCATATTTTTGCAACTTCTTGTGTATCGAGGAGACACATAATTCCTGATCCTCTCTGGGCCCAATAATAATTTGCTAACACACGACAAAAGAATATTAACCCGTTGGCGGAATTAAATTAACGCATATTTAACTCTACCAATGGGTCTCTCATTTTTATAGTTAATATATTGCAGGATTGTAAGTGCGCTAATATTCCCTATAATTTGAGTAAACAATCCATCAGTATCTTTCGCATAATTCCTTTAATCATAAACTGGTCACACAATTGCGAAAATAGAGTTTCAATTCTTTTTCTCGCTTTGGCAAAAGCCGGATATGTCGGCTTCCACGCTTGAACCGAATAATATTCTATATCTTTCCGATTATCAAATTATACATTCAATATTCTTTGTAGTTTGATACCGCAAAGTTCCCGCAACTTATAAGTTTTTCTAAGAAAACAACACATTCTATCAACTCATTTTTCTATTCAAGAAATGTGTTCTTTTACATGAAAGCAAATTTTGTTCGTCGTAAGTGCTCTGATATCGCAAAATTTAGTGTAATTTTGTAGCAAAATTCAGAGTGGTATGAAGTTGAACAGGATAAAAGATATTCTTGAGCAAAAGGGAATATCACAAACTTGGCTTGCAAAACAAGTTGGCAAGAGTTTCAGTACAATCAATAGTTACGCTTGCAACTTGCAATAGGTACGGTGCAGAAACCGTCATACTTTGGGATGCCCGCCATGTAGTCCTTGCCGTAGTCCTGCCGCAAGGTCTCGGAGTTCCATGCGATGCGTTTCCTCACATAGCCGCCATCAATTCGGGGCTGGTCCACAATTTTGTAGAGCGTGGTGCCTACACGGATGAATGTCTCTTTTTCTGTCATTGGCTTTACTTGGTTTTAGTGCCGCCGACACCTTGTCGGCAAATGGGTGCAAAGCTACGGATGGACGGCTAAAACATTGATACGTAAAACCATGCAGAACGGCGCAAAAGAAACCGACGGATAAGAAAATGTAGCGGAACGGGTAATATCAGCCATCAAAAGGCGAAAAGAAAAAGCCCGAAGAAGCGGAAAATGATACTTCTTCGGGCTGACTTGGGTCGTGTGAACACACGGGCGTATTGACACGCAACTGCACTCGCTAACACTTGCACGATGTGCTGTTGCCTAACGAAAGCCAAAGCATTTGTCTTTCTTTTCGCAAGCACAACCTTTCCAGCAAGGCGTTGCGTACCCTTGCGGCATTAAACGTGTTAATACGAAAAGCAAGTGCCACGGCCATTGGCAGGACATACACATCCGCATAATAACCGTTGGGCAGCCTGATGCGTCTTTCCGATTTGCAAGGCAGCAACACTCCGCTTTTGTACACAGCTCGGATGGCGGCACGAAGTGTCGGAGCGATTACATCGAACAGCGTTACCAACTCCATTTCGGTCATCCATATATTGGCGGCATCGGACGGTACGGCAACCTTGCCGTACTCGTCCATCGTGATTATTGTCCGTTTCATACTCTGTGAGTTTATATGGCGAAACGTCCGTTTACCTTGCTCTCGAAAGCGGATATGTCGTTTTCAAGTTTCGTGTTCGTCACCTTCGCGTAAATTTGCGTGGTGGTGATGTTCGTGTGTCCAAGAATCTTGCTCACGCTCTCTATCGGCATACCGTAATTCAATGCCAAAACAGCGAAGGAGTGACGGCTGCAATGGAATGAAATCGGTTTTTCTATTCCGCATTTCTTTGCCACGGACTTGATGCGCTTGTTCACCATGTCAAGCGAGCCGATATTGAAAAGCCGCTTGTCAGTCCTGAACGGCTCATAACGCTTGATTATCTGCATGGGAATGTCTATCAGTTTGATTTGGAACGGCACCCGTCTTTGGCGTTTCGACACAATCCAAGGTGCGCCGTTCATCTCAACGATGTTGTCGGTGGTCAGGTTCTTGATGTCCGTGAACGATATGCCCGTCCAACAACCGAACAGGAACAGGTCTCTTGCCAATGCAAAGTTGGGATTGTCCAGCTTGATTGTGCCCAACGCTTGGATTACATCTTCTGTGAGAAAGCCACGCTCCTTATGGTCGGGGTCAACATGATACATCGCAAACGGGTTTCTTGGTATCTTGCCGTTGTAGTGCGCCGTGGTGACGATGTGTTTCAACGGTATGGAGTATATCCACACGGACGATTGCGCCAGCCCCACTGCGTTGCGCAGGTACAGGCAATAGTTACGGATGAAGTCCTCCGTCAGTTCGTTCATCGCCATATCCGTCCGTTTATACTGCCGCTTGATGAACTCCGCAACATATCTCCTGACAATGACATGTTTCTGATATGTACGTATGGAGCGGTCTTTGCCCACCCGCTTGGCAAACACCTCGTTCTCCTTGTCAAAAGCTCTGAGCAGTGTTTCATACTCCGTGCCGATGCCCTGATAGGCGTTGCGTACCATTTCAGCAGTAACAAACGCCTCACGGTCGGAAAGCCGCTGGTAGTGCTTCGTTATCTGCGCCTTGATGTTGTCAAGGGCATAGTTCACCGCCACCGCCTCACGGCTCTTGCCTTTCGCCCTGTTGCCTTTGGCATCCCACAAATCCTTGGAGATGCACCGCTTACAACTGAACTGCGCAATAGTCCCGTTGATTGTAACCCGTCCCATGATGGGGACAATCCCGTTCTTTTCCTTGCTTCCGTTTACATAAAAAACGGTCTTGAATGTACTCCTCATAATCCTTGCTTTTTGTTTGGTGCAAAATTAGTTTACGGGAGTTGTAAAGGCAGAATGTAAACCTACGCAGAACGCAAAAATAGAGACCGTTAGTGAAATGTGCATCAGGTGTCGGGTAATGATTTGAAAGTGCATCTATTTCTGCAATCCGCCCAAATCTGTTTTCCCGACCTTATGCCGTTCTGTGCCACTCAAAGCCAAACTCTCTGACCGCCAACGAGAATGCTCAAATTTTCCTTATTCTGCGTTTTATCCTAATTATTTTTACAGAAAAACCGACATTGACGTAAACTTTATCAATGACGGGCAACTTACTATCTTTTGATTTTATATCGAATTCACATTAAACAACTTAAAGGCCAGACTCCTGCAAATGAATTATGATACGTTTTTTCATTGAATGCTCAATGTGCCTTGCGTCGGTTTTAAACTTTGTCCTTTTTATCGTTCTAAACTTTAGAAGAGGAAAACCAATTGATAGATTCCAGCAGCTAATAATCCACTGACCGGAATGGTCAATATCCAAGCAATTATCAGGTTTTTAGTCACACCCCATCGTACGGCCGAAAGACGTTTGGTAGCCCCCACGCCAATGATGGCTCCTGTAATGGTATGAGTAGTGCTTACAGGAATTTTCAAGAATTCGGTCAGATAGAGGGTAAAGGCTCCTGCCGTTTCGGCAATAACACCTTCCAATGGCGTAACCTTCGTAATACGGGTTCCCATAGTTTTGACAATTTTCCAGCCTCCAGACATCGTCCCTAACGAAATAACAGTAAAGCAGGCAAAAGCCACCCAACTCGGCAGGTCATCAATGCTGTTGATACCCATACCGATACCTTCGGAATGAGCAGCGATCATGGCTGCCGCAATAATACCCATGACTTTTTGTGAGTCATTCAAACCGTGTCCGATACTGAAAAGAGCCGATGAGAAGAGTTGCAGTTTCTTGAACCATATTTCGGCGATCTGAGGACGGACCCGTCTGCATGTATATAATACCAACAACGTAAACCCCAAGGCAACCATCATGCCAATAAGCGGAGCCAAAAAGATAAAGGCCGCAATTTTCAGGATGATACTCGACTGAATGGCATCGAATCCATGGGCCATGATGGCAGATCCGGCAAATCCGCCGATCAAAGTATGAGAGGAAGATGAAGGAATACCCTTCCACCACGTAAACAAGTTCCACATGATAGCGGCGATGAGACCTGCCAGAATGATGGGCAAGCTAATGTAGTCTTCTATCACCGTTTTCGATACCGTGTTAGCGATTCCAAACCCTCCAATGATATACTTGGCGATGAAAAAAGCGACGAAATTGAAAACCGCAGCCCACAATACGGCTTGGAACGGTGTTAGGACTTTCGTAGAAACGATAGTGGCGATCGAGTTGGCTGCATCGTGAAAGCCGTTAATATAGTCGAACAGCAAAGCCAGTATGATAATAACAACCAATAGTTCCATGTAACAGTTTTGCTTTTACGCATATTTAACAATCAGACTTCTCAATATTTTCCCGACATGTTCAGCAGCATCTGTAGTTCTCTCCAGTTCCTGCATGATCTCTTTAACCTTGATTAATTCAATGCAGTCCGTCTCCTCTTCGAACAGCTTTTTGACAAAGAGTTCATATACATCATCAGCCTGATTCTCGATTTCGTGCAGTTTTGCACAGCATTCTCGCAAATTCGAAGATTTTTGGCGGAAAATTTCGAGTTCATCCATCGCTTTTTCGATACAGAGAGCAGCCTGATGAATAAGGTTACACAGTTTTTTTCCACTTTCTGAAATCGGATGCGGATTATAGACAGCAATGCGTTTGGCACAACTGTTGATTCCGTCGATAACGTCATCTATTGTTGAAGCTAAATTATGGATATCTTCACGGTCGAAAGGCGTAATAAATGTTTTTCCCAGTTCGTCAAAAATCAAATGTGCCTGCGTATCGCCGTCCCGCTCCTCCTCTTTAATGCGTTTATAATATGCCTCGCGCTTCTCTAGCGTGTCGTAGTCCACACTCTCCACCAGCAGATCGGAAGAAATGACCAAACTTTTGGACAATTTCTTCAACATCGCAAAAAACTTAGGTTCTTGTGGAGCAAATTGACTAAAAAAAGAATTTTTCATAAAGTATGGTTTTAGTTATAGCATTCACGTGAATTGTCAGGCTTTGGAAGTAGTCTTTATCCTGAATCTCATCCGGAGTATTTCAAAGACCGCCGGTAGGATGGAAATAACGATGATGGCTACAATCAGCAGTTTCAGATTGTCTTGTACGACAGGCATATCTCCGAAGAAATAGCCGGCATAGCAGAATAAGGCAATCCACAAGGCTCCACCTATTATATTGTATATCATAAAGGAACGGTAGTGCATCTTCCCCATACCGGCTGCAAAAGGTGCGAATGTACGAACGATAGGCACAAAACGGGCAATGATGATAGTTTTTCCTCCGTATTTTCGATAAAACTCGTGGGTCTTATCCAAGTACTTCTGTTTAAAAAAAATGGAATGATTTCTATTGCATAGTATCTTTCCAAAAGAACGACCGATCATGTAATTACACGAATCACCAAGTACAGCAGCCATTAATAGAATCAAGGTCAGTAGGTTGATCTCCAGTGGCATGTCAGGAAGTGCCGTGATGGCACCAGCAATAAACAAGAGTGAATCTCCGGGAAGGAAAGGGGTCATTACCAAACCTGTCTCACAGAAGATGATAAAAAACAAAATAATATATGCCCATGTGTGATATGTCTGTATTATATTGATTAGGTATAGGTCAATGTGTAAAATAAAATCGAGAAGAAATTCCATATAAATTGATCACTAGTGTCCCGTTAAGGGGCTGTTAACAGTTTATAATTATTTTATTTTCAGTTAATTACATTTTCTTGTACACAACATGAACCGTAACTTTGGACTGACCATTTTATCTGTCAGCTTATGTTTACAGGAAAAACCGTATTTGCTCAACTTATGTCGCTCATATCTTGCAGAGACTTCAATACTT
>OGMF01000530.1_pt1 | contig 42543 bp, 52 predicted proteins | sample 1572921 | NCBI WGS metagenome assembly OGMF01 (sample SAMEA2581919, study PRJEB24529) | metagenome | biome: Human gut stool | place: China | collected 2011 | reverse complement strand
GGCGACCACCGAGATCTACACTCTTTCCCTACACGACGCTCTTCCGATCTAGAGTGCGCTGCGCCACATAAAGCTGCTTGAGGACTGCGGATTTTACGATATTGCTGTGTCGATGAAGTCAAGCGATGTACGGCGCACCGTCGAAAGCTATCGGAAGCTTGCCGAAGCGGTCGATTATCCTTTTCACCTCGGCGTGACAGAGGCAGGCTGCGAGTATGGCGGAATAATCAAAAACAGCGCCGGAATCGGTGCGCTGCTGCTCGGCGGAATAGGGGACACGCTGCGTTTTTCGCTGACCGCCCCTCCCGAAAAGGAGGTAACGGCAGGAATTGAGCTTCTAAAAGCGCTTGATATGCGCGGCGGCGCGCGGCTTGTCAGCTGCCCCACATGCGGCAGATGCAAGGTTGACATGATTCCCGTTGCGCAGGAGGTTCAGCGGCGCCTTTCGGGCGTGAAGAAAAACATCCGCGTTGCCGTTATGGGCTGCGCGGTAAACGGTCCCGGCGAAGCGCGTGAGGCGGATATAGGCATTGCCTGCGGCGACGGAAACGCGCTGCTGTTCCGCCGCGGTGAGATACTGCGCAAGGTGCCGATTGAGTGCGCAGCGGATGAACTGTTTAAAGAAATCGAGGATTTTGAGATATGAAGGAAGAATATACCCTTTCGGAAGCGTTTCCGGCTGTTGACGGAGACAGCGATATAGGGCGCGGACTTATAACGCGGATTATCATCAACCGCGAGCGCCGCTCCATGAAGCTGTATGTCAAATTCGGCGCGTTTGTTCCGTATCCGCGCATTGACGCGTATCTTAACGAAATTCAGCGCGTTTACCGCCTCGAAAGAGCAAGGATTTTCGTAACCTTTGACTGCGGAGAGGTTGACATAAAAAAAGCAGCGTCCTTCTGCATTGCGTCCATGACGCATACGGATCCGCTCACGTATATGATTCTCGAATCATGCGGAATTGAGGAATGCGAGGGCGGTGTGCGCCTTATGCTGCGGCACGGAAACCGCGATGTGATTGAAAACGGGAACACTGACAAGGTTATTTCCGATATGCTGAGGAGCATTTTCGGAATAACGGGAAGAGTTTTATTCGGTGAGGACGAAATGACGCTGGAAACGAAGCTTGAACCGATTTCAGTGCAGGCAAAGCCGCAGAAAGCGGAAAAAATAGTTTCGGTTGCCGCCGAGGGCGCATTAATCGGAAAACCCTTTGTCCAAGGCGAAATAACGCCGATTAAGGAAATAAATACGGATTCCGGCGCCTGCATGATACGCGGCGAAATATTCTCCGTTCTTGAACCGCGCCCGATTGCAAAAATCAAAAAAACGATAATGTCGTTTTATATCACGGACTACACAGGCTCGATAACGTGCAAGTGCTTTGTTCCGATGAGCGCCGCCGATGAGGTTTTCGACGCGCTTAAGAAAAACAAATGTGTGTGCGTGCGCGGAAAAGCTGAGTATGATACATATTCGAACGAGCTTACGATTATGGCAAGGGATATTATTCCGTCCTCCATGCCTTCGATTCCCGATAATGCCGAGGTCAAAAGAGTTGAGCTGCACGCGCATACAAAATCCTCCGCGATGGATGCCTGCGTCAGCGCAAAAGATCTTGTGTCGCAGGCAATGAAATGGGGGCATAAGGCGATTGCAATTACCGACCACGGCTGTGTGCAGGCTTTCCCCGAGGCGTTTAAAACGGCAAACGGTAAAATTAAAATTTTATACGGCTGTGAGGGCTACCTTATTGAAGCAGGTGCTCCGCTTGCCAAGGAAACAAAGCGTTATCATATAATTATTTTTGCGCAGAATCTTGTCGGACTGAAAAATCTGTATAAGCTTGTCAGTGCGTCAAATCTTGAACACTTTTACAGAAAGCCGCTTATTCCGCGCGATGTTCTGATTGAGCACCGCGAGGGACTGCTGCTCGGTTCCGCGTGCGAAGCCGGCGAGGTTTTCCGCGCAGTGCTTGCGGACAAGCCCGAGGAGGAAATTGAAAAAATCGCTTCCTTTTACGATTATCTGGAGATACAGCCCATCGGCAACAACGCCTACCTAGTGCGCAACGGCGCCGTTCCGAACGATGAGGGTCTGCGCGAGCTTAACCGCAAAATAGTGCGGCTTGGCGAAAAGCTCGGAAAAAAAGTGGTTGCCACCTGCGACGTGCATTTCCTGCGTGAGCGTGACGAGATTTTTCGCAGAATCCTCCAGGCAGGGCAGGGCTTTAAGGACGCGGACATGCAGCCGCCGCTGTTTTTCAGAAACACCGAGCAGATGCTTGCCGAATTTGAATATCTCGGAAGTGAAAAGGCTTACGAGGTTGTGGTTACAAATACAAATTATATCAGCGATATAATCGAAGATATCCGCCCCGTACCGAAGGGCAACTTCCCCCCGAAAATCGAGGGCAGCGCCGAGGATATTGAACGCATCGCGCGCGAGACCGCAAAGGAGCTTTATGGCGACCCTCTGCCCGAAATTGTCGAAAATCGGCTTCAGCGAGAGCTCACGAGCGTTATCGGCAACGGTTACGCCGACCTTTATAATATTGCGCGCCTGCTTGTGCAGCATTCGCGTGAGCAGGGTTACGTTGTGGGCTCGCGCGGCAGCGTCGGCTCATCGTTTCTGGCGTTCTGCTCGAAAATAACGGAGGTAAACAGCCTGCCGCCGCATTATCGCTGCCCGAAATGCAAAACCGTTGATTTTGTTGAGAGCGAGGAATATGACTGCGGCTGCGACATGCCTGACAAAAACTGCCCCAAGTGCGGCACAAAGTATGTGAAAGAGGGGTATAATATCCCGTTTGAAACGTTCCTCGGCTTCAAGGGCGACAAGCAGCCCGATATTGACCTTAACTTCTCGGGTGAAAACCAGTCAAGCGCACATAAGTACACCGAGGAGATTTTCGGTCACGGATATGTGTTCCGCGCGGGAACTGTCAGCACTGTGGCGGAAAAAACGGCGTACGGCTATGTAAAAAGGTACTTCGAGGATCGCGGAATAAAGATTCACAATGCCGAGGTTGAGCGGCTGAAGCAGGGCGTGATGAAGGTTAAAACAACCACCGGTCAGCACCCCGGCGGAGTTATCGTTCTTCCGAAAGGGCATGACATTCACGAGTTCACGCCCATTCAGCACCCGGCGGAGGACACCTCCAGCGAAATTATAACAACGCATTTCGATTACCACAGTATTGACGAAAATCTGCTCAAGCTTGACATTCTCGGTCACGATGATCCGACGATGATTAAAATGCTCAATGACCTTACGGGCGTTGACCCCACAAAAATTCCGCTTGATGACAAAAAGGTTATGAGTCTGTTTTTAAGCACTGAAGCGCTCGGCGTTAAGCCGGAGGACATCGGCAGCGAAACGGGGACGTTCGCCGTGCCCGAGTTCGGAACAAACTTCGTCCGCAAAATGCTTATGGATACAAAGCCCACAACTCTCGGAGAGCTGATAAGAATATCGGGGCTTTCGCACGGCACAAATGTTTGGACGAACAACGCGCAGATTCTTGTCGAAAAAGGCATCTGCACACTGAAAAATGCCATCTGCTGCCGTGATGATATTATGAACTATCTCATCCGCCGCGGACTTCCGCCTGCAAGAGCGTTCACCATTATGGAGCAGGTGCGTAAGGGCAAAAAGCTTAAGCCCGGTGATGAGGAGGAAATGCGCGAGCATGAGGTTCCCGAGTGGTACATAGAATCCTGCAACAAAATTCAGTACATGTTCCCAAAGGCTCATGCCGCGGCTTATGTTACAATGTCTTTGAGAGTTGCGTATTTCAAGGTATATTATCCCGTTGCGTTCTATCAGTCGTACTACACCGTGCGTGCAGACACGTTTGATTATGAAACAATGGCGCTCGGAAAGGACCGCGCGCAGGCAAAGCTGCGCGAGCTTACGCAGATGGAAAAGCCGTCCGCGCGTGATAAGGCAACGGCCACGATTCTGGAGGTTGTGAACGAAATGTATGCGCGCGGAATCGAGTTCACGCCGCTTGATATTTATAAGTCGCACCCGACGAAATATCTGAACATTGACGGGAAGATTCTGCCGGCGCTCAACAGCGTGGCAGGTCTCGGCGATAAGGTTGCAAATGCAATTGCCGAAGCAAGGAAGGACGGTCCGTTCTTCTCAATCGATGAGTTTAAGCAGCGCACCGGCGCAAGCGAAGCTCATATTGAGCTTTTCAAGCAGTTCGGCTGCTTTAATGGTATTCCGCAAAGTGCGCAGGTAAGCATATTTGAGCTTTCCGAGTAAGGAAAACAGTAGCAAAAAACGCCCCCTTTCATATTATGGTATTGAAAGGGGGCGTTTTGCGGTGAAATGCCGTCCGCCGCGCAGACCGTGCGGAGTAGGGGTGCTTGCGTTTACGGCAGGAATATTCGTTGCGCTTGTGTGTCCGCTTTGGCTGATTGCCGCAATCGAGGGCGCCCTGATTATTATTTTGGGAGTTGCATTATTGAACTCATAATTCTGCATCGGAAAACTGTGCTGTCAGCGTTTTTCGGTGCGGACAGAAAGGCGGTGTGTTCATGAGAATCGTTGTGTTCAGAATGCCGCGGCTGCTTGCCGGAATTACAAAGGCTGTGTTTCATATAAAATAAGGGCACAAAACGAAAGCAAGGGGCGGCAGCCCCTTGCTTTATGCGTTCATAAACCTCGACAGGAAAGCCTTGGTTTCGGGCTTCTGCGGATTTGTGAATATCTGCTGCGGAGAACCCTCCTCGCAGATAACGCCGTTGTTCATGTAAATAACATGATTCGAAACATCGCGCGCAAACGCCATTTCGTGCGTCACAATAATCATCGTGATGCCCTCCCTGGCAATGTTTTTTATAACCTCGAGCACCTCTCCCACCATCTGGGGGTCAAGCGCCGATGTCGGCTCGTCGAAAAGAATAACGTCGGGCTTCATCGCAAGCGCACGTGCAATTGCAACCCTCTGCTTCTGTCCGCCGGAAAGCTGGCGCGGCTTTGCATTGATATAAGGCGCCATTCCGACCTTTTCAAGATAGAACATGGCTTCCTTTTTCGCCGTGTCGCGGTCAATCTTTAACACCTTGCGCTGCCCTATCATGCAGTTTTTCAGCACCGTCATATTTTCAAAAAGATTGAAGCTTTGAAACACCATTTCAACCTTTGCTCTGTATGCCGGAATATTTCTCGTTTCAAGAATATTCTCGCCCTTGTAGATTATTTCGCCGCCGGTAGGCTCTTCAAGCAGATTGATGCAGCGCAGCATTGTGGATTTTCCCGAACCCGATGATCCGATAACGCAGGTAACATCGCCGGTGCTCACAGAAAAGCTTATATCCTTAAGCACGGAGTTTTCGCCGAAATCCTTTTTTAATCCGCTGACGGTAATTATTTTTTCAGGCATTTATCTGACCTCCTCCGCAGTAAAGTGTGCGTCGGGCATTGTTGACGAATGGTGAATAATATAGGACGACGGTCCGTCAATTCTGCGCTCGATGTATTTGAGTATGCGCGTTATCGTAAACGTAAGAATAAAATAGATAACGCACGCGATAACATAAGTTTCAAAAATCGCCCAGGTCATTTTCGAAATCTTTGCGGTGAAGAAGAAAAGCTCCGTCACGCCGATTACATTCAGCACCGAGGTATCCTTGATGTTAATGACAAATTCATTGCTGATTGCCGGGAGAATGTTTCTCATTGTCTGCGGAACGATAACGCTTATCATCGTCTGCCAATGGTTCATTCCGATTGAGTAAGCGCCCTCGAACTGCCCCTTGTCAATGGAAATTATTCCGCCGCGCACAATTTCAGCCATATATGCGCCCGTGTTAATCGACACGATGAAAATGCCTGCCGGAATAAGCGGCAGCGTTTTCCCATCGTTCATGAATGCATATCCCCAGAAGATAACCATTGACTGAACCATCATGGGCGTGCCGCGGAAAACCTCAACGTATATGCTTATAACTATATTCACAAGCTTTAAAATGAATCGGATAACGGGATTTTTTGACTGCGGAATCGTGCGCACAATTCCCGTTATAAGCCCGATAATAAGTCCGATTATTGTTCCGGCAAGGGCGATCAGCATTGTAAAGCCGACGCCCTGAAGGAAAAATCCGCGATACTTGCCGAGAATATCAATAATTTCGTTTATAAAATCTATCATGATAACCTACCCGTTACTTTTATTCCTCCGAGGGAGAAAGCTTTACCATTTCCGCCATGAGCTCTCTCTGCGCGTCCGTATCGAGATCCTTGATTGCGTTGTTGACTTCGTCCTTAAGAGCCGAACCCTTCTTCACGCCGACTGCAATGCTGACATCGTCATCCTTAACCTTGAAGCCTGTGTCGTTATTTACAAACGAAACATATCCGTAAGCAGGATCTGCGCAAACTGCCATTGCCGTCGGTTCTTCTGCAACATAGCCCTCAATTGTGCCTGCGCCGAGAGCGATGAGCATTGTTGAGAAGTCAGCAAGCTCATTCACCTTGGCTTCCGTCTGATCCTCCAGCACCTGAAGGTGGAACGTTCCCGACTGAGCGGCAATTTTCTTGTTCTTAAGGTCAGCAATCGTTTTAACATCGGAAAGCGCGTCCTTCTTTGTTACTATAACCAGATTCGATGTGTAGTAATTATCTGAGAAGTCGATTTTTTCTTTTCTTTCGTCCGTGGGACTCATTCCTGCGATAATCATGTCAAGCTTGCCCGACTGAACGCCCGGAATAAGGCTGTCCCATTCGTATGAATATATTTCAAGCTCCTTGCCGAGCGCTTCGGCAATTTTTTTCGCAACCTGAACGTCATAACCGTTTGTGTACATGTTGTCAACGTTCTTTATCGGAACGGCGCCGTTTGAATCGTCCGCCTGCGACCAGTTGTAAGGCGCATAGTTGCATTCCATGCCGACTGCAAGAACGTTCTTTTGCTGACTGCCGGCGCTTTTCTTTTCTTCCGTTTTCTTCGAGCCGCAGCCGCCGAGCGTGATGAGCGAAGCCGCAACAAGCAAAACCGATAATAATTTTTTCATAGGTATCAACCGCCTTCATAAATATTTTTAATAAGCAGAAAAATAGACCGTGCACGCTGCCCAAGTCAAACGTACACGGTCTTAAACTGCACCGAATATACATCAAACCACGGATAGCGCTCCACAAAAGTGACAGTCTGCCGCATATTCTGCTGCAGCCCAACACACGGGGTTAAGACAATGCCCGCATATTTCGGCGGCGTTTCCTTTCACTCGGTTCGGGCTTGCCTGCCCTTGTGAACCGTGCTACTGATAAGCACCGCGCCTCTACCATTAGTTGTTGTTTTTTACATGCTTATTAATTTGTTTTGTGTATTATCTCACATTTTTTTCGAAATGTCAATACATAAATTACGTTTTTTTAAAAACTTTTTTAACGTTTTTCATTTCCGCTGTCGCTTTTAAACATCCAGTATCACGGGAATAATCATCGGCTTGCGATGCGTTCCGTCAAAAATAAAGTTGCCGAGAGCGCTTTTAACATTGTTTTTGATTGTGTTCCAGTCATGCGTTTTCGAAATCAGCGTGTCCTGAACGCTGATTGCTGCAACCTTGCGCAGCTCCTCCATCAGCCCCTCGTTGTCGCGCATATAAATAAATCCGCGCGTTATAACCTCCGGCGGTGCAGCAAGCTTCCTTGTTTTTCCGTGGATTGCCGCAACAACCATGATGATGCCGTCCTCCGCAAGATGCTTCCTGTCACGCAGGACAATGCTGCCGACATCGCCGACGCCGTAGCCGTCAACAAGAACCTCGCCTGCCTGAACCGTTCCCGTAACCTTAGCGGTGTCGCTCGTCAGCTCAAGCACGGAACCGTTTTCAAGCTTGAAAATATTTTTTCTGCCAATTCCCATTTCCTCACCGAGCATTGCGTGGCGGCGCAGATGGCGGCTTTCGCCGTGCACGGGGATAAAAAACTTCGGCTTTACAAGTCCCATTATTATTTTAAGCTCCTCGCGGCAGGCATGCCCCGAAACGTGCACCTCCGTGAGCGCGGAATGGATAACGTCCGCACCCTTGCGATAGAGCTCGTTAATAACATTTGAAATTGTTTTTTCGTTTCCCGGAATCGGGGAAGCGGAAATTATAACAAGGTCGCCCTTGCCGATTTCAATTTTTTTATGATCGGAGAACGCCATTCTCGTGAGCGCGCTCATCGGCTCGCCCTGGCTGCCGGTTGTGATTATAACAAGCTGATGATCCTGATATTTTTTCACATCCTCAATCGGAATCATTGTTCCCTCGGGAATTTTCAGATAGCCGAGCGTTGAGGCAACATCGATAATATTTATCATGCTGCGCCCCGAAACGGCAACCTTTCTCCTGTTGCGGACAGCCGCATTTATAATCTGCTGAACGCGGTCAACATTTGACGCAAAGGTTGCGACAAAAATTCTTGAACGCGTTCCCTTGAATATTGTTTCGAATTTTTCTCCGACGGTTCTTTCACTCATCGTATACCCTGCGCGCTCAACGTTCGTGCTGTCGCTCATAAGTGCAAGCACGCCTTTTTTGCCGAGCTCGCCGAATTTTGCAAGGTCAATCATGCTGCCCTCAATCGGGGTGCAGTCAATCTTGAAGTCGCCCGTGTGAACCACTGTTCCGACAGGTGTTTTTATAGCCATTCCAACTGCGTCGCTGATACTGTGATTAACGCGGATAAACTCCACCGTGAAATTTTTGCTGATTTTCACATTGTCCCCGGCTGTAACCCTGTTCAGCTTGGCAACGCTGAGGATTCCGTGCTCCTTAAGCTTTTGCTCAATCAAGCCGAGCGAAAGCCGCGTTCCGAAAACAGGCGCATTGACATTGCGCAAAAGATACGCAATGCTGCCGATGTGATCCTCATGCCCGTGCGTTATCATAATACCCTTGACCTTATCCTTATTGTTTATCAGATAAGTCATATCAGGGATAACACAGTCAACGCCGAGCATTGTGTCGTCAGGAAATGCCATTCCGCTGTCGACAACAATAATCTCGCCGCCGCACTCAAAGACGGTCATGTTCTTTCCGATTTCATTCAGACCGCCGAGAGGAATAATCTTCAGTTTTAATTTTCTTGCCATTATAATCTCCTTTTCAAATTCTGCGGACATGAAACAAAGACCCGCATATCTGCTCCGCCGCCCCGAAAGCCGCCGCGCACGGCGCTTCCCAAATCGAGCAGACGCATGGTCTTAATGCCGCTGTATTCCGTTTCCCGGACACGGGCGTATGTAAAGCAGCGCCGCGTCCTGATATATAAAAAAATTTTAAATAAGCATTCTGCCGAAATAAAATTTTCTCTTCCAAAAACATCGCTTTGATTATTATACCACAGATGCCGGAAAAATGTCAATACAAATAAATTGCAGTGTTTTGAAGTGTTGAGAGTATCATTAAATGCAGAAGAAACCGTTACGGTTTTTCCTGCATTATTTTTTTATCCGAAGGCAGGCGGAAGGAGGTTAAAACATTGAACGGATACAGTTATTTGACGCTGGAACAGCGCCGCGAGATCGAAAGAATGTATGCAGAGGGTGAACGCGTTGTTGACATTGCCGCCCGTCTGAAAAGGAGCGCCGCCGCTATCTACGAAGAGTTGAAGCGCGGCTATACGGGAGAGTTTGACGGCTACGCCCGCCCGAAGTACAGCGCCGATCTTGCACAAGCGACGGTGCAAGAGAATTTCCGACGCAGAGGAAACCGACGCGGCGCGAATTGCTGAAATACGAAAGGAGCTATTCAATATGAAAATGAAGAGGATCGCAAACAACGTGGCGCTTCAAACGATCGGCTACGTAATTAGCGGATTTACGAACGTGTATATCTACGTTCGGGAATGCGGCTATCAGAAGCGGGACATTTACAGGGGCTTGTATAAGCACTTCGCGCACGACGAAATGAACAAATACGCATATTGCAAGATTACGGAGCTTCGCGCCGATGAAAACGTGCTTTACATCGGCATTGAAGAGTAACGCGGGAAAGGAGCTATTCGGAATGAGTACAACACGATACAAAATCCGTTTATGGGAATACGACGGCGAAGCGTCCGTCGCAAACGCCGTTACCTTCGACAGCTTCGCGGAAGCGGAAGCGCGGTTCAATGATCTTCGAGTTTCGGAGGAAATGCCGTGCGTTGAGTTCATCAAAGAGTGGATCGCGAACGGGTGCATTATCGGCGACGAAGTTTTGAACGTTCGGCAGTTCACTTCGGTATTTGACGCTATCACGAAGGACAAGCCAACGCTGGCGGGCTTCCTTCGTTCCCTTCCGGTCATAGAAGCGCCGTGGGACGGCGCGTTTCAAGAACGCTTTTGCGTAGAGTGCGGCGCGGACAGTTGCGACGATTGCCCGAACGAGCAGTTCCGGAACAATCCGGAATGGTGGCTTTCCCTTCCGGCGGCGGAGGTGGAACAATGACGGCGGATCGGGCGCGCGGAGCGCTTGCCGTCCTGCAAGACGCGGACGGGAAGTTTATTTGCGAAGTGCCTTGCGGTTACATAGTCGAGCAGACAGCCAGCGCACACAAGCCCCGGCGGATACAGGCACAACGGCGGCGGCGGGCAATGCTTCGCCGTCGCGTCGCCCTTACGGTTGCGTTGCTGACCGTCGCCGCCCTTCTTGCGGCGCTTATGCCGTGGAGCGGGAGCGGTGCGGCGGACAAGCCGAAGGAAACGACCGCCGGAGCGGTTGAAGAGGTACACCAGCCGACCGCCGTTCTTCTTCCTTCGAGCGGGACGGTGGCGGGCTATGTTCCGAACGCGGCGGAGGTTGAAGCCCTTGCAAAGCTGATCTACGGCGAAGCGGGGATCGTTCCTTCTACGACGGAACAAGCGGCGGTTGTATGGTGCGTTCTGAACCGCGTTGACGATCCCTGTTTTCCGGACACGGTGCTGGAGGTTATCGAAGCGCCGTATCAGTTCAGCGGCTACGATCCCGAATATCCCGTGAAAGAGGAATACGCCCTTCTTGCGGCGGACGTGCTGACACGATACCGCGCGGAGCGGGACGGCGAAGAAAACGTCGGGCGGATACTTCCGGCGGAATACTGCTTCTTCACGGGCGACGGGCGGCACAATCACTTCACAACAGAATGGAAAAGTACGGATTGCTTCGGCTGGACGCTTGAAAGCCCGTACACAGATTGAAAGGAGCGGCACACGATGAAGGAAAACAAAAGCGGCTGGCAGTTCCCGAAGGCGCTTGAAATTATCAAGTGCAAGGAAGGCAACAAAGAGTTTATAAAGGAGCGTCCGGCGCGTCGCCCGTTCGGAAACACCGTGCTTATTTGCGAATATCCGATCGACGACACGGCGGTGGAAGAGCCGAACGCGAAGTTGATTTTCCATTTCGTGTTCCGGTCGCGTGTCTACCGTTATTCCATAGCCGTGGCTGCATACCGCATGCACCAACTCCGCGTCTACGGTAAATATTAAATCACACGAAAGGAGCTATTCAATTATGTTCAGCAAGAAAAAGACAGAATGCCGCGTTTGCGGCTATCGCTTCACACCGGAGCGGGAAAACATCTACACGGCGGAAGAACCACGTTCGGCGCTTGAAATGCTTACCGCCGCGCCGACGCGCTTTTCGGCGGTTGATTGCCCGATTTGCGGTTGTCAAATCCGGCTGGCGGATCGCGCGCCGCGCGTTACCGTTCCGGAAATCACGGTTCGACACGACGCAGACGCAGAGGAAACGGAGGGCGGCGAAGATGAAGATTAAAAGTATTGCCGCTATCTGCAAGAAGAACAAGAATATTGCGATCTTCGAGCGGTACAGCGACGACGGCGACATATTAACGCAGTACATCGGCGACGGATCGGCGGTTTATCCGGTTATCGGGCTTCCGCCGCTTGACGCGGAAAGCCCTTTAACGATCTTCGACGTTCCGGAGAAAGACCGCGATAATTACTTCGTGAAAACGCTGGGCGTTCCGGCGGGTATCAGCTTCGAGGATACCGACGCGACGGAAAGACAAGTCGAGCGGGAAGGAATATCAATCATCTATTCCGGACGAACCTTGAAGCCGATCCACACAACGCGCGGGCTGGTATTCATCGAAAGCCGCTATCTTGCGCCCGTTGCTGACGTGCTGGACGTGCTGGAGCTTTACGAACGCCGCACGGCGGACGGCGCACCCTACATTGTAGCGAAGGCGGGCTTCCTGCTTCAAGCGGTGATTATGCCCTATGACGTTATCAATCAGCAGTTCGTGGAGAGCTTGCAAGCCTTAACGCGGGAATGCGAATTCGCACTTTCCGAGAAGGAACGCAGAGAGCGCGAAGCCCGCGACCATTTCGCGGCGACAGAGCCGGAGCAATTCGCCTTGAATGTTGATCCGAACACGGGCGAGATCGTAGAAGGAAGCGAGGTGGCGGACAATGCCTAAAATGACGGTACGCGTTATTCTGAAAAGCGGCGTTGAATTCTCTATCAAGTGCGACAAATTCACACTTACGCGAAACGGCTTTCAACAGGTAACGGGCTACAACATCGAAGGGATCACGGAGAACCAGCCCGTTTATTTGGACTTTGAGCAGGTGGCGGCGGTTGTCCGCGTCTTTTCCGACGAAAAGGAGGTGGCGCACGATGAACAAGGCGCTTCTATCCTCTAAAAATATGTGCTGGTGTACGCCGCAAGACTTCTTCGACAAGCTGAACGCCGAATTCGGCTTCGTGCTTGATCCGGCGGCGACCGACAAGACGGCGAAATGCTCTTTGTATTACACGCCGGAAACGGACGGGCTTTCGCAAAGCTGGGATCACGGCGGCGCGGTATTCTGCAATCCGCCTTACGGACGCGAGATCGGCAAGTGGGTTCAAAAGGCTTTCGAGGAAGCGCGGGGGGGGTATCCGATTGTTTTACTTATCCCAGCGCGGACAGACACAGCATATTTTCACGATTACATTTACGGGAAAGCGGAAATCCGCTTCGTGCGCGGGCGGCTACGGTTCACGGACGACGACGGGAACGCCGCCGATCCCGCGCCCTTCCCTTCAATGGTAGTTATCTATAACGGGGAGCGGGTGAAGGAATGAGCGATAAAAAGAAATGCCCGTTTTGCGAAGCGATCGCGCTTCAACGGTTCATTGAAGAACACCACAGCAAGCCCGCAGGGTTCGGAATGGCTTTATCCGCCGCGCTTGTTTCCTACGCAGTAGTAAACGGGCGCAAATGCGGACGGACAACGGATTACATGAAGGACGGCAAGGGCTACCCGCTCAATTATTGCCCTTCGTGCGGAAAGCGGGTGAAGAATGAATAACCGACAGGAAAAGCCGCCCTTGAAGTGCTTGCTGGGCATTGATCCGGAGAAAACGCAGAAATGCAAACCTTCGGAATGCGCTTCTTGCGGCTGGGAAGCGGCAGAAGCCGCGCGGCGGCGGGAGTACATGAAGGAACACGGCTTGACGTTATGCGCCGACGGCTTCCGGCGGCTGATTATCAAGAAGGAGAACGACATGGCGACACCATACAAGGAATGCCCGCATTGCGGCACACATCTTGACAGCGGCGAAAAATGCGATTGCCGCGCGGCGGAAGCCGACGGCAACGCCGAAAAAGAATTGAAAGAGAGGACAAAGGACAATGACAATTAACGAGTTCGCGGCAGAGGTTCACAAGAACGCCGTTGACCACGGATGGTGGGAAGGTGAAAGAACGTTTCCGGAGATCGTGGCGCTTATTCATTCGGAGGTATCCGAAGCGCTGGAGGAATACCGCGACGGGAAACCGCTTCTTTATTTCCCTTGCAACGCTGGCGGCGTTTGTTGCGAAGAGGACGGAAGCGCGCATTGCGGAAGCCGCCCTTACGATCCGGAAAATCCGAACGCCCGTTGTTCCGCGCAGAGCAAAAAGCCCGAAGGGATCGCGGCGGAGCTTGCCGACGTGATTATTCGCGTTCTTGATTATTGCGTGTATGCCGGAATTGACATTGAAAACGTGCTGGAGGTAAAGCACGAATACAACAAAAGCCGCCCGTATCGACACGGCGGCAAGAAGTGTTAATCATGGCGGAGCGGGTGAACCACCCGCCGCATTACAACGCGGGCGGGATTGAGTGTATCGACGCGCTGGAAGCCGCAACAAGCGGGCTTCAAGGTATCGAAGCCTTTTGCACAGCGAACGCGATCAAGTATTTGTGGCGCTGGAAACTGAAAAACGGTGAAGAGGACTTGCAAAAGGCGGTTTGGTATATCAACAGACTTATTCAACGAGCGGGCGCAGACAGCGCCGCAGGAAAGGAGCTATTCAATATGAAAGAGAACAAACACGGCTTCGAGCCGAAACAGGAATTCACGATGGGCGGGATCGCTTGGACGGTCATTCAGACGGGCGCGGATTGGGTGAAGTGCATTGCTTCCGATTGCGTCGAGGAACGCGCCTTCGATGAAGGGAACAAGAACGACTTTGCCGCTTCTTCCCTTCGCGCCTATCTGAACGGCGAATTCTTGCGCCGTCTGATTAAGGCGGGCGCGCCGGAAGAAATGTTCGAGTATTTCAACATCGACTTGACCGCCGACGACGGCTTGAAGAATTACGGCGGCGATCGCGTCCGGATCGGGCTTATCACTTGCGAGGAATACCGCCTTTTGCGCGGCAACATTCCGGCGCTTCCGGATCGTTGGTGGTGGACGGCTACACCGGACAGCCCGATAAATTCTTTCGTCCGCAACGTCAATTCGGACGGCTCTTTGAACTACCACAGCGCGTACGGCGGCAGCGTTGGCGTTCGCCCGCTTTGCAATCTCAAATCTGAAATCTTGGTATCGTACTTAAACGGAGAGAACGCAGAGGAACAGAAGAAGCGCGCCGAAGCCGTCGATATGATGAAGCATATTGCCGCCGCGTGGGACATCGACGCGGAAGAAGTTTTCGGGAGGGCTGACGAATGACAATGTATCAATTCATGGTGAACGCCTTTTATATGCTTTGCGGCGTTGCTTGCGTCGCCGCTTCCGTTGTGATCGTCTACATCGTTTTGAACGTGCTTTTCAGAGCGCTTCGGAGGGGCGGCGGGAACAATGGCAGATATTAAGATCGACGAAGAATTGCTTTTGCGCGCAGGGCTGGGGATCGGCTACGCGTTCGCGCCATTCTTTAGGGGCATTTTAGAAGGCGTTGAAGATTACACGATCGAACAGGCGGCGCGGGAAATGCAGGAAGAACACGACGCACAGGAAGCCGAAGAGGGCTTGAAACGTCCGGTTGAAAAAACGCTGATCGGCGATTGCCGGAAGTGCTGGTGCGATCAATGCGCGAAGCTGGAACAATGCGTTCACTTGCGCGAAGGCGCGCTTCCGGACGGGGTGCGCCCGTTCCCTTGCGTCGGGTGCGCGGACGGAATGCGCTTCAAGCCTTGCGAAGAAGAACGGTGCGCCGATTTCGAGCAGGGCGCAGGATTTAATAACGGCTGACAAAACAAAAAAAGAGAACGTCCGGTTGCGACGTTCCGGGCGTTCTCTTTTCCTCTTACATAGCTGTAAAAGGAGCTATTCAATATTGAAATTATAGCATTTTACGGCGCTTTTGTCAAGGAAGGGCGGCGGGATTATGCAGAAGGTTAAAAGACGTATTTTTTCGGGCGTTGTATGTGAACAAGAGGTTTACACCGTATCCGATCGAGCGAACATCAAGAAAGCTGAACCGCGACCGCGCTTCAAGGACGACGAAGAGCGCGCGCAACACCGGATCGGCATATCAAAGCGGAAACACCAGCGGCTGGTTAATGAAAACTTTTCGCCGCTTTCCTTATATAGTACGCTGACGTTCGACGACGACAGCGAAGTTCATACATTCAGCGAAGCGCGCAGAATACGCGACAATTACTTCCGGCGGCTTCAAAGGGCTTGCCCCGACGCGAAGATCATTATTTACATGGGGCGAGGCAAGTCTACGAACCGAATTCATTTTCACATGATTTCGGACGGCATACCGGAAGAAACGATCAGCGGCAAGTGGAACGACGGATCAGTAATCCATATTCGGCACTTGCGCGAACACAATTATTATAACGGCGTTGACTACGGGCAGGATTACACGGGGCTTGCGGATTACCTCTTCAACCATTGGACACCGGAACAGGGCGGACACCGTTGGAAGGCGACGCGCAATCTTCGCCAGCCGGAGAAGGAAGCGCCGACGCTTGCACTTCGGACGTATACGGAAAAGAAAGCACCGATCGCGCCGAAGGGTTACAAGCTGGTGGAAGCCCGCGCGACGAAGTGGGGTTACATATATTATAAATATGTACGCGAACCGGAGAAACCGAAACGCCGGAAGAAACGCGAATAGCGGAACGCCCGAAGGGGCGCAATAAAAAGCCTTGTAAATGTGTAAAGTTTTACGACCAGCGCTTTCCCTTCCGGAAGATTGATTTTATTTATTCCCCGTCGCCCGCTTTTCAGAGATCACGAACGCGCGCATTGTCAAGGGTGCGAAGCACGGCGAAGCCGCTTGCCCTTGATAATGAAAGCGCGGGAGTAATAAAAGCGGGAAGGCGGCGGGGATATAAAATCAATCGTGAAGGATCGGTTCAGAAAACGGATCGAGGAAGCCCGCCGGATCGCCGATAGATTTATTCCTTTAAGCCCGTTCCCCCCAGCGGGGGGCGGAGGGGGGAGAAAAAGAAAGAAGGTGAACAACGTATGCTTGAATTGAACAAGCTGTATAACATGGACTGTATGCAGGGAATGAAAGAGTTTCCGGACGGCTTCTTCGATCTTGCGATCGTTGATCCGCCTTACGGTATCGGCATAGACGGACAGAAGAAGCGCGTATGCGGCAATCCGAAGCATAACCGGAAAGAGCATATCCGGAAAAGCTGGGACAAGGCTATTCCACCGCCCGAATACTTCCGCGAATTGGAACGCGTTTCAAAAGCACAAGTGATATGGGGCGGAAATTACTTCGTTCCGTATCTCGAACAAGGACATAAAGGCTGGCTTGTATGGGACAAGGGGCAACACGGCTTGACAATGAGCGATTGCGAATTAGCATATACCAGCTTCGACACGCCGACACGCGTTTTCGTATGCAATCGCGTTGAATTGCTGAATGACGGGACAATTCACCCGACGCAAAAGCCCGTGAAGCTGTATTCGTGGGTTCTTTCCCTCTTCGCCCGAAAAGGTATGAAGATATTGGACACACACGCCGGAAGCGGAAGTTCCTTGATCGCTTGCTATCGTCAAGGCGGGCTTGATTACGTCGGCTTCGAGATCGACGAAGATTATTGCAGAGCGGCACAAGCGCGGCTTGAACAGGAACAAGCGCAAATGCGGCTTTTCGATCTTTTGGAGCAGGAACAGCGGAAGGCACAAATAACGATTTTCAACGAATGAAGGGAGGAAACACAATGCAGGAAAAAAGGACGCTATATCTTGCCGGAAAGATCACGGGCGATCCGTATTATTTCACGAAGTTTTACAACGCGCAAAAGAAGCTGGAGGAAGGCGGCTTCATCGTCGTAAATCCGGCGCTTCTTCCGGCGGAGGGCTTCACGTGGGAAGCCTATATGCGTATGTCCGGCGCTATGCTTGCAGAGTGCGCCGAAGTCTGTTTTCTTCCGGACTGGAAAGAGAGCAAAGGCGCGAAATACGAATTCGGCGAAGCAATGGCGCAGAACAAGCCGTTTTTCTTCTTCGCCGATTGGGAGAAGGCGCAAGAAGAAACGAACAAATACGAATACACGACAGAGAAAACCGACAAGATCGCTTTTCAATGCTTCGTATGCGGAAAATTCAACGTCTTTCCGGCAACACGCGCAGACGGTAACACTTGCAAATATTGCGGCGGCGGATTAAAGGCGCTTGGCTACGCAAAGAAAACGGAGGGATCACGAAATGCGGGCGAATAAACTTCCCGTTCCGACGGAAGCGCAAGAGCAAATGACGCTGTTTTCGTGGGCGGCTATGCAAAGCGGGAAATATCCCGAATTGAATTTGCTTTATCACGTCCCGAACGGCGGGAGCAGACACAAGGCGGAAGCGGGACGGCTTCGGACGGAGGGCGTGAAAGCGGGCGTTCCCGATCTATGCTTGCCAGTCGCGCGCGGGCAATATCACGGGCTTTACATAGAGCTTAAACGGCAACGCGGCGGCAGGACAAGCGATCATCAATCGGAGTGGCTGGACGCTCTTTCGGCGCAGGGCTACAAAGCCGCGCTTTGCTACGGCTGGGAACAGGCGGCGGGAACAATTATCGAATATCTAACCGGAGGTGGCACACATGACTAAAAAGCAAACAGAGCTTTCCGAAGAGTTGCGGGAAGCCGTATTTGAAGCCGCGCGCGCAGGGGCGGCGGAAGCATACACACAGAACACGGGGTACGTAAATTACTTCAAGGCAATGGAAACGTTGCTGTATAACTACAAGAAGCTGGCGGCGCTTGTAGCCGATGAAGAAGCGTATTGCGAAGTTGAGTATCACGCGGGACGAAAGACGTTTTCAACGACACCACAGGCGAAGGGCTTTATTCAGCGCAAGACGGAAGCGGAGATCGTCGAGGAAATGCGAGAGGAAAAACAAAAGCAGTTCAAAGAAACGAAATCCGGCTTTGACAGCTTGACGCGCGCTATTTCTCTTTTCAAAGGGCATAAAGAATTCGTTGTGATCCGGCTTTACTATTTCGGCGAGGACATCAACGGCAATCCGCGAGAGGGCGGAACGGCGACGTGGGAAGAGATCGCGGAAGAGCTTTCCGACGCGGGCATTCTCAAAGAGATAAAGACGGCGCGCCGCTGGCGGAATAAGATCGTCAACGATATGGCGGTATGCGTATTCGGCATTCCGGCGGCGGTATCAGCGGCGACATACCGGAAAGCCGTTGACAAATGACCAAAACGCGACCAAACAATGCACCTTGTCCGCGACGCTTACGCGTGATATAATAATTACGCTGAATTATTGCGAATTGAATAGCGCGGGATAAAGCCTTTTGTGTGAATGCACGGAAGGCTTTTTCTTTTACTCTTTTGCACAGACTTTTCCACAGGAAGGAGGATAACCGCATGAAGCCGTGGGCGGAAAGGTTTTACAATTCGGACGCTTGGCGTTCATGCCGTGACAGCTTCTTGAAGTCGAAGGGCTACTTGTGCGAACGTTGTTCAACGCCGGACGATCCAGTAACCGCAAAGATCGCACATCACAAAACATACTTGACGAAGCAGAATATCAACGATCCATACATAGCGCTTTCGTGGGATAATCTCGAAGCGCTTTGCCAAGATTGCCACAACAAAGAACACCACCGGAACGACAAGAAAAAACGGTACGCATTCGACGAAGCGGGAAACCTCATATCCCCCCCTATTCGCTCAAAATTTAGGGAGGGTTCGACACCGAGGGCGGGAGATTAAAAATACTCCGCAGGCGCGCGCATAACGGGTGTACGCGTTTAAGGGGGTGTGGGTTGACCGGAAAAGGGGGTGATATTTATGGCGACAAAGAAGGACTTGACGAAAGAAGAAAAGATCAAGCGGGAGTTTTCCCGATTGAAGCGCATTTTCAAAGACTTGGATAAAAACAAGTTGCAGACCGTCGAAAGCCTTATCAAGAACGCGGCGTTCATGGCGGTATCCCTCGAAGAATTGCAAGAGATCATCAACGAAGAGGGCTACACCGTCGAATACCAAAACGGCGCAAATCAGAGCGGGACGAAGCAAAGCGACGCGGTGAAAACACATATCGCCATGACAAAAAATCACGCCGCAATTATCAAACAGCTTTGCGATCTTGTACCGCCGGAGAAGAAAAAGGAAAGCCGTTTACAGGCGTTACGGGACGAATAAAAATGCCCTTTTCAAATTACATTTACGAGTATTACGACGGCATTTCTTCCGGAAATATAACCGTCGGCAAGTGGGTTCGCCTTCTGTATGAATACATCGTGAAGGGGCTTCAAGAAGGGCTTTTCACCTTCAACGCGAAGAAGGCGAACAAGGCAATTCGGTTCATCGAAAACTTTTGCCATCATTGCGAAGGGCGCACAGACCTTTTGAAGCTGGAGTTGTGGCAGAAAGCCGCCGTTTCCGTTATGTTCGGGATCGTCGAAGAGGACGGAACGCGCGTCTTTCGTGAAGTGTTTATTGTGATCGGGCGCAAGAACGGCAAAACGCTTTTTGCGTCCGCCGTCATTGCATATATGGCATATCTTGACGGCGAATACGGCGCGAAAATATATTGCCTTGCGCCGAAGCTGGAGCAAGCGAACATTGTTTACGATAACTTCTATCAGATGATTAAAAAAGAACCGGAGCTTTCCGACCTATCGAAGAAGCGCCGTTCCGATATTTACATCGAAGAAAGCAATACCGCGATCAAGCCGCTTGCCTTCAACGCGAAGAAATCCGACGGCTTCAATCCGCATTTAGTCGTAAACGATGAAGTCGCGTCGTGGCGCGGCGACGGCGGTTTGAAGCAATATGAAGTTATGAAATCCGCGCTGGGCGCGCGCCGCCAGCCGATGATCCTTTCAATCTCAACGGCGGGTTACGAAAACGACGGTATCTTCGACGAATTGATGAAGAGATCGACCGCGTTTTTGAAGGGCGGAAGCAAGGAACGCCGCCTTCTTCCCCTGCTTTACATGATCGACGACGTGGAGAAATGGAACGACCTTGAAGAGCTTAAAAAAGCAAATCCGAATATGGGCGTTTCCGTTTCGCCGGACTTCTTCAAAGAGGAAATCGCCGTCGCTGAAATGAGTATGTCGAAGCGGGCTGAATTCCTTACGAAGTATTGCAATATCAAGCAAAATTCTTCCGTCGCGTGGCTTGATTACGTCGTTGTTGACGGCGCGGGAATTCACGCGAAGCTGGAGGATTTCAAAGACAGTTACGCCGTGGGCGGCATAGACCTTTCGCAAACAACGGACTTGACCGCCGCTTCCGTCGTGATTGAGCGGGACGGCGTTCTATATGCCTTCGCACAATTCTTTATGCCCGCGAACCGCCTTGAAACGGCGCAAGCGATTGACGGCGTACCGTATGACATATTCGTAAAGCAAGGGATCGTCAAGCTATCCGGAGAAAACCACGTCGATTACCGCGACGTTTACGAATGGTTTTCTATGCTTCGGGATCAGTACGGAATATATATCTTGAAGATCGGGTACGACCGCTATTCCGCGCAATATCTGATCGACGACTTGAAGAACGCGGGCTGGCAGACGGACGACGTATGGCAGGGTGAAAACCTTGCGCCCGTGATCCGCGAGTTTGAAGGCGTTATCAAGGACGGCAATTTCAAGATTGCCGACAATAACTTGTTGAAGGCGCACTTCCTCAACGTCGCATTGAAGCACAACATGGAAACGAGGAAGTTCCGTCCCGTGAAGATCGAACAGCGGGCGCGAATTGACGGCTTTGTTTCCGTGATCGACGCGCTGACCGTGCGGCAGAAATATTATAACGAAATCGGCGAAATGCTCAAAAATGCGGGGTGATAAAAACATGGGAGTTTTTGAAACTATCTTCCGGAAGCCGAAAGCCGACTTGAAGGCGGAAGGCTATTTCAAAATGCTAAACGGGTACACACCCGTTTTCAGCAACGCGCCGGAAAGTATTTACGAAATGGAGCTTACGCGCGCGGCGATACATTCGTTCGCGTCCTTCGCTTCAAAGCTGAAACCGGAGATCAGCGGAACGGCGCAAAAGAACCTTGAACGGACGTTACAGTTCAAGCCTAATCCGTTCATGGATACATCGAAGTTCATTTACAGGATCGCGACGATCCTTTCGGTGAATAATACTTGCTTCATTGTTCCGATCGAAGATGAATTCGGCGGGCTGATCGGGTATTATCCCCTGCTTCCTCAACGGTGCGAAGTTGTCGAGTACAACGGCGCGCCGTTTTTGCGTTATACGTTCGGGAGCGGGCAGAAAGCCGCGATCGAATTTGAACGCGTCGGCGTAATGACGCAGTTTCAGTATACCGACGATTTCTTCGGAGAGAGCAACGCCGCGCTTCGCCCTACAATGCAGTTGATCCATACACAAAATCAAGGCATTATCAACGGCGTTAAAAATTCGGCTTCTATTCGCTTCTTGGCGAAGGTTGCAAATATGTTGAAGCCGGAGGACATCACGAAGGAGCGCAAGCGCTTCACGGCGGATAACCTTTCGGCGGAAAATCAATCGGGAATGGTGATCTACGACGCGAAGTTTGCTGACGTGAAGCCGATCGAAAGCAAGCCGTTCACGGTCAACGCCGCGCAGATGGCGCAGATCAACGAAAACGTGTTTAACTACTTCGGCACGAATGCGGGCATTCTACAAAACAAATACACGGAGGACGAATGGAACGCGTATTACGAAGGCAAGATCGAACCTTTCGCGATCCAGCTTTCGCTTGTTATGTCGAATATGACGTACACGGCGCGGGAATTGTCCTTCGGGAACGCGATCACGTTTACCGCGAACCGCTTACAATACGCAAGCAATCAAACGAAGCTGAATATCAGCACACAGTTATTTGACCGCGGCTTGCTGAACCGCAACGGCGTTATGGACGTTTGGAACATGGCACACGTTGAGGGCGGCGAGAAATATTATATCCGCAAGGAATACGCGGAAGTTTCAGAATTGGGAAAGGAGGTTACACCAAATGCCGGTAGTGAAGGAACGGGAGTACCGACAAATGTTCCAGCCGTTGATGATCCCGCAGGGGACGACGGAAAAGAGGTTTGACACCGATTTTTACGTTGAAGGCTTCGCGACAACGTTTGATAAACCGTATGTTATGTACGAATACGGCGGGATCAAATATTGCGAAGTGATCGACCGGAACGCGCTTGTCGGCGCGGACTTATCCGACGTTATTATGCAATTCGATCATTCGGGTATGGTTTTCGCCCGAAACAAGATGGCAAAGAACAAGCCGCCTTCCCTGCTTTTAGAGCCGCAGGAAAGCGGCTTGTTTATTGCGGCAAATTTGAGCCTTACGGAAGAAGCAAAGCGCCTATATGCAAGCATTGACGCGGGCTTAATTTGCAAAATGTCGTGGGCGTTCACGGTATCCGAGGACGCATATAACAAAGACACGCACACAAGAACGATCTTGAAGATCAAGAAGGTTTACGACGTTTCCGCCGTGAGTTATCCGGCGAACGCCGATACCGATATTTCCGCGCGTTCCTACTTCGACGGAGTGATCGAAGCAGAGAAGCGGGAGGCGTTAGCGCGGAAGGCACAAATCCTAAAAATCAAACTTATGATGGAGGTTTAACACAATGAGAATTAAAGAAATCGAAGCCCGCCTTGCGGCTATCAAGCAGGAGATCGAACAGCGCGGCGACGCTATGACCGCCGCAGAGATTGACGCGCTGGAGCAGGAAACCACACAGCTTACCGAAGAGCGCGCCGGACTGATTGCCGCCGCCGAGAAGCGCAACGGCATTCTTGACAATATCGCGAAGGGCGCGGGCATTGTTTCCCGTTCCTTCCAGCAGAACAACGGCGACGACAACGCCGCGCCCGATGATCCATTCGGTACGCCCGAATATCGTTCCGCGTGGCTGAAAAACATTCGCCGCCTTCCGCTGAACGACGCAGAGAAGCGCGCATTCAGCAACGCCAGCGGCGCGGGTGCGGAGGTTATCCCGACGCAGACCGCGAACGAGATTATCAGCAAGGTAAAGACGCTTGCGCCTATGCTGAATGAAGTTACCCTTCTGCACGTCAAGGGCGCTGTAAAGTTCGCGATCGAAGGCACGAACAACGCCGCCGCGATCCACACCGAGAACGCAAGCATTACCGCCGCCGCTGACACGCTGACCACCGTTTCACTTTCCGGTTATGAGATCGTCAAGCTGGTTCAGATTTCCGATACTGTAATGACTATGAGCATTACCGCGTTTGAAAGCTGGATCGTCAATATGCTGGCGGAAGCTATCGCCCGCAAAGTCGAAGATTTGCTTATCAACGGCACGGGTTCTTCCCAGCCGAAGGGCATTGAAAACGCGAACACTTGGGGCGCGACCAACAGCGTTACCGTTGCAAAGACGGGCGCGCTTACCGCCGCAAACGTGCAGACGTTGATCGGGCTTCTGCCTTCCGGCTATGACCGTAACGGCAAGTTCGTTATGAACAAGAAAACCTTGTTCACCGACTTTATGCCGTTGCAGGACAACAGCAAGAACCACATTGTAACCGTTCAGAACAACGCGTACTTCGTGTACGGCTATCCCGTTCTTCTGTCCGATTACGTCGCGGATCACGAAGCCTTCTTGGGCGACTTCAAGAAGGTTTGCGCGAACCTTGCCGAAAATATCGGCGTGAAGAGCGCCTACGACATCGACACGAACAGCTACAAATATAGCGGTATCGCGATCTTCGATTGCGCGCCCGCTATCGGCGAAGCCATCGTGAAGCTGGTCAAGGCGACCGCCTAAAGCGGGAGGGCTGACAAATGCTTGACAAGGTAAAGCTGGCGTTGCGGTTGAGCGGGACGGCGCTTGACGGCGAAGTTTCCGATCTCATAAACGCGGCGATCGCTGATCTTCGCCTTGTCGGTATCAACATTCCGGCGGAAGTGGGATCGTCCAGTAAAACGCTGGGCGATCCCCTTCTTGATCGGGCGGTTGTGCTTTATGCGAAGGCGGAATTCGGCTTCAATGACGACGCGGAGCGTTACCGCAACGCATACGATTATTTGAAGTGCGCCTTGTCGCTGACCGCTGATTACACCGAAGAAAGCGAGGGCGAATAAATGAGATGGGGCGAACAAATAACCTTGATCGCGCTATCCGATCCTTCGCCGTCAACGAACGAACACGGCTTCCCCGTCGCCCGCATTGAAACCGCGACAACGGTTTTTGCTGACAAGAAATCCGTGGGCTTTTCGGAATTCTACAAAGCGCAACAGGCGGGATATACAACGGAATTGAAGTTTGACGTTCATTCTTTCGAGTATGAGGAACAGCAGATCGTGGAATATCCCGTTTCAAGCGGGAAACGGTATCGCGTTCTTCGGACGTACACGCACGGGAACGGAGAATTTACGGAATTAACACTGGTTAATCTTCCGGAAGCGGAAGGGAGCGGCGCAGATGGCTAAATTCACCGTAACAGGGCTTGACGACGTACAAGAAGCAATGCTTCGGAGGGACAAAGCGACAATGGAAGCCGTGCCGGAAATGCTGAAAGCTGGCGGCGAGGTTATCAAGAACGCGTTTCAAGCGGAAACAAAGAAGTTAAACAGCACAGGCAGAGGAACGGGCGATTTAACCGCGTCGATCAAGGTATCCGCAGTAAAAGAGCGCAACGGCGGAAAATACGTCGATATTGCGCCGACGGGTACAGATCGGCACGGGGTACGCAATGCCGAAAAAGGCTTCGTGCTGAATTACGGGCGTTCAAATATGCCCGCACGACCGTGGTTCACGGCGGCGAACGAAAAAGCGGCGGACGAAGCAACGGCAGAAATGCGCCGCGTTTGGGAGGAAAAGCAAAATGAACGTTGACAGCACTTTGAAAGCGTTGCTTGACAAGCTGGGCGTTCCCGTCGCCCGTTTGAAATATAACGGGCGGGCGGCTTGCTTTATCACCTATCAGCTTGTCGTGGGACGCGACACGCTCTTTTCTGATGATGAAGAGGGCGCGCAGGAATACACGTATCAAATTAACATCTATTCAAAAACGGATTACTTCGCACTTCTCCAGCGCTTAAAAACAGCGCTGAAAGCGGCGGGGTTCTACGGAATAACCATCAACGCGGAAGTGTATGAGCAGGACACGGGCTATTATCACGTCCCCGTTGAAATCAAGTATATGGAGGTATGACAAATGGCAACAATCGGATTGCGCGATCTTTACCGCGCGCCCATTACGATCGGAACGTCCGGCGCGGAGGAATACGGAACGCCCGTGCGAATGGCGAAGGCAATTTCGGCGGAGCTTTCCGTGGAAGTAGCCGAAGCGATCCTTTACGCCGACGACGGCGCGGACGAAGTTGTAAAAGAATTCGTTTCCGGCGAAATCACGCTGAACGTAAACGATCTTCTTCCGGCTGACCTTGCCGCCCTGCTTGGGCAGAAGCAGGACGCGGACAAGGTTGTTTATGGTGCAGACACGGACGAAGCACCGTATTTCGCAATCGGCTTCCGCGCGAAGAAAGCTGGCGGAACGTACAAGTATATTTGGCTTTACAAAGTCAAGTTTGCCGTTCCGGACGAAAACTATACCACGAAGGGCGATAGTATCGAATTCACCACGCCGGAGATCGTCGGGCAGTTCATCAAGCGTTCCGACGGCTTGTGGAAGGCTGAACACGTCGCAGAGCCTACGAACAGCGCGGCGGCGGCTTGGTTTACTACCGTCCGCGAACCGAATAACACGGCTGTCTAATCGAATTTGAAAGGAGGAACGGCGGGGAGCTTGAAAGGGCTTCCCGCCTTATTCTGTTATGAGTGCAATTAAAGACGGGCGCTTCCCGATCGTGCTGGACAAGGAAAGACACCTTCTTTTCAGTTTGAACGCGATCGACGAAATGCAGGATAAATTCGGCGGCTTTGACCGCCTTGATACCGTGCTTTCCGGAAAGGACAGCATTAAAAATCTTCGTTGGCTTTTGACCGTGCTTTTGAATGAGGGCGCAGAGGACGACGAAGAACCGCTTACCGAAAAGCAGGTGGGCAAGCTCATTCATACGGGCAATTTTGCGGAAGTGAAAACGGCTATCTTCAAGGCGTTTTCTATGGGTAACAACGGGACACCCGAACCGCCCGAACCGCCCGAACAGGACGGCGAGGACGACGAAGAGGACATCGAAAAAAACATGACGGCGGGCAAGGAATAATCGACCTTGCCCGCCTTCTTTATATCGGCGTAACGCTTCTTCGGTGGAGCGAAGCCGAAGTATGGCGCATGACACCGTATAAAATTTTGACGCTTTTCAAAATCCATCGTGAATTCAATCCGGATCGCTTCAAGCCGGTTCCGAAAGAAGTTGATATTGACGACGTGTTAGGGGGGATATAAATGGCGAAAGAAGAGCAGATCAAAACATCAATCGACCTTACAGGCGAAAAAGAGTATCGCGCCGCTTGCAATAGCATAAATTCTTCCCTTCGCGAAATCAATTCCGAAATGAAGCTGGCGACGGCGGAGTTTGCGGACAATGCTTCCGGCGCGGAAGCGCTGACGAAAAAAACAGGAGATTTTGCAAAAACAGCTTGCGGAACAGGCAAAGAAAGCGGAAGCGGCGGAAGAAGCATTGAAGAAAATGCGGGAAGCGGGCATTGATCCGACCGATCCCGCCTATCAGAAAATGCAAACGAACCTTAACAACACGAAGGCGGAGATGGCGAAAACCGAAAAGCAGATCAAAAGCACTTCGGAAGAATTGAAAAGTTCCAAAGTGAATTGGGAAGCCGTCGGGGAAACCGTCGGGAAAGTCGGAAAAGCATTCGGCGCGGCGCTTGCCGCGTTAGGTGCGGCGGCTGTGGGCGCGGCTTCCGCTCTTGCAGGGCTAACGGTATCCGCTTCTAACTATGCAGACGACCTTATAACGCAAGCGACATTCACGCGGCAGACGACGGACGATCTTCAAAAGTACGCCTACGCCGCCCGCTTTATCGACGTAGAAGTAAACACGCTTACAAAGTCGATGGCAAAAAACATAAAGTCAATGGACAGCGCCCGCAAGGGTTCGGCGGCGTATGCTGACGCATACAAGAAGCTGGGCGTTTCCGTGACGGACGCGAACGGAGAGCTTCGCAACAGCAACGACGTTTATTGGGATTGTATCGACGCGCTGGGTTCTATTCAGAACGAAACGGAGCGGGACGCGCTTGCAATGCAGTTGTTCGGCAAATCCGCGCAGGAATTGAACAGCGTTATTGAAGCGGGTTCGGAAGCGTTCAAGGAATTAGGCGACGAAGCGGAACAAATGGGCTTCATTCTATCGGAGGACGCAGTAAACAGGCTGGGGGCTTTCAACGATAAATTACAAGTGCTTCAAGCCGGAGCGGAAGGGCTGAAAAACGCAGCTTCTTTGATCGCTCTTCCCTTCCTTGATACGCTGGCGGGCGAAGGTATCCCGATTATGACGAAGTTTTCTAAAGCCGTCATGGACGCGGAAGGCGACGTAACGAAGATGGCGGACGCGCTGGGCAAAGGGATTTCCGATGTTCTCAATCTGATTGTTGAGAAATTGCCGGAGTTTATCGACATGGGCGTTCAAATGGTAACGTCTTTGATTTCCGGCATTGTGTCGAACGCGCCGACTATCGCTTCGGCGGCGGTGCAGATCGTCGAAACGCTGGTTGAAGGCATTGCGGAGCTTTTGCCGCTTCTCATTGAAGGCGCGGCACAGTTGATCGCGGGGCTTGCGACCGGATTGGCGAAATCGCTTCCGAAACTTGTTCCGACGATCGTTGACGTTGTATTGAAGATCGTTCAAACGTTGATCGACAATATCCCGTTGTTGATCGACGCGGCATTACAGCTTATCACGGGGCTGGCGGAAGGCATTATCAACGCTATTCCGGTTATTGTTGCCGCGCTTCCGCAAGTAATTTCAAGCCTTATCGACGGCTTGTTATCGGCGATCCCACAGATCATTCAAGCGGGTATCGACCTTCTGACGGCGCTTGTTGCCGCACTTCCGGAGATTATAGCCGCAATCGTAGAAGCGATCCCACAGATCATAGACGGGATTATAACGGCGCTTACGGAGAATATACCGCTTATCATTCAAGCGGGAATTGATCTTCTTGTCGCGCTCATACAGGCGTTGCCGGAAATCATCGTGACGATCGTTCAAGCGATCCCGCAGATAATCAGCAGTATTGTAAACGCGCTGATCGGGAACATCGACCAAATCATTATGGCGGGCGTTCAGCTTTTCGTGGCGCTCATTCAGAATTTGCCGACGATTATAGTTGAAATCGTGAAGGCAGTTCCGCAGATCGTTTCCGGCATTGTGCAAGCGTTCGCGTCGCTGGGCGGGGAGCTTGTAAACGCGGGCGCAAACCTTCTTCACGGCTTGTGGGAAGGTATCAGCGGCGCGGCTTCGTGGTTATGGGAAAAGGTATCCGGCTGGGCTTCGTCCCTTGTTTCGGGTATCAAGGACTTCTTCGGCATTCATTCTCCGTCAACGGTATTCGCTGAAATCGGCGGAAACATGGCGGACGGCGTGGGCGTAGGCTTCACCGACAACATGGGCGGCGTTGAAGGCGATATGACCGCCGCAATGGGCGGAGCGGGCGCGCTGACGGCGGCGGAAGCAGTAAACGCCGTGAACAACGGTATTATTGCGAACATTGAAGGCTTGTCCGGAGCGGTGAACGCGATCGTCGAGCGGGTTATTACCGGACTGACGGCGCAAGCTCAACGTTTCAATCAAGCCGGACAGGACTTCGACAAGAACATAGCTTCCGGAATGATAACGGCGATCGTGCAGATTACGCAGAAAATCCCACAGATCGTACAAAGCATTATTACCGCATTCACGGCGCAACATCAAAAGTTCGTAACCGAAGGAACAAACATTGACAAGAGCATAGCGCAAGGCATGATCGCGGGTATCCCGCAGATCACGGGAAAGGTTGCACAAATTGTTCAGCCCATTATTACCGCCCTTCGCTCTTACGTATCGGAGTTCACGGCGGCGGGCGAAGAGATGGTGCGCGGCATTTGGCAGGGCTTTCAAAATATGTCCGGCTGGCTGGAAAGCAAAGTGCGGTCAATGATGAGAGAGATCGTGGCGGCAGTTGAAGCAGAAATGCAAATCAATTCCCCGTCGAAGGTTTTTGCCCGTATCGGTTCGTACATGGCGCAGGGCTTGGGCGAGGGCTTCACCCGTGAAATGCGCGACGTTGAAAGCACGATCCGCCGTGAAACATCGAACGCCGTTCCGGAATTCCGTTCCGGAGAGGGGCGCGACAAGCGCGGCGGCGGTACGCCTTCCGTTGAAGTCGTGCAAAACATCTATGCGAACGAAACGAGCTACGCCGAACAGCAAAGACAGGCGGCGCGGCAGTTCCGGCAGATTGCGCGGGAGGTTATGGCATGAGGACACAAGAAAAATTGATTTACACGAACGAGCGCGGGGAAAGCATAGAGTTTTCCCCCGCTTCTTCGTATCACGTAAACTTCAAGGACGTTACCGGACTTTCCGACGTGCGGAACGCTATTTACAGCACCAACAGCATGGGGCAGGACGGCGACACCTATTTAGGATACCGCATTGAAAGCCGCGATATTGACATCGTGGGATACATCAAGGAGCGGGACAAGCAAGCGGCGCAGAACCTACGCCGGAAGCTGAACCGCATATTAAATCCGCAGTACGAAGCAACGTTGACGTATGTTTTCGGCGACTTCCGACGGGTGATCGGGTGCAAGATCGACGACGCGCCGATCTTCAAGCGAAAACCGATCTTCGAGCAATTCACGGTTAGCTTGTCTTGCCTTAATCCCTTTTGGAGAGAGGAAACGGAAACGCGCGAGGACATAGCAACGTGGATCGGCGGCTTTGAATTCCCCGTTCCGGACGGGCTGGAGCTTTACGACGGCTGGGAAATCGGCTATCGCCAGCCGTCGCTGATTGTGAACGTCTACAATTCTGGCGACGTAAAAAGCGGTATCCGGATCGAGTTCCGCGCGATCGGCGCGGTTACAAATCCCGTATTGCTGAACGTCGATACACGGGAGTTTATCAAGCTGAATATTTCGCTTGTAGCGGGCGACGTTTTAACCGTTTCCACGGGCTACGGTGAAAAAGCCGTGAAGCTGAACCGTGGCGGCGTAATTACTGACGCGTTCCGCTATCTCGACGTTGATAGCTCATACTTGCAGATCGCCGTGGGCGACAATCTATTCCGCTATTCGGCGGACGCAAACGCGGAAAATCTCGAAGTTTCAATCTATCACAATAACTTGTATTTGGGGGTGTAACGCGGTGGAATTATACGTTTATAGCCGCGATATGACACTTCAAGGGATTGTCGAAAAGATTTCGTCCTTGATATGGACGCGGCGTTATTGGAGTTGCGGCGAATTCAAGTTGCTTGTTCCCTTCACGGAGGAACACGCCCGCTTGCTGGTGAAGGAAAATATCATCATCAAGCGCGGCGGCAACGAAGCGGCGGAAATCCGCTATATTCACATCACGAAGAATTCACAGGGCATGGAGGAAATAGAGGTTCAAGGCAAGTTCCTTCTTTCGTGGATCGGCAAGCGCATTTTGACAACGCAGATCATCACGAAGGACACGACACAGAACATTCTATACGCCATTGTGAAGCAGACTTGCACGAACGCGGGGGCGGCACGCAATATCCCGAATTTCAGCATATCAACGACCGACGCAGACACCGGAAGCGGGCAGATCGACTATACTTCGGAGCAGTACGCGAACGCCCAGCTTGCGGCGGAAACAGCGGCGAAGGCGGCGAAGCTGGGTATTCGGGTTCTGACAAATGCCCGCACGGGCAAGCATACCTTTTCCGTTTACGAAGGGCGCGATCTCACAGCGGGCAATACCGCAGGGAACGCGCCTTGTATCTTTTCGCAGGAGTTCGACAACATCGTGGAACAGGAATACACAAACAGCGTTGAAAACCTTAAAACAACGGCTTACGTCGGCGGAGAAGAAAAAGAAGGCGTAACGCGGAAGGTTGCGGAAGTCGGCGGAAGCGCGGCGGGGCTTTCCCGCGACGAAGTTTTCATCAATGCAACGGACATCGTGCAGGAATACGAAAACGAGAGCGGGCAGACCGTAACGCTTACAACGGCGCAGTATTTAGCGCTTCTTTCCGCGCGCGGCGTTGAAGAGCTGGAGCAATACGCGGAAACGCTTGCTTTCGGATCGAAGATCAACACGAACGCGAATTTGAAGTACGGCACGGATTACGATTTAGGCGATCGCGTAACGTGTATCAATAAGCGCTGGAACGTCCGCATTGACGTTCGCATAACGGAGATCGCGGAAACCTACGAAACCAGCGGCGAAGAAATAGATATTACCTTCGGCGAGAGCTTGCCCGCGCTTCTGACACAAATTCGGCAGATTACGAAATAAAGGAGGGCTTCACAGCATGGAAAAATCAAGTTTCTTCAATAGCGTTTCGCACGATCGCACGTACAAGGCGGAGGATTGGGCGGAATACTTTGCTTCGTTCATCGGGAACGGCGTTTTCCCCGTCCCTTCGACGGGGCTTCAAGTTGTCGCAAACGACGGAATGAAGCTGAACGTAAAAACGGGCAAAGCGTGGATCAACGGTTACTTCTACTTCAATACGGGCGATCTTGCCGTAACGCTTGACACGGCGGACGGACAGTTGAACCGCATTGATCGCGTTGTCGTCCGATGGGATTTGACAAACCGCATTATGTCGGTGAAGGTCAAATCTTCTTCGTTCAGCGCGTCCCCTACCGCGCCCGCATTGCAGAGGGACGCGGACATTTACGAGCTTGCGCTGGCGGACATCTACGTGGGCGCGGGCGTAACAGCAATCACGCAAAGCAAGATCACGGATCAACGCTTGAACACGTCGCTTTGCGGCGTTGTCGCCGCAGTCGTTCAGCAGATCGACACGGCGGCTTTTAACGCACAGCTTCAAGCGTGGTTCGCTGAATATCAATCCCTTTCGGCGGCGGAGTACAACACGCTTGTTTCGTATATGAATTCGCTGAAATTGCAGGGTAACACGCAGTATGAAGCGTTCGAGCAACACATGGCGGATTTTGAAACACAGGCGGCGGCGGACTTCAACGCATGGTTTAACGGCTTGCAAACCGTCCTTGACGATAACGCGGCAACAAACCTTCTGAATATCACGAACGCGCTTGACGCGCGCGTTGATATGCTGGAAGCCGTGCTTTTCAATGACATTACGGCAAATCCGTTCTTGATCCTCTTCGACGATCTCGACGGCGTAACGTCTACGGGCATTTGGAACGAGAGTTTGCAGAGGATCGAATGCTGACGCGGTACGCTTGCACGGCGGCGGAATTGTCGTGCGTGATCGGAAACATCTTCGCGGAGCTTTCGCCGCCATGCGGTGGGTGCGGCGCGGAGGTATTGCAGATCACAGGAACAACGGTTACAGGGAACGCGGCAAAGCTGACCGTTACCGAAGCGGGCTTCGATTTCGACGGGTGCGCCGACGATACCGCGATAATCGAGCAAATGCGGAAAGGACGGTGCATTTATGCAAAGACCGGAGCGGGAGCGAAAAGAACCGACAGAATTCAACGTGATTGTGAAGGCGAAAGACCTTGTAAAGCACACCTTCACGATCACGAACAGCACGGAGCGTTACCCGAAGAAATACCGCTTCACGCTTGTAAACAGGATACAGGATAAAGCGGTGGACGTTTACGAATGCGTACTTGAAGCGAACGAATTAGACCTTCGGGACGCGCAGGAATACAGACAACGGCAGAAGCTACAAGCAAAGGCGCTGACCTATTGCAAGGAGCTTCTATTTTTCATAGAGCTTTCGCAGGAAATGGGCTTTATTTCTATGAGCAGTTGCGAATATTGGTCAAAACTTGCGCTTGAAGTGAAGTACATGACGACCGCGTGGAAGAAGCGGGACAAAACGAGAGCTTGAAAAACGTTCGGGGTACATCTTGATACGCCTAATTCGTCGAACGCCAACAACGTCCGCAACGTCAATTCGGACGGCTCTTTGAACAACAACAACGCGTACAACGGCAACAATGGCGTTCGCCCGCTTCGGTGGACTATGTGAACGAGTAGGCACAGCCGAAAGCAGAATACCACCATCAAAGGAAGGTGTATCCCGTCGCCGCTATCCACGGCGGGGACGAATACAGGATCGCCGATACCGGAGCATACCGCCTTCCGGCGGCTGGCAAAGGTTATAAACAGCGAGGATTTTTATTATGACAGACTTTGAAAAGATACACAGTTTTGAAAGCCTATACAATGCCTACCGAAAGGCGCGGCAAGGCAAGAGGTGGAAAGGAGCGGCGGCAAAGTTTGAAGTTAATCTTCTTGAAGCGCTGAACCTATTAAGCGCGCAGATCAGAACGAAGCGCTATACCATGTCCCCGTATAACACGTTCGAGGTATACGAACCGAAGCGCCGCGTGGTTATGTCGAACAGCTACAAAGACAAGGTTGTTCAACATTCGCTTTGCGATAACGTGCTTGAACCGATTTTGACACGATCGTTCATTCGCGATAACTACGCGTCGCAGGTGGGGAAAGGTACGCATTACGGGTTAGACAGGCTTCAAGAGTTCATGCGGAGGTTTTACAGGAAGAACGGAATTGACGGCTGGATATTGAAAGGCGATATTTCAAAGTATTTCTATTCGATCCGGCACGACGTTTTGAAAACCTTAATCCGCGAGAAGATAACCGATCCGGACGTTTTGTGGCTTGTCGATCTTATCATCGACAGCACCGAAGGAAACGTCGGAATACCGATCGGCAATCAGACTTCACAGCTTTTCGCCCTTCTCTACCTTGACGGGCTGGATCACTTCGTAAAGGAAAAGCTGGGTATCAAATATTACGGGCGCTATATGGACGACTTCTTTTTGATCCATCACGACAAAGCATATTTGCAGGAGTGCCGGAAGCAGATTGAAGCGTTCGTACAGGCGCGCGGGCTTTCGCTGAATGCGAAAACAAATATCTTTCCCTTATCACACGGCGTGGATTTCTTGGGCTTTCGTACATACTTGACAGAAAGCGGCGCGGTGATCCGCAAGGTGCGCCGCCGGAGCAAGAACAATATGAAGCGGAAGTTGAAGAAATTAGCCGCCCTTCACGCGGCGGGACGGATTGACGCAAAGACCGTTGAACAATCCTATCAAAGCTGGAGGGGACACGCCGAAAAGGGAAACAGTTATCACTTGATCCGGCGGACGGATCAGTTTTACAACGGCTTAATGAAAACAAAGGAGGCGGCACAATGTCAAAAACATTAGGCAGTTTGTCGGTGGGCGCGAAAATCGAAGTTCCGGTTCTTTCGGCGTATCAATCACGCTTCGGATCGAAAATCGTTTTCAAGATCGCCGACAAGAACCACAGCGGCTACCCGTCGAATTCCGTAACGCTGATTACGGAAAAGATCATTCAGTTAATGTGCTTCGACGCGAAAGAGCCGAACAACAGCAACGGCGACCGCAAGAGCTACGGCAATAACCGCTATCAGCATTCAAACATTCTGCAATGGCTAAATAGCAACGCGGCGGCGGGTAAGTGGTACAGCGCAAAGCACAGCGCGGACGCGCCGCCTACGAACGCGAACGTATGGAACAATTACAACGAATACGACGCGTGGGCGGGCTTCCTTGCTATGATTGATCCGAAGTTCGTTGCGGAGCTTCTGACCACAACGCAGACCGTCGCAAGAAATACCGTTACCGACGGCGGAAGCTATGAAACGGTAACGTCAAAAATGTTCCTTCCGTCCACCACAGAAGTGGGGCTTGCGAATGAAAACAATATCGCAGAAGGAACGCTTCTTGCGCTATTCAGCAACGACGCTTCCCGCGTCGCTTATCCTACGGCGCAATGCGTGAGCAATTCGGAGTACACGAACAGCAATTTCAGCACGTCAAAGGGCTGGTATTGGTGGCTACGAACGCCTGATTCGTCGAACGCCTACGGCGTCCGCCGCGTCAGTTCGGACGGCTCTTTGAGCTACTACTACGCGTACTTCGGCTTCAGTGGCGTTCGCCCGCTTTGTAATCTTAAATCTTCTATCTTGGTATCTGACAGCCCGAACAGCGACGGAAATTATACGGTAATCTACAATTCCGCGCCTTCCGCGCCGCCCAGCATTACCGCGCCAGCAACGTGTTACAGCGGGCAGAACATCAACATTTCTTGCGCGGCGGCGACCGATCCGGACGGCGACGCGCTGACCTATTGTTTCGAGCGCTCATACAACAGCGGCGCGTGGACACAGGTTCAAGCGTCCGCAAGCAGGACGTTCACGGAAGCGGTATCGACCGCGTGGAACACGTTAAAATACCGCGTCCGCGCAAAGGACAGCTACGGCAATTATTCCGCGTACACCACAAGCGGAGATATTGCCGTAATTCATAACCAGCCGCCCGTGATTTCCGGAAGCAACGCCGATCTTGGCACGAAGCGCGGGGATTTCACCTATCAATACAGCGTAACCGATCCGGACGGCGACACGGTGAACGTTGTTGAAAAGATCGACGGAAAGACAATCGCAACGAAGAACGGGATCACGCTGGGCGCAACGCAGACGCTTTCCGTTGCCGGAAACACCTTCACGGCGCTTACGAATGCAAAGCACACGATCACGATTACGGCGACCGACAGCGCAGGAAATAGCGCCGTTCGGACGCTGACGTTCACGAAGTCGATTGCGGGCTTCGTTATCACGCTTTCCACGCCGCTGGAAGCCGACAGCCAGCCGACACGCGCGAATATCAAGGTAACGCGAGATATTCCGGCGGGCGGCACGTTCAAGGTTGAAGCGACAAACAATCCGTTTGACGCTTCCCCCGTTTGGGAGGATTGCACGAACGCGGTTGTTCAAGGCGTTGCACACGTTTTCACAAACAAGATCAACACGGCGGCACGGTACGGAATGAATATCCGCGTAACCGTCCAGCGCGGCGACGCGCTGACCGCTTGCTGGGTATCGGGGATCGGGGGGAATTTTGAATGAGCGTAACACACAAGAAGAGCGAAAAACAGATCGGCGCGGCAGAGCTTGAAGCCTTGCGCGCTTCGATCATGGCGGAGGTTGAAACCGCCCGCGCCGAAACCGAAGAAAGCATTATTTCGAGTATCCGCAATAACCTTGTTTCCATTCCGGAGCAAGGCGAAGAGTGGAACGAGAAGAAAAGCTATATCACGGGCGACGTGGTAACGCTTGACGGCGTGAGCTACACGGCGACGCATTACAGCCGTGGGAAATCCCCTGCTTCAAATCCGGACAAATGGACGCTTACACCGACCGAAGAGCAAATCGGCGCATGGGCTGACCTTCCGGACGGCGAAGTAATCACGGAGGGAACAAAGGTAACGCACAACGGGAAGAAGTGGGTATGCGTCGCCCAGCACTTCAAATCTTCCGTCTATTCCCCGCGCGTCAATTCGACGAAGTGGGAAGAGATAACATAACGGCAGGAAGGAGGATCAACGATGGACACTTTCACAACGGTTCTTTCCGTCTTTTCTACCGTATGCGCTATCGTGTTCGGCTATATCGCTTTTGTTCGTAACAGGGACAAGGACAAGGAAAGCAATGTGAAGCACGACGCGACCGTTTTAACCGAGATCGGATACATCAAGGCGAACACGGACGAAATCAAGGCGGAGCAGAAGGAACAGCGAAAGACGAATACGGAGTTCGTAACGCGCTTGACCGACGTTGAAGCGTCGGCGAAACAGGCACACAAGCGGCTTGACCACATCGAAAAACGAATGGATCAAGCAGAGTGCGGGGGCTTCCCCGCCGCTTCTTCATTGCAAAGGAGGGTTCAGCAATGAGCAATAGCAAACTTATTTCGTGTACGCTGATTTCGCCGAACAAGAACAGCCCACGAAATCACAAGATCGACACGATCACAATTCATTGCGTCGTCGGGCAATGTTCCGCCGAGAGGATCGGCGAAATCTTCAAGCCGACTTCGCGACAGGCAAGTTCAAACTACGGGATCGGCTACGACGGGCGGATCGGGCTTTACGTCGATGAAGCCGATCGTTCGTGGTGCAGTTCTTCGGCGGCGAACGATAACCGCGCAATCACGATCGAGGTTGCAAGCGATACGAAGCACCCATACGCCGTGAATGATAAAGCATACGCGGCGCTTCTCGATCTTGTCGAAGATATTTGCCGCCGGAACGGGATCAAAAAGCTGGTATGGAGTACAAGCAAGGACGACCGCGTAAACCACAAGAACGGGTGCAATATGACCGTTCACAGGGATTACGCGAACAAGTCTTGCCCCGGCGATTATCTGTATAACCGACACGGCGAGATCGCGGCGGAGGTAAACAGGCGGCTGGGCGTTCCGGTGGTGGAACAGAAGCCGGAGCAGAAGCCGCAGGGCGACGCGAAGAACCTTTACCGCGTCCAGCTTGGAGCGTTTGAGAAGAAGGACAACGCAACGGCGTTCGCGGCGAAGCTGAAAAAGGAAGGCTTCGATACCTATATCGTGCAGATCGGAAAGTATTACAAGGTGCAAGTGGGCGCGTTCAGCGTCAAGAAGAACGCCGAAGCCATGCTGGAGAAGTTGAAGAAGGCGGGACACGACGACGCTTTCATTACCTATTCCGGCACGTCCGGCGGGACATCGGAGCGGAAGATCACAACGGGAAGCAAAGTGCGCGTGAAAGCGGGCGCGAAAACCTATTCCGGCGGAAGCCTTGCTTCCTTCGTCTATTCCCGCGATCACATCGTCAAAGAGCTTTCCGGAAAGCGCGCCGTGATTACCTACGGCGGAACGGTTGTCGCGGCGGTGAACGTCGATGATCTAACGCTTGTTTAACACACGCACAACGCACGGTATGCGTTACACAACGCGCGCCGTGCGTTAATTGCGCTATGTGAAAGGGGGACGCAATGAAAATCAAATCTTCGAGCGGGAAGCGGGTGGCGAAGCGCCGCTTCTTCAAGGCTGACGAACGCTTCGCAACGAAAGCCGTTATTGTGATCGCAATTACAACGGCGGCTTTCATCGTCGCGCAGTACGTTTCATTCCTTATCACGCGGCAGGAACAAACCGTTCTGATCGAATGGTATTTCCGCGCCGTCGTGATCGAATGCGGCGTAATGATGATGAAGCGTCTTGCCGAAGTAATCGTCGGCAGGATCAAGAAAAAAGAAAAAATCGACATAACAGAAAGCGAGGATACAAACAATGACTATTGATCTTACCAGCATTGCAAACGCCGTGATCGCTCTTATCGCGGCTATTATTACCGCCTTCGTGATCCCGTGGATCAGAAGCAAGACGACCGCCGCACAGTTTGAGAAAATCAAAATGTGGGTAACGGTTGCCGTCGAAGCCGCCGAACAGCTTTACACCGGAAGCGGCAGGGGCGCGGAGAAGAAAGCATACGTTGTTGAATTTCTGAATAGCAAGGGCTTCAAGATCGACGCGGAAACGCTGGATAAACTGATCGAAGCCGCCGTCTTTAATCTTCCGGACTACTTCACTATTTCCGGCATTCCGGCGGATACCGACAGCAACAAAGAGTAATTGACCGCGCGGCGGATCGCGCTTCCCCTTTCAGCCTTCCGCCGCGCAAAGAACAATCCCCCGTGCGGGCTTTCGAGCCTTGCACGGGGGATTTTTTTGTTTGGTTCACTTCGTATAGACGACGCGCGCTTCGGCGTTGTAAATCTTTTCGTTATCTTCAAAGCAATCAATCGTGATCGTTACATCTTCGACGCGATCCACGATCGGAAGTGTTTGTGGAAGATCGCTTTTCCGAATGTATCCGATCAATTCATCTTCCGCAAAAACACGGACGGCGGGCGCGCCTTCGTATTCGCACGTTTCTAAACGACCGTCAATTCCGATCCCGTCGCTTTCGTGATACAGCTTCGCAAGAACACGCTGGCGGCTATCGAATGTTACGCCGGACACGGGCAAAGAAAGAACGCCGTGCGTAGCTTCAAATTCGCGTCGGCGGGCTTCCGCTTCCGCTTGCGCGCGGGCTTCTTCCTCTTGCTTCAAGCGCGCTTCGGCGGCGGCTTTACGTGCCTTTTTCTCTTTGAAATGCCCTACAAGCGCGAGGACGACGGCAACGGCAACACCGGAAGCGAATTCGCCGATCCCGTCCGGAAGGAAGGCGAAGGAACATACAAGGAACAGCGCGGCGGCAACAAAAAGAGCGATAGAAGATTTCTTCATTCTCATTCCCCTTTCAAATTGTAAATTTTTAAGGCAGAATTCGCCTATTCTGACCTTTAACACAATTATACGCCCGCCGTGCGCTAAAATCAAGAATAAAGCAGAATATTTACACACGCTTTGCAAATAATCAGAATGAAGAGGGAACGCGGCGGAAATGAAGATATACGATTACAACGGCAAAAAGAACATTTGCGGCGACAGATTGCGCGAAGCGCGCGTCGTCCGGCGGCTTCGGCAAGAGGATTTAGCCGCGCGAATACAGTTGAAGGGCGTAAATATGGAGCGGGACAGCATAAGCCGAATAGAGATCGGAACGCGCTTCGTATCAGACTTTGAATTGAAGATATTTGCGGAAGTGCTGGGCGTTTCGGTGCAATGGCTTTTAGACATAGACGAATAACGGCGGCGGGGTGATCCCGTCGCCGCTTATTTTTTTCTGCTTTTTTCGCAAAAGCTATTGACATATACGCACGTATATAGTATAATAATAGACAGAAAGGAGGTTAAGACGTTGAGCAAGAAAAAGCAAAAGAAAAGCGGCAAATAAGAAAGACCAGCCAGCAAGCACAATCAATCTTATTACCGCGATCGTAAACCTTGTAATTGCAATTCTTCTTCTGATAGAAAAGCTGACAAGGTAACGGGCAGGGGGAGAAATCCCCCTTGCCTTGATAAGTATAACACAAAAAACGCTTAACGTCAATGGAGCATGGATACAGCGATTTATATTCTTGTGGCGATTAGCATTGCTTTGTCGATCGTTGCTATCGTCTTATCCTTGAAGCGGAGGAAGTAGCAAAATGAACGAAAAGGACTATTCAGCGCAAAAGAAACACATTCGGACGCATTACGCCCGCTTCCCGCTTGATCTTCGTCCGGAAGTGCTGGAGGAATTCAAAAAGGCTTGCGCGGACAACGGGACAACGCCGACAACGGAAATCAAGAAGTTTATTGCGGCGTATTGCGAAGCGGCGCGGGATAAGTAACTATCGGCAGGGGCGGCAGAAATGCCGCCCTTTTGTCATATTCGGAAGCTGGAGGAAGGAAGAATGCACAAACACTTGACTTGGACAGACCGCCTAAAAATCGAAAAAGGCTTGAAAGAGGGCTTGAAGCCTTGCGCGATTGCCGACCGTCTGCACGTCCACAATACAACGATATACAGGGAGTTGAAGCGCGGACGCTATACGCATTTGAATTCCGACTTGACGACCGAAGAACGCTATTCGCCGGAGATCGCGCAACAGCGCTATGAAGAGAACCTAAAAGCCAAAGGCGGCGAATTGAAGATCGGCAACGATTACGAATTGTCAGCTTTTATTGAAAAGAAGATCGGCGAAGAAGGCTATTCCCCCGCCGCCGTCGTCGGAGAAATCAAGCGGCTGGGGCTGACCTTCAAAACGGAGATCAGCGAAAAGACGATCTATAATTACATCGACAAAGGCATATTCTACGGGATCAGCCGCGAGAGCTTGCCGGAACACGGGGAGCGGAAGCGGAAGTATGACAAGGTAGAGCGGAAGAAAGCCGCCCGCGCGCCGCAGGGCGAAAGCATAGAGGAACGCCCGCAGGAAATCAACGATCGGCAGACCTTCGGACATTGGGAAGGCGATTGCGTATGCGGGAAGAAGCGGACGAAGGAAACCTTGTTCGTTCTTTCGGAGCGCTTGACGCGGAACGAAATTATTATCAAAATGCCGGATCAGACCGCCGCCAGCGTCGTGGCGGCGCTGAACAAATTAGAACGCCGCTTCGGGAAGAAGTTTTCACAGATATTCAAAAGCATTACGTTTGACAACGGATCAGAATTTATGGATTGCGCCGGAATTGAAAAATCTATCTACGGCAAAGACCGGAAGCGCACGAAGGTTTACTATTGCCACCCGTACAGCGCATACGAACGCGGCACGAATGAGAACATAAACAAAATGATACGGCGGTTCTTACCGAAAGGAACAGACTTCCGGAAAGTAACCGCCGCATATATTCAGCGCGTCGAAACGTGGATCAACAATTACCCGCGCGAGATTTTAGGCTTTGAAACGTCCGGATCGCTCTTTGAAAGATACGTCGCCGAAGCCGCTTGAAGCCTTCTGAAAAAATATTTTAGTTTTTTCTGCTTTTACTCTTGACTTTTGCGTGCAGTGTTTTGAAGTTAAAAGCAGAAAAATGCGGTTTGCATGCAAAATCGGGAAATAAAGCAAAAATGCCGCGGGAATGTTTTAGCAGACAAATAAAGACAAACAGTAATATTGAAAATAATTCCGTCATAGAATGTACCGAAAAAGAAAGAGGCTCTCTTATCATCATGCCCTGCGGATAGGAGATTTTTTCACAATATTTTGCCGGTGCAGGGAGGCGGAATGGAGATTTTCGTATGGAGTACAGCATTTACAACGACATTGCACAGCGCACGCAGGGCGATATTTATATAGGCGTTGTGGGGCCGGTGCGCACGGGAAAGTCAACGTTTATCAAGCGTTTTATGGATATGCTTGTTTTGCCTAACATTGAAAACGAGCATATCCGGCAGCGCGCTGTTGACGAGCTGCCGCAGAGCGCCGCCGGGAAAACGATTATGACAACCGAACCGAAGTTTATTCCCAACGAGGCGGTAAATATCAGCGTTGCGGATAATGTCGGTTTCAATGTGCGCAAGCTTATCCTTGGGGATGTTCAG
>OGMF01000487.1_pt1 | contig 44732 bp, 68 predicted proteins | sample 1572921 | NCBI WGS metagenome assembly OGMF01 (sample SAMEA2581919, study PRJEB24529) | metagenome | biome: Human gut stool | place: China | collected 2011 | reverse complement strand
GCCAACAGTGCAGATGGCAAAAAGGATTTCTCTGTATCGGACAGTGTTGATAAAGAATACATCGGAAATTATACAGATTATACAAAACCAGACAGCACGGAACCAGCGAAATATACCTGGGTAAAAATAAAAGGTGAACAGGGAGAGCCTGGAAGGACTTATTTTTTCCAGTCAAACGCCGATATTTTGCTGATGGGAGCAGATAAGAAGATAACGCCATCTCCGCTTATCGTAGATTCTTACTACAGAGACGGCAGTAGCGCATTAAGTCATAGTCAGTCCGGCTGGTGGAAACTTGAAAAATCCACGAATAATGGATCTACATGGACAGTTTTGACAGTATCTCAATCGGCATCTCTCGATAGGCTTAAAATAAATGTAGATAATTTATCTCTTAGTGCACATGACATGCTTAGAGTTTCACTGTATTTCGACCAGGCAAAAACGAAATTGGCTGATCAGCAGACGTATGCGGTTGCGATTGATGTAGCAGCACTGACACAGGAGCAGATAGTTGATATCCTGTCAGACGGTGGAAAGTTCAAGGGGCTATATTACGGCAAGGACGAAAGTGGAAACCAGACGCTGTACATTTCGTTCAACGCTGCAAAAGGTGGAACACTTGTACTTGGCGGTAAAAACAACGGAGATGGTACGCAGATACTGTATGATGCTGATGGAAAGCGTATCAGTAAGTCGGATAATGATGGAACGCTGTATTACAAAACATATACAGACGAGAATAACTATACAGGATTCCTGTTTAATAAAAACGGAATATCTTTTGTCGAATGGGTAAAAGGCGTAGAAACCATAACTCCCGGAATCATCAATTTTACAGCGGATAGAACGTATATCAATAACAACGTATACGTATACGGCTGGGAAGGAAAAACACGTAGAAAGCCAGTTACGTCAGCAAGTGACGCAGGCTCGAGGATTGATTATTTAGGAACAGGTACGGGAACGACTGGCGGAAAAGAATACAGAAGAATGGCTGTTCGGGGGCAGTGGGGAAGTACGGTTGAAAATTTTTATGCTACTGATTATGTTTACACGAACACGGGCGTTTCCGACATTCGCTTAAAGGAAAATATTGAAGATAGTGAAACAGAAGCTCTTGAAGCTGTAAACAGAATGAAAGTCCGTCAGTTCGACTGGAAAGAGCGGATGGGCGGATGGCATCAGAACATCGGTTTCGTGGCTGATGAGCTGGAAGAAGTCGACCCGAACTTGGCGCTAGGTGGCGGTTACGATGAAAACGGCGAGATGGATATTAAACAGATCAACAGCCCGTATCTTCTCAACTACGCAATTAAAGCCATACAGGAACTCAGCGCAAAGATTGATGAGCAAGAAAAACGCATCAAAGAGTTAGAAAGGAGATTACAGTAATGGGAAAATTTAACGAGTACACACAGAAAGAAACACCGGCAGACAACGACAAGATAATGATTTACGATGCAACGGCGAAGGCAAACAAGCTTTCACCGTTCAGTGGAATTTGGAACTGGATTGTCTGGAAACTGACCAATGCGGTCATCAGTAACTTGCAGACGAGTAACCGGACGGTATTGGGGGCGATCAATGAATTAAATAGTAAGGACACGATATACCTGGAAACACCCGCTAACACGGATGATTTTACAATCGACATGTTTACTTTTAATTGCGCCATTAGAGGTAACGTAGTGACGCTTTCACTGAATATACGCGGAACTGTTAAAACACAGAAAAGTTTTTTTACATTATGTAAAATCCCAAGTAAATATATTCCTGACCGAAACCTGTTTGACAGTTATATCACACAAGATGGGAATGTAATGATTTTTAGCGTTTTAAAAACAGGAGAGGTACAAGTTTACAGCAATAGTGTAATTGATAAGGCGAGCTTTTTTCTGAGAAAAACAATATCTTATGTAAAATAAAAAATGTATAGTATTCAAACTGATTCCATGAAAGGAGTTGATAGAATTGGAGATTAAAGGCATTGACGTATCAGCGTGGCAGGGCCAGATTGACTGGCCTGCCGTAGCAAATTACGGCATGGGATTCGCAATTCTCAGAATCACAGAAGCCGGAAACGTGATTGACAGTACATTTGAAAGAAATTATCAGGGGTGTACTGAAAATAGCATCCCCGTAGGGGTGTATAAATATTCTTACGCTATGACGGTAAGTGAAATCCAGAGTGAAGCAAAAAAAGTCGTGTCCGTACTGGCAGGACGTAAAATTCAGTTCCCGGTGTTTCTTGACCTTGAAAACAACAATCAAAGAGCATTAGGATCTGAAAACATTCATAAGCTTGCGGATGCTTTTCGGGATATCATCGAAAAAGCTGGATATAAATTTGCTTTGTACTGCAATGTCGACTGGTACGATACCGTGATCTGTTCACATCTGAAAAAATATGATTTTTGGATAGCCAGATATCCGGCAAACGATAACGGAACATTGCAGGAAAGACTCCAGCCGGATTTTGGCGTAGGCTGGCAGTATTCTAGCAAAGGAAAAGTATCAGGAATCAGCGGAAATGTTGATATGGATGTATTTTACAAAGATTATCGAGAAACGACACAGAAAGGAGAAACAAAAATGGTAAAAATTAGTAACTGCGGACATGATGAAAATGGAAGATATGCAGGTGGAAAAGCAGGAGATCAGACCGGCACAGAATATCAGATCATGAACTGGTACAGTAGACCGTGGCTCTGCGTCCTGAGATTTAATGATGCTAAAATCGCAGCTATGATCGCAGATATGGCGACAAAAGCAGCACGAAACAATCTCATCGGGTACGATCAGGGCACTGCTGGAAACAACAATGACCGGTATTCGTTCTGGCAGCACCTGAAGGCAAGTAACTACGATCCGGCGCAGATCACGGTAGCTTGTGAATCTGATTGCAGCGCAAGTACAGCAGCTATCGTCAAAGGGGCTGGGTATCGCTTAAATAACGCAAAACTCAAAGCGGTCAGCATCTATCTGACAACACGAAACATGAGAACCGCAATGAAGGCTGCCGGTGCGAAAGTATTGACGGATAGTAAGTATCTGACATCCGGTGACTATTTAAAGGCAGGAGATATCCTTCTGAATGATAACCACCACGTGGCTATCGCCGTTACCACCGGTGCAAAAGTAAGTACACCTTCAACTACGCTTACCGGTACCTTCCAGACAAGACTTCCGATTCTGAGAAAGGGCAGTTCCGGTACAGCTGTGGCAATGCTTCAGGCAATGCTGGGCGTAGAAGTTGACGGACAGTTTGGGAATGACACATATAATTCCCTCAAAGTTTTCCAGAAAAATGTTGGTGTAAAGGCAAATGGAACTTGCGGCATTGATACATGGAAGAGAGTGATTGAGCATATGAAAGCTAATACTAAGTGACAAATTAAGCCCCTTGGAGTTAATCCTTGGGGCTTTTTCTTTTAACCAAATTTATGTTCTGATTGATTTTTCCTTCAAAGCAAGTTATACTGTTAACAGTCGCACAGGGATTGAACTTATGATGTAAAGTTTCCTGTGTGGCTACGCACAAGTGAAGAGTGCAGACTGATTCCACCGTGCATGAACGGAAGAGCTGTATGTCCCAATTCGGGGGCTGTTAGCAGCGGCACGAGCGGACGATCAAAAAAAGAGTTGGGCCTAAAAACCCGGCTCTCTTTTTTTACGTCAAATTGCGATGTTTTAATTAGATATAGATTTGTGCGGTTAGTCACAAATTAGTCACAAGCGAAGTCTGAAATACCGCATAAACAAAGGATTCTTGAAAAGTTTCATTAAAATTAGATTATAGAAAATGTCTTTAAAGAATCCCTTGTGAAATGCGGAAAAGCCAGTAAAATCAAGGCTTTGCAGACTTTTGTTAGAGCGATTAAGACAGTTTAAAAGCGATAAAAATAGGAACGGTTAGTCACAGTTAGTCACAAATGGAACTTTTATTTTCTCTATTTCTTCCCGGAGTTCTTCCAGGGTTCTGTGACCGTACACAGCGTTCGTGACATCGTTCCCGAACGAATGCCCCAACATCCTCTTCCGGTCGTTCTCTCGGACGCCATATTTTTCACACAGGGTAGAAAAGGTATGTCGGCAGTCGTGTGGCGTGTGTTTCGGGTTGCCGGTTATATTCAAACGTTCTAGTGTAGGGTAGAAGAGCTTGTCTCTATGATGCTTTTGTGTATACATCAGAAGTTTTCCTTGTGATTCCATTTTTGACTGAACAAAACTATATACAACCGAATGAATAGGCACAATCCTGTCTTTTCCGGCTTTTGTCTTAATACCGCCCTGATAATATCTTTCTTCGAGATTAATTGAAAGCTTTGATACTTCGCCAATCCTCCATCCAGAGTAGCACATGATTAGAATGAGTTGCACTTCTGAATCATCGGCGTTATTCCAGAGGATGCTTAATTCCTCATCTGAAAAAGGTGTGCCGTGTTCCGTGTCGTGAGGTGCATTGTTGCGAACATAGAGAGCTTTGTTTTCCGTGACAATCTCGGCATACATGGCGTACTTGTACATCTGTTTAAACAACGTCAAAATCATCATTACGCTTTCTCTTTTGAGTGGACAGGTATCTAATACCTCTTGCATGTCAGGAGCCTTTAAATCCTCAAATACGCGGTTGTGGAGTACTGTGCAGTTTGAATATCCATTCCGGTATGCGTTCTTTGAGCTGTATGATAGTTTTGTCCCATCAGGAAACTTCCATTTCATAAATTGCTCATATACCTCTGAGAACGTCAATTTGTGCGTTTCCGGGTGTTTTCCCTCTGTGCCTTTAAATGTATTGTAGTCTGACAAAATACGGCTTATAAGAACGTCTGCGTCCGCTGTAGGGGCAATCTCAAGTTCTTTTTCCATACCTGGCTTGTACGTCCCGGCTTTGTAAGCTGTCAGAACGGCGAACCCTTTTAGATAGTCGTCAACGTAGCAGATTGCCGGTGGACGGACTGCTTTTCCTGTTACGTCAATCGTTGCCGGTGGGTGCACTGCATAGCAGTTTCTTCGACCCTTACCGAGATAGCGGATAGAGCCAAAGCTATTCGGCAATTTTGGGTATTTCTTTCTTTTTGCCATAATTTTCCTCCTTGTATAAAAAACAGCCCCTGCCATTAAGCAGGAGCCGTGTTATCTACTCTATCTCGTCAATATCAAGAGAATATCCAAGCACTTCTCCGACATCCGTACATTTTCCTTTCAATGTAACAGTGTCACCTTTTGACATAGATGCTATTTTAGCTTTCTGGTCGTCGTTTTTGATGTAACACTGAACTCCAATAATCTCAAAATCTCCATCAGCCATAAGATCAATATATTTTCCGGCTGCATCAATGTTTGTGAGCTTTCCGGTAATCTCAAGGTATTTACCTTTATATTTGTCAGACGCTCCCATAGCGTTATTATTAAGGGCATCCATCATGTCATTCACGGAAACAGTAGTGTACTCGATTGGTGTAGCTTCTTCTTTTTGTTTGGTAGCAGCTTCTTTCTTTTCTGTAGAAGTAGTGGCTGCCGTGTTTTTATCTGATCCCGAATCACTTTTGTCTGTGACAGCACCGATAACCACTCCTATGATAAGTATTAATACAACCCATTTTAATATTCCACTTTTTTGTTTCTTTCTACAATGTGGACATATTTTTGCATCTTTTGGAATGTCCATCTTGCAATGTTTGCACTTCTTGGTTTTTTCTTCGCTCATGCCTTATCTCCCTCCAATGGCGTAGTTTTCATATTTTTCTCTTATTTTTGCAAGTTCTCTTTGCCTGATCGGGACGATCGCGCCAGATACCATCGTAAAAAAATGGCTTACTTCGCTTACCTCGTCCATATTAACTATATAGCTCTGGTGGCAGCGCAAAAATCTTCCGTCAAGACTCTGTTCGATATCATTGAGCTTTCCTCGTTCCTTGTGCGATATTCCGCACGTGCAATGGATCATTATGTATTTGTTCTGGCTTTCGATGTATTCAATATGCCGGAATTCAGCTCTGTGAAAGTAGTCCTTGTTCTTGATGGTAAGCGTTTTTTCACGGATATTTTCAAGAGTCTGCTCAACAACTGAATACATTCTTCCATGCTCGGAGCCTTTAATGATGTAATGCACCGGTAGCACATCAAGTGCATCAAATACATATTCTTTGCGTTCTGTCCAAAAAGTGATATTTCCATAGTATCCGATCTTTCTTAATCTTTTGGCAATCTCTATGCCATTTTCTCCGTTAATGGAGACATCAAGAATTATAATGTCATACCATTCACCATCTGAAACATCGTCAATCAAAGGCTTTCCGCTGGTGTAGGTAGTTAATGTATATCCACCATCACCATGCTCTTTTAAATATCGGTCAATGCTACTTTTGAAAATCTCAATTCGTAAATTATCATCGTCACAAATCGCAATTTTCATTCAAATCATTCCCTTATGGGCGTTGTTTTCGCCATTTGCAAAAAAAAGTGTTTAAATATGTTATTTTTATTATAGCATCGTTAAATTTAGTTGTAAATAGACATTTTTAGGTGATTTGTAAAATGAAAATAATCAAAAATATACTAATTATAATAGGAGCTGTGCTTTTGCTTAATTACATTGTTTGTTTACCAATGTGCGTAGACGATTATATCCGCGAAGAGTCAGAAGTGTATTCTGTCCAAAATGCGTACAGATCTTCTACCCTACATAAGAATAGCGCCCATGAAGCAAAGCAGACCATGCTGCCATTTTTATTTGCCCTGCCAGTAAACAGAAAAGACTATATCTTTGATGTTACGAATAATTTCTATGCAATCATAAACATATCGGTGTATATCTGGCAGTTTCCAAGGGCGAACATTAGTGGTATAATAGCAAAAAAGTGAACTAATGTTCGGTTCTATTTCCCACAAACCGGGCATATACTGTAATGTAGGTGGTAGTTGCGACAGGGAGGGTTATTTATGGATTATAAAAAAGAGATTATTGAACTAATAGATAAAATAAATGACGACAGTCTGCTTGAATTCTTCTATAGATTCATTGCCAGAGTATTAAAAAACCGGGGAGATTAATCCCCGGCTTTATTTTTGGAATAGAGAGCATCTACGTAGCCATAAACTAACTGTTGGTCGTCTTTTGGAAGATTAGTGAGTTTTTCAATACAGGACAATAGCTGCGGATTTCCTGAGATATCTGCGACTAATTCTGCATTGTCTGGCTTATGTTCCGTCCATCCCATTAAGTAAGCAGGCGATACGCCTAATGCCTTAGCATAGTCACGCACTTTCTTTATAGAAAGCTCTCTTGAATTTTCAACCTTATTCACAGAAGACCTTGACTTGTATCCAAGTTTCAATGCCAGTTCTTCTTGCGTCATGTCTAAATTTTCACGGCACTTTCTAATTCTTTCTCCTATGTCCATGGAGTGTACCTCCTTTCTGCTTACAATGAGAGTATAACATGTGTTGAAAAATATTTCAACATTTTTTGAAAATATTGTTGACAAAAATATCAACACGAGTTATAGTGTTAAATGTAGACAGAAACATCAACAAAAAGAAAGGAGGAACAGGAATGGTTGATACTCCATTACTCGAACAGAGAATTAAAGACTCCGGAAAGAAATATGGATATTTGGCTGAGAAATTAGGGATTTCAAGGCAGTATTTCAGAATGAAATGTAAGAACAAGGCAGACTTCACAAACAGGGAAACAGATATTCTTTGTAGTGAACTTGGAATCGCATCGCTTACTGAGAAAGAAAAAATTTTCTTTAAAAAGTAGACAAAATCATCTACAAATTTCTTAACTTGGAGGTGAAAACAACGAGCCAAATAAAAAAGTTTTTCCACTGGTACTTTTTCGCACGAAGAAAAACATTGCTGGAATGGTTTATGGCAAAATTCCCAAACTTTCCATTGCATGTATCAATAGTATCTTTACTGTTGATAATATTTCGCCCAGAAGTGGAATCTTGTATACGTCATATCCAGCAAATAGGGCAACAATTGATATTACTGTTGGGATTATAAATCTAATTCGTTCTTTGCGCTTGATTCGAAAGTACATTTTGCAATTTCGGTTCACGGTATAAACTCCGTGATCTCGGTCAAGCAGACCTAGGCGGTTCAGATAGCCTAGTGTCTGGTATCTAAAGAAACGATTAGATTTGATAATCGGTAACAAGCGGAGAGTTATTCGCTCACCAAAGGATAACTCAATGTTGGAAAAGTCAATATTTTTCATTTTAATCTCCTCTCATAGGAGAGTATATCACAAGAAAGGAGTAAATGTATGAGTAGATCACTTGAAAAAAGGATTCGTTCATTGGAAAGAAGAGCTGCCAGTCTTGAATCGCAACTTCAAGACCAGCAACAAATTATTTCTTCTCAGCGTCCGAACGTCCGCCCTGAATCACTCTTAGATCAGGCGGCTCATGATGCTCAGTCAGGTGTTCATATTCCAGCATTCCGAATGAATCTAGGTAATCGAACATTATTTGAACAGAAGACTGAATAGATGTATTTACGGCATTTCTGATGATTTGGAATTGTTCTTTTGATATGCAAGGTTCGTCTTCCGGCAGACCTTGCAACAGGCTCTGAGCAATATTAGCGGAATTTTCCGACAGGATTCTTTCAACATCAGAGTTAATGACCGACATAAATTCATCATAAGTCATTTTTTAATACCTCCTTTCCAAAGGAGAGTATAACACAAAATCCAAAAAACGAAACAAAGAAACTGTGCATTCACAGTAATTAAGGAGGATAAAGAAAATGAAGAAATTTGAATTAACATCAGAAACCAAAATTAACATTTTCGGAAAGAAACTTTTCCGAATCAAAGCACTCATTTCATTTGCGGATGTAGAAGCCGGAGAAACTGGCGGATGGGTAGAAAAAGAAGGAAATGTAAACCAGTCCGGCAATGCATGGGTGTCCGGCAATGCAGAGGTGTCCGGCAATGCAATGGTGTCCGGCAATGCAGAGGTGTCCGGCAATGCAATGGTGTCCGGCAATGCAATGGTGTCCGGCAATGCAATGGTGTACGGCAATGCATGGGTGTCCGGCAATGCAGAGGTGTCCGGCAATGCATGGGTGTCCGGCGATGCAATGGTGTCCGGCGATGCAATGGTGTACGGCAATGCATGGGTGTCCGGCAATGCAGAGGTGTCCGGCGATGCAATGGTGTACGGCAATGCAAAGGTGTCCGGCGATGCAATGGTGTACGGCAATGCAAAGGTGTCCGGCGATGCAAAGGTGTACGGCGATGCAAAGGTGTACGGCGATGCAGATTACACAACTATTCATGGATTTGGTGCTCAATTCCGCACCACTACGTTTTTTAGATGCAAAGATAAAAAGGTCAGAGTTGCATGCGGATGCTTTTTCGGAACTATTCCAGAATTCCGAGAACAGGTGAAAAAGACAAGATCTGGAAAAATTGTAGAAGAATATCTGATGATTGCTGATTTGATGGAAAAACATTTTGAGGTGAAAAGCAATGAATGACATAGAAGAATACATTGAAAAAAGCGCACAGGTTCATCAGTTCGCCGCAGAGGTTGCGAGAATCATATCGGGCATTCCACGGATGCCAGAGTTTTCGTCAGAGAACATGACGGTAGCCGATGCGAGTCAACTGATCGGACTTCCTGTAACATCAATTAGAGCAGGAATTGTGTACGGATGGCTGCCGATTGGCGTGGCTGTGCAGAATAACAAGCCAGCAAAAAGCCTTTCCGGTGGCCGAATCACATACATCATAAGCCCTAGGAAAGTCTATGAAGTGACTGGTCATGTCTGGAAAGGCAAGGCTGCTCTCAATAAGTGAGTGCCCCGGAGGGAGCCGAAACCTCCACCCCGGAGCTTTGCACCCACTAAAACGCCTTAGTGGATACAGGTTAATTATAAGCCTCTATCTGCTAATTGTAAAGACAAATAAGAACAAATAAGGAGAAATTAGCTAGATATGAGTGAGATTAGAAACGAAAATCAGCCAACATGGGCTGACATCGAAGTAGCGCTTGCGACAGAAATTGTTGAGGAAAGCAAGAAGAAATCAAGAAAGTGGTTCACGGCATGGATTATAACAGCTGCCGCACTGGTGGCGAGCAACCTTGCGTGGATTATGGGAGGTATCGGTGAATAATCTGAAAAATATCATCTGCGCCGCACTGATCGGAGGTTTTTCCACATTCCTACCCTTCTGGCAGTGGGGTGGACCGGTCAGACAGCTTTTTGCGGCGGCAATGACCACGATGATCGTATATGGAATTCTCTGGGATATTGATACGCCAGAGAGAAAGGAGAATGGGAATGTTTGAGAAAGAAATCGATGAGATTTATAAACTCTGTAAAAGAGTCGTGAATGAAGTTCCGACAGCAAATGCCTCGTTCAATTATTCAATTTATGGCATGAGCGTATGTGGACTTAGAAGAAAGGAAGATGTTAGTCTTCCCGAAGACAAATTTAAATGGGATTTGTATCAGAATGTATCTTTTAATCCGTTTTACGAAAAAGAAAGTCGTGAAAGTCTCAAAATAATCAAGGCTTTCTTACTGGAACTTCTGATAGATGGGAGGTGTCCGTTAAATGCTAAATCAAATGGAATTGAAACTTCTACCGACAATGGAACTGATAACGACAGCGAACGAGCTTTTGGAGGAGCTGAATAAGCGGAAAGCGTACATTCTTGACTGGGAGAATCCGGACATGTATCTGAATCATCTTGAGTATCATTGCGCTGGTGGGACCTTTCCAAATGGTGATCAGAACCCGGCGAGAGGAGATGGCTCTGACAATGTTTACTGTTTATTTAGCGAGGTGAGAAAAGATGCAGGAGAGAATTGACGAAATCCTTGGTCTGATAGACGAGCAGCTTTCCCTTATAACTGATAACTACATCGAGAGTTCGTATAAGGCGAGGACATTGGTGAGCTACGTACAGGCTCTAAATGGGCTTTTAGCGGCTCAGAAAAAAGTATCAATGAGTGAATTTAAAATCCGTATTCCGGCAAGAAAGAAGCAGCCGGCAACTGATAAGGACAACCCGGTTGTGAAAGTTTCGCCAGAAGCATACAACGCACTGGTTGAAATCTATAACGAATCAACCTTATCCATGAAAGATATCGCAAGTTTGCTGATTATTGAGGGTAGCAAGCATGTGGTTTATGACAAGGAGGAATGACAATGGCAACACCAGTATTGATTATTGGAAAATCTGGTTCCGGTAAAAGTACTAGTCTTAGAAACTGTCAAAACAAAAACTGGAACCTTATCAGAGTATTAAACAAGCCACTTCCATTCAAGGGGAAAATTGACGGATGGTTTACAGATGATTACCAGCAGGTAATGAAATGCCTGATCGCATCAAAAGCAGAGTCAATCGTAATTGATGATGCAGGCTATCTTATTACGAATCATTTTATGAGAGGACACGCTTCTGCCGGAAAAGGCAATGCAGTATTCTCACTTTACAATGACATTGGCGATTATTTCTGGAATCTGATTCAGTTCATTGTGACAAAGGTTCCGGAAAGCAAAGTCGTATATCTTATGATGCACGAAGATAAGGATGATTCTGGAGACGTAAAGCCAAAGACAATAGGAAAACTTTTGGATGAAAAAGTTTGCGTAGAGGGCATGTTTACAATAGTTCTCCGCTGCATTGAAGAAAGTGGAAAACATTTATTTGTCACTCAGGCAAGTCAGGGAGCTGTCAGCAAATCACCAATTGGTATGTTTGATTCACTGACTATAGACAATGATCTGGCAGCAGTAGACAAGATTATTAGAGATTATTACGAATTAGGAGGAGCAGACGATGCAGAAACCAGTAAAGGGGTTTGAAGAACTTTATTTAGTTTCTGATAATGGAGAAGTATTCAGCATAAAAAACAATATTATGTTAAAGCCTAATATTTTACGAAGCGGATATTGTCAATATTCCTTATACAAAAATGGGAAGAGGCATCTGCTTTTAGGCCATAGAATTGTTGCCGAAGCATTCATTCCGAATTCAAATAACTATCCAATTATAAACCATAAGGATGAATGCAAAACCAATAATAATGTTGAAAACTTAGAATGGTGTACTCATTCCTATAACTTAAAATATGGAACCTTAAAAGAAAGACGTTCTTTGAGTAAATCATGGGTTAAAGGAGTGGAAACAAGTAAGAAGCAGGTAGTTCAAATGTTAGACGGAAAAGTTATCGAAATATACGAAAGTATATCTGAAGCAGCAAGAAAAACTAGCACGAATTTAAGCAACATTTCTCAATGCTGCTTGGGAAATAGAAAAAGAGCAAATGGATTTTACTGGAAATTTAGATAGGAGAAAAAAATATGTTAAAACCACAGAATTACGATACAACACAGGCAGCAGGAGAATTTGAACCAATTAAGCTTGGCGGTCACAAAATGGTGATTAAACAGGTATCAGAGCGTCAGTCAAAACCAGACGATGAGGGAAAAACTAAAAATATGCTCGTTATTCTGTTTGATTTTGCCGACGGTGACGAGCAGGCGGGTTACTTTATGAAGCAGTTTGAGAACGATATTCGTCCAGACAAGAAATATCCGAATTCTGGCACAAACTACATGGTTATTGACGAGAGTGTAGATTATGGTGTTCGTAATCTCAAAACATTCATTACATGTGTAGAAAAGTCAAATCCTGGATTTGCCGTTAAATGGGGTGACAATTTCGGGCATCAGTTCAAGAGTAAACTGATCGGCGGTGTCTTTGGGGTTGAAAAAGACTGGTACGATAACAGAGAAATTAATCGTCACAAACTTGCCCGTTTTCGTAGTATTGAAGGAATAAATGATGCTGATATTCCAAAAGAGCGTACCACAAAAGCCTATGACGATCATCTGAAAGGAGAAGCTATCATGGGATCGAATCTGGCGGGTACGGACTTTATGAGTATTCCAGACGGAATTGACGAAGAACTTCCATTTAATTAAAAGGATGTGTTTTTAATGGTTATACAAGTGGACACAAGGGAACATAAATCAGAATGGGAACGGATTCGAAGTCAGTTTGACAGCCTTGGAGTGCAGTATTTTCGCTCTAAATTGTATTGCGGTGATTATCAATCACTGGACAATGCAAAACTCTGTATTGACCGTAAAAAGGATTTGCAAGAGCTTTGTGGAAATGTCTGCCAGCAGCATGAAAGATTCAAAGCAGAGCTTATCAGAGCGCGTGAAGCAGGTATTCAGTTGATTATCCTATGTGAACATGGATCAGATATTAAATCAGTTGGTGATGTATATTTCTGGGAGAACCCAAGAAAGCACAAAGTCATCTGGAGGACGGTAAACGGCAAAAAGGTAAAGACTGTGATATCTGACAAGGCTGTTGATGGTTGTCAACTATATAAATCTCTATGCACGATCAGAGATAAATACGGTGTTCGATTTGAATTCTGTACAAAAGAAGAGACTGGACGGCGAATCGTGGAGTTGTTGTCATGACAAAAGATGAGATCAAGCAATCAGTGAAAATGTCTGAGATTCTTTCCAGGTATGGACTAAAACCAAATAGAGCTGGTTTTATATGTTGCCCTTTTCACAAGGAAAAGTCAGCATCCTGTAAAATCTACGATGATTCCTTTTACTGCTTCGGCTGTGGAACCGGTGGCGATGTGTTTGATTTCGTGATGCAATACGAATCCGTCCCTTTTAGCACTGCATTTATCGAGCTGGGTGGTACTTATATCTCTAAAAAAGGTAAAAGTCGTAACCAGATCAGACATGAAATGCGGGATATTAAAACAAAAAAGTACAATCCCGCTCAGGTCCCAAACGAGCTTGAGCAGGTAGAAAAGAACATACTTATGTACGAAACAGCGTTAAAAACGTTCCCTCCTGATTCAGAAGATTGGTATATATGCCAGTTTAATCTCGAGAAAGAAAAAAGCAGACATGAATTACTGTCTGTTAAGTCAGGAGGTGAGGAAAATCCTTGAAAATATTGGAAATTTACAAGCGCAAGACTTTATGGAAAAGCAGTTGTATGAAGAACTTTTTTCAATAAAAAGTAAAATCGACCGCTCAGAAATCAAATTTAAACTGATGGACCGGGCAAAAAGTGTGAAAGCGAAACATATAGCAGAAGAGTTCATAAAGGAATTTCAAAAAGCAGAGCAGGAAAAGGAAAAAGAAGAAAAAGCAAATCGTTCTATGCAGTTAGTTGAAAACATCACGAACTTCTATCCCGATTCTGTTGATAAGGAATATCCTAACATGGCTTGTGGCAGCTGGATAGCTACAGAGAACGGAATTTTTTCTTCCGAAACATCTAAGGCAAGAGAACTTGTATGCCACCACCCGATCATGCCGATACGTCGACTGAAAAACATTGAAACAGGTGAAGAACAGATCACAGTGACTTTTAAAAGGGATGGATATTGGACAGAAATAACTGTTCCAAAAATTGACATTGTGACTTCCAGGGCAATAACTAATCTTGCAAGGTTCGGGGTGCAGGTCAATTCAGAGAACGCAAGGCTTCTTGTGAAATACCTGGCGGATGTTGAAATATACAATGCCGATATGATCGACATACAGCACTCCACAAGCAAGTTAGGGTGGCATGGCAATGTATTTGTACCTTACGACCTTTCAATCGTTTTTGATGGCGAATACCGCTTTAAAACACTATTTCAGAGCATACAGGAAAGTGGAGATTACTTTAAGTGGGTGACTCTAGCTAAGCAGCTACGGTCGTGTGGACGATTAGAGCCACGGATAGCGCTTGCGGCATCTTTTGCAAGCGTGGTTGTACAACCGCTTGACGTACTACCGTTCATCGTAGATTTCTACGGACAGACAGGTGGTGGCAAGACAGTAACGATCAATATAGCGGCATCGGTTTGGGGGAATCCTGCACCAGGAGCTTATGTTGGAAATTTTCGGTCAACAGATACATCATTAGAGACCAGGGCAGATATGCTCAATAACTTTCCGATGATTCTGGACGACTCGAAGAATGCTTCTCAGTATATCCGGGATAATTACGAAACGTTGATTTACAATCTTTGTTCCGGTAAAGGAAAGGCACGTTCAAATAAGGACCTCGGAGCAGCTAAGGAAAATACGTGGAGCAATGTGACTATTTGTAACGGCGAGAACCCTATTTCTGAATTTGCGGATTCTGGAGGAGCAATCAACAGAATTATTGAGATTGAGTGCTGTGAGGATATTTATGAGAATCCAGCAGAGATTAACAGCATTGTCACAAAGAACTACGGTTTTGCCGGAAGAGTGTTCGTTGGGAATCTCAAGCAGTTCACATCGGACGATCTGAAAGAAATGAAAGCCGAAATTGAGAAAGGTTTTGACGGATATGACTTTCCAGCTAAACAGGTAATGGCTATATCTACGCTTCTGCTGGCTGACAAATTAGCTACAGATTTCATATTTAAGGATGGACGTGAGCTGACGGTTGAGGACGTTGTGGACGTACCTACACGTAAAAAAGACGTATCTGAAGGTCAGAGATGCTATGAATTCATTCTTGAAAGTCTTTCCGTGTATGGGCAGCACTTTGATGCACAATTTAGCTGTGATCAATGGGGCTTCAAGGAAACTCCAGATGAGTATGGAGACGTATATGTATACTTTTATCCGAAACCTCTTGAAAACCTTTTAAAAAACAATGGATTTTCCAGGAAAGCATTTTCGGCCTGGGCGATTAATCGAGAATTAATCAAACATACAGGAAAAAGAGATACGGTATTAAAAAGGGACGGAGGAAGCGTGATGAGACTTATCGCAGTGAAGGTCATTAACATAAGGGACCTTGATAACGAGCAAGAAAATGGATCAGTTGAAGCTGATTTTGCACCCGCCAGCGAAGGAACGAATGTTCCGTTTTCATAATTTTGTAACCATGTAACCGTTGTAACACAAAAAAAAACGTCCTATAGGAGAAAGTTTGAGAGTGTAAAAAAAACATATACTCTAGCGATTCTCCTATATGAAAACCTTGGTTACATTGGTTACACGGTTACATACCTCTGAAACCCGCATAAAATAAGGGCTTTTGGCGTAACCAATAGATTGAAAAAGTCGGTTACACATGGGTTACAAAATTAAAAAGTATATACAATTAGATTTATTATAACAAAATTAATTGAATATTGCAAAAATATTTAGTTGACATAATTATCACAAGGAGTGGTTACAAAATGAAAAAAGACGATCTCAATAAAAAGCAGAGATATGCATTAGACACGATGCTGTCTGGTAGTAATGTTTTTCTGACAGGTGATGCAGGAACAGGCAAGACAACGGTTATTCAGACATTCATTGATGAGGCGGAAAAAGCTGGTAAAAGCATTCTGGTATCTGCCACTACTGGAATAGCTGCGGATAATATCGGGTATGGAGCGACCACCGTGCATCGTGCGTTAAATATCTCAATTAAGTTTGAGGATTATAAGAAAAAAGTGAAATCCAGATCTGAACTGCTGAAGGAAGCAGATATCCTTATTATTGACGAGATCAGTATGTGCCGGTTCGACCTGTTTAATATGATTGCAAAGACAATCATCACGGAGAATGAAGAGAGAGCTGTTGACAGACTTTTGAGCGGAAAGGATAAAGAAGATATTCAGTTAATCGTAATTGGAGATTTTTACCAACTTCCTCCAGTTATCACAACAGATGATCGTAAAATTCTCTGCCGGATGTATGGATCTGATTATGGAAAGGGCGGAAAGTACGAACACGGATATGCTTTCATGTCTGAATACTGGAAAGAAATGGGGTTTGAATACATCAAACTTGATGAGGTATGCAGGCAGAATGATGAGGGATTTAAGTATGTGCTGAATGATATTAAATATGGCAACAATATTAGAAAATCCATTGCATATCTGGAGAATAACGAATCAGACAAGGTTATACCAGAAGCACCGTTTCTGGTCGGAACAAATGCTGAAGCTGATCGGATTAATAATACTTTCCTTGGAAAACTAGATAAAAAGACCGAAAAAGTGTTTCATGCAGCAGTTGACGGAGATCTGACATCTGCCGATATCAAGAACATTGCATTTGCCAGAGAGAACTTAATTCTTAACATCGGTGCAAAAGTTATGATTACCGTCAATGATCTGTCCGGAAATTACGTAAATGGAACAATCGGCATTATCCAGAAAATTGTGGACAACGGAGAATTTGAAGAATCTTATCTGGTCATCAAGACTGATAAGGGTAAAACAGTTAACTTGTACAGATACAGTAAAGACATTGAAAAACAGGTTGTTGAGGAATCCGAACAAGAAAAGGATGGTCAGAAGATCGTGAAAGAGAAGATTGTCCGTAAGAAAGTTGGATCGTTCTCTCAGTTCCCGGTAAAACTTGCCTGGGCAATCAGTATTCATAAATCACAGGGACAGACATTTGAAAAAATCAACATTGATCCTTGCTGTTGGGATCCTGGACAGTTCTACGTGGCTGTTTCCCGGGCGAAATCCGCTAATGGCATACATTTTATCAGACCGATAAAACAGAGCTATATAAAGGCGTTTAGCAAGGATAACGAGCGACTTCTTGAACAGAGTTTTGAGGTAGAAAAGGGTGTATAAGCATGAGAGTGACGCACGAGCAGATACCGAATACGATAAAATTTTTGCAGATTGACTTCCCGGCACTAGTCCTCCAGACTGCCGGAATAGAAGAAAATGATGAATACTGGCAGCAGGTGACAGAACAGATTCATATCATGTCAGAAAAATATCGAAAAAACGGGTTTGTGGACCACATGCTGTTAGCTTATGCAGACTATCTTGAAAAAATGTTCAAAAGATCGCAGAAGATGAAAGAGGAGCGTGAGAAGAATGTACAAACAGAAGTATAAAGAAGGTCAGCAGATTCACAAAGACATATATCTGTACATCTGCCGGTATATCAAGGAACATCGGTACGCACCGTCTTACAAAGAGATTGCTGATGGTGTCGGTGTGTCAAACGCCACAGTGCTTCGCCACATGGACATGCTGCGAACAGATGGATTAATCGAAACAGACCACCCGAAGACACCGAGAGCGTTCCGGTTGACAGGATATGAGTTCGTGACAAGGAGGAATAAGCATGAAACTGTATGAGCTGTTCAAAGGCACTGAGTACGTTGGAGAGTTTACTCTTGACGAGATCATAAGCATCACAGGAGCGCATTGCAAATGGAATCAAAAAATATATCGTTGATAATCCAGATCCTTACATTGCGAAGAATAAAGATGCATTAGCATTCATAATTCAATATCACGGAGAAACCAGACAAGGCGATTCCAGAGGACAATTGCTGACTGAACCGATAAAAACCATTGATACTTCAAACAGATACGGACTTGTAACTGCATTCATTACAAAGTATTACAAGACTGGAATCGGTCAAGGATGCGACGAACCGCTCCATACAATAACTACATCACCCGGGCACTTCGGAGTGATATCTGCTTTTCTGGTTAAATATTATGGAACAGGATGCGGACAGGTACTCAACGAACCGCTTGGAACCATTACAACAAAAGACAGGTTCGGACTGGTAAACGTTCTGGTTGATATTCATGGAGAGAAATACATCATATTAGATATTTTTCTCAGAATGCTAAAGCCGGAAGAATTAAAGGTGATGCAGGGATTTCCAAAAGATTACATCATTGATCGGGACTACAAATGGAGGAATTACCCGATTGCAAAACAAGTAGCGAGAATCGGAAACAGTGTGGTTCCGGTTATGGCAGAAGCACTTGTGAAAGCTAATTGCCCGTATCTGAAAGTCGGGGAGCGTAAAGCCGCACCGGTGATTTATATGCAGAATAATGGACAAGTAGCATTTGGATAAGGAATCATGGAGGACTGCACAATAGCGTGTCAGTTTCTTACATGGGGAAAGTGAGGATAGAAATGGGAAAATTAAATCCGATAAATAAAGATGATTTAAAAGTTGGAGATGTAGTTGGAATTGCAAGAGAAGTGTCGAGTGGATTCGGAATAGGGTTTAGGCATGTCATGGTGTATCCCGCAAAGATCGTTCGTATAACTCCTAAGCGAACTAAAATTGAAACTGACAAGTTTGGAGAGCACGGTAAATATGAAGTGTTTTATAAATACGATTCTGATGCCATAAAAGAAAGTGAAATGGCGAAGCAGTTTAAAGCAATCAAAGCTGGCGTATATGCTATCGAAGATTTTAAGTCGACACGTGGGCTGAGAGCAATTAAAGATGAAGATTTAGATACACTGTCAGAGCATATTAATGCAGTTGCAGAAATTTTGAGAAGATATGGAAAGTGAGGACACAATGACAGAGCAGGAAAAGAAGGAACTTCTGGACGAGCTGGAAAAACGCATTGACGAAAAATACAAAGGTTGCCTTACCAGAGAAGATGTTGCAAACACGTTAAAAGCGCCGAGAGAAAAGTGGTTCAGAGACAACAACGGAAACGGAAGAGATTCTCTAATGACGGATGCTTTTAATTCTTCCATTATCGCATGGCAGGTTTGGGAAACAATCAGAAAATTAACTTGCGTTGTGTGCGGTAAACAGTATGTCAGACAGCTTGCAAATGTAGAGAATGCAGATGAGATTGCAGAGAAGCTTTGCCGGTTTGTTTATGACTTGAAGATGGGATTTAAGAATCAGGAGGGCAAGAAATGAGCTACTGTGATGGAACCTGTAAGTATCTGAACACAAGAAAACACAAATGCGAATTGACAGGAGAAAAACTCACATACATGAAACAGAGTTATGGAATCGAGTATTCAGTGCATGAACACAGAGGATTCTGCGAGAAAGACAAGGAGGACGCAAAATGTTAATCAGAAGTCAGGATAAAGAAATCTTAATCAATTTTAACAACTCACCGACAATCAAAATCATGGGAACTAAGGGAGATGTAATAATCATCTGTTCTTTAGATACATATGAGACATTTGCTATTGGCAATTATTCCACCAAAGCAAAAGCCATGAAAGTACTGGATATGATTCAGGAAGCCTATGTAAATGGACATATTGATTATCAGATGCCAGCGGACAGTGAGGTGGTTGTATGAAGTACAGAAAGAAGCCAGTTGTAATTGATGCATTTCAACTTAACGAAAGAGGGTTGGTTGGAGAAGATTGGTTCTGGGATGCAGTCAGCAGAAATGACATTATAACTCACCATTTTGGAAAATACCATCCAGAGCCAGCGTGGTGCGAGATAAAAACACTTGAAGGAATCATGGTTGCAAAAGCAGGAGATTACATCATCCGCGGTGTACACGGTGAATTTTATCCGTGTAAGCCAGATATATTCAGAGAAACTTATGAGGAGGTGGAAGTATGAGCGATAAACGCAAAATATACGATTACATAAAAAAGACAATAAATCCTTACGGAAGACCTTTCAAGGGAACTGTATACGAGTTCGGGCTTAAAATCATGGATTTCATCGAAAATATGGATGACGAGAAAGAAAACGGTTGGATTCCTGTCAGTGAGAGATTACCGGAAGATGATACGACGGTTCTTGTATCATGTAAGACTCGCAGAGGAACGACATTCGTTCGCATTGGGTATTGTATATACGGTTCATGGCATTTAAACTGCGAAGGCGTCACGGCATGGCGACCGCTTCCAGAACCGTACAAGGAGGATTAAATGGGATATTGCAAATTAGACTGCCCAGACGGTGAAACAAAGTGCTGTATTTGCTGTGATAAGCAAGGCGGTTGTGATAATCGGTGTGACATGATGGACAGTTATGAATATGCAGAAGATTGCGAAGATTACGTTAAGGAGGAAGAGACATGATTACGTTCTTATTAGGACTTATACTTGGAATCATATTCGGAGTGGCTGGTCTTGTATGTGTGGCGATCATGTACGACAAGCACCACCCAGACGATTAGAAAGGAGAACGGTATGCTGACAAGAAATAAAAAGCTGAAAGACTACGGTATTCCGGCAGAGGACATTGAAAAACTGAACACGATGCTGAAAGACTTCCCGGCAGAATATGGATACCTGCTTTCCAGTGCTGCCTTGTCTGCTTGCCCGAAAAACACGGTGATAGCGGATATGGTTATTGAGAATATCCTACACCGGAAAAGCTATAGGAAAATCAGCAAAGAAAGATATATCCCGATGAATCCGAAGGACTTCTACGGATACAGGCGCAAGACCGTCGCTGTACTGTATGAGAGGATGCGGTTGTTGGGAGTGTGGGAGGATGAATAAATGCGCTTAATAGATGCAGATAAACTGAAAGAAGCAATTAATAGCTCTTTAAACACAGGGAGAGAAACATTTAGTCCAGAAATTATATATGAAGCTGTGGACGAGCAGCCGACAGTTTTTGATGTGGACAAGGTTGTGGAGCAGTTGAAAACAAAAAAGACAAGAACTGCTGCATTACAGAAAAAATATACATCAGAGTATTTTGAGGGTGAAACTGATGCGTTTGAATTTGCAATCAAAATCGTGAAAGGTGGTGGAGCTGCATGAGAGAAATTCTTTTCAAGGCAAAGAGGGTTGATAATGGCGAGTGGGTTGAGGGATATTACCTAAGAGATCAATATCACAGAGGTGGGAAGGATATTATTTTTTATCGAAAGGATTCAGATCGGTTTACAGTATATACCGATATAATTGATATAGAAACCCTCTGCCAATTCACAGGACTTTGTGACAAGAACGGGAAGAAAATTTGGGAGAATGATATTCTGATGGCATACTTGGACGAATTTTACCCAGAAGATGCGACATATGAAACCGTTGAATGGAACGTTGCCGGATGGGTAGGGCACGAAACTGGTAGTATAGACAGACGATATCTTGATAAATTCGATCTGGAACATTATGAAGTAGTTGGCAATATTTTCGACAATCCAGAATTATTACAGGAGGAATCAGATGAGTAAATCAGTATTAGTGATTGATACACCAGAAAACTGTGGAAAATGTAAATTTATAAGTACTTTCTGGTGCAGAGCAACGGGTGGCAGGAGAGTTCCAAACAATGATGTAATTCCTGTTTGGTGTCCGCTGGATCCACTGCCGGAGAAAGATATGGAAAGCTATTTTCCAGACGAATTTGGAGATGGATATGCTACTGGCTGGAACGCTTGTATTGATGCAATTACGGGAGGAAACGCAGATGATTGATTTAACAGGAAAAAGCGTATTTGTAAGAACGCAGGAAGAATATTTGAGCGTTCTGAAAATGGCAAAGTTTCAGGGATTCACATGGGTGAGAGAAAACAATTTAATCCCTATCAAAATTCCATTTCCAAATGTATTGAATTTTTACGATGATAAAAACGTTGCTTACAGAAATAAAGAAAAGACATTGTATGAAGCATCTGAAATCGTCGAAGCTGAAGAGAAAATCAAGGATGCAGTAAATCTTGTCAGAGCATTCGCTAAATACCCAGACAGAACAGCATTGACAGACTCATTTATTGAGTCCTTGAAGTTACTTGCAGATACTGTAGAAAGTCAGATGGAAGAGGTGAAGTAGATGATTAACTTAACAAATACATGTGTTCTGGTTAGAACAAAAGAAGAAAACGAAATGATTCTCAAAGAGGCTGAGAAGCAGGGATTTCACTGGCAGTTGAGAAGTTGAAAGAGGTGAAGTAGATGGAGAGATTAACACTTGAAAATGCCATCAATCGTTCAAGAAAATTATCAGAACGTCATAGATGGAATAGTGAAAACACAAAACTTGAAACGTCAGATGAAAATGCTAATGAAGTATATAAAAATACTTGCATCCAATATGCGAATCAGGAAGAACAGTATGCGGAATGGCTAGAAGAGCTAAAATCATATAAAGATATTGGCACTCCGAAAGAATTAAAGGAACTCAAAGAAAATGGTATACTTAATAGATTGGAACTTGCTAAATTAGCGATAATGCAGAAAGAGTTGAAGAAATACAAAGACTTAGAAGAACAGGGATTGCTTGTGAGATTGCCGGTTAAAATCGGTGATGATATTTATAAGATTCCGAGCAAAGCGAATTACGATTTAAATGTTCTGAATGGATATAAAGCAAATAACAGAGTGTATCATCAAAAAGTTTACAGCATTGTATTTTCACAAAGTGGTTGGTTCGTACAGTGCGATAAAGACAGTATTCATGCCCCGAACGTTATTTGCATTGACGTAGAATACGGGAAAACATGGTTCCTCACCCGCGAAGAAGCTGAGAAAAAGTTGGAGGAGATGAAGAAATGAAGCCAGAAGAAGCATTAGAAGAATTAAGTTACGAGGACACAGCCTATGGCGGTAAATGTACTTATGAAGTCAGAATGACTGCGCTTGATGCGCTAGAAAAGCAAATTCCAGAAAAACCTAAAAACGTGAAAAGTATTTTTGATTTTTCGGGTAGATATTATACGACAAAAGGTGATTGTCCTTGCTGCGGAGCGAAAGGATTATTTAGAGCGATATCATATTGCTACTCCTGTGGACAGAAATTAGATTGGGGAGGAAGTGAAAAACCATGACAGACAAACCTACACCAGACATAACCCCGCAACTCGCTATATCAGCATTCACAGTACTACATCAATATTGCAGCTCGATCAGTCCACATGACTGCATCAGATGCACATTTTACGAACATTGCCCGGAGTGTTTCATGGGGTGCCCGGGAGATCAGGGCGAGACGATCAGAAAATTACAAAGCAATGAATAAAATTAGAGAGCCGGTATTTACCGGCTCTTTTTTAACACAAAATTCCTCAAACATGTACCACAACTTTTCTACTGACCTGTGATAGAATATACTCAGAAGTGTTACTATGGGGTTTTATAGCTTAATTCAGAAAGGATATGATTGGATGTTGATAGGATGGCAAATGAGGAAAATTTAAAGCCTTTTAAACCTGGTCGAAGCAGTGAGGAAGCAGTGAAGAACGGTCAAAAAGGCGGCATTGCTTCTGGCCAGTCTCGCCGCAAAAAAAAGACCCTTTCTGAATTAGCGAAGATGATAGCTGAAAATCCTGCCCCAGCTGCCGCAAAGAAGAAACTTGCGAAGATGGGAATATCTGATGAAGACGCAAATAATAACGCCTGTATTGCGGCTGCTGTGTATGATAAGGCCATAAAAGGTAATATGCAGGCAGTAGATAAATGGGAAGAGTTAACAGCAGCTTCAAAAAATGATGATGAAAAATATTATCTCCCAGGAAGAGTACTCGGAAAGGCGTTTGTGGACATTAACCGACAGATTAAACCCAACATTGAATATGTATTTGAGGGCGGTCGAGGTGGTCTGAAATCTTCATTCGTAGCTTTTAAGATTGTTGAGCTTATCAAGAATAACCCCCAGATGCACGCCTGCATTACGAGACAGGTAGCTGGCACTCTGAAAGATTCTGTATATGCCAATATGAAGTGGGCTATCAATGAACTTGGATTGATGGAAGAATTTGAATGTAAGGTGTCACCACTTGAGATCAAGTATATTAAGACGGGACAAACGATATACTTCCGTGGTCTGGACGATGAAACCAAACTGAAATCTATTAAGCCGGAGTTTGGATATATCGGAATCCTCTGGAAAGAGGAAAAAGATCAAATGAAGGGAGACGCCCAGGAACGTTCTGTTAATCAGTCAGTACTTCGTGGTGGTGATGAGTCTTATGATTTCTCATCATATAATCCACCAAAATCAAAATCGAACTGGGTAAACAGGATTAAGCTCATACCTAACCCGAAAAGAGTTATTCATCATTCAAGTTATCTGGAAGCTCCGGCGGAGTGGCTCGGACAGAAGTTTATTGACGATGCAGCACATCTAAAAGAAATCAATCCAGAAGCCTATGAACATGAATACCTGGGTGTTCCGAATGGCGATGGTGGAAACGTGTTTGAATATCTGGAGATTAGAGATATTACAGATGAAGAGATCAGCCACATGGATCGTATTTTCGCTGGCGTAGATTATGGATGGTATCCGGACCAGTTCTGCTATCTCCGAACTTATTACGATTCTGCTAGAGAGAAGATATATCTGATTGACGAGCTGTATGTAAATAAATGGAGCAACTCCAAGACCGCTGATTGGATCAAGAAAAAAGGCTATGACGATTATACGATGATATGTGATTCTGCGGAGCCTAAGTCCGTGAATGATTTCCGGGATGCCGGACTTCCTGCCAGAGGGGCAATTAAAGGGCCGGGAAGTATCGAGTATGGTTTTAAATTCTTGCAAACAAAGACACTTGTCATTGACCCGAAGCGGACACCGAACGCATACAAAGAAATTACAGAATATGAGTATGATCGAGACAAAGAGGGAAATGTAATAAGCGGTTATCCTGACGGAAACGATCATGCAATCTCGGCACTTAGGTATGCTTATGAGCCGTTATTTAACAGGAGGGGGTACAGTGCATAAAATGTTAGATAGGTACTTTTCAGATAAAATAAATAAATTCTTAAGCATCGGTTTAAAAATATATGGATCATCTGACATTAACGAAATCTTAAAAGTTGTAGAATATGAAGACATTATTGTGCGAGATACTTCTGTAAGATGAATGGATTTTAAAAGGTAGATTAAATGGGACTTATAACAACACTAAAAAGGTGGTTTAACATGATTTTCAAAAAACAAGCCGAAGAAGATTTTAATATCCAGGCAGCAGAATTTCCAGAGATGGAATCACTGATTAACCGGTGCGCGAACATTTACAGGGGAGTTCCGGAATGGTTAGATGATAAGAATAACATCAAGACGATTAATTTTGCTAAATCTGTGTGTTCTGAGACTGCCAGACTCGCAACCCTGGCGATCGGCATTCAGATAGATGGTTCTGCAAGGGCAACATGGTTACAGGAGCAGATTGACAAGGTATACTTCCAGATTCGGCACTGGGTAGAATACGGATGCGCCTACGGAACCGTGTTCATTAAGCCAAATGGTGAGAGCCTTGACATATTTACACCGACTGATGTGATGATTGTAGATTACGATAATCAGGAAATCAAAGGGATTATATTTAAGGATTCTTATACTGTTGGTAGAAAACACTACACAAGGCTCGAATATCACAGGTTTGTTGAGACAACAGTGGACGGAGTGACAACCTATCCGTACTACGTTTCTAACAGAGCCTATGTATCAAAGTCTCCTCAAAGCATCGGAGACAAGATTGACCTTAAACAGACCAAATGGGCTGACCTTATGGCAGATACGCCGCCAATCCTCAAGGCAAACGGTGAGAAGCTAGACGGACCTCTGTATGGAGTTCTACGGACGCCACAGGCGAATAACGTGGATATCAGTACGCCACTTGGACTTCCGATATTTGCCGAAGCCATTGAGGAGTTAAAAGACCTCGACATTGCATACAGCCGAAATGCAAAAGAAATTCTTGATTCTAAGAGGACTGTTCTGGCAGATGACAGATTGTTGATGCCGAGTGGTTCACCTGTCTCCGCTATGACACCACGGGCAATGGAACATAGATGCTTAGAAATGAGCTTACCAGATTATGTGAAAAACGTATTCGGACAGGACGAGAAAGAGTTCTATCAGGAAATCAATCCGATTCTCAACACAGATACCCGTATAAGCGGCATAAACGCCATTTTAAGCCAGTTAGGGTACAAGATTGGATTCTCCAACGGGTACTTTGTTTTTAACGAATCTAGCGGCATTCAGACAGCTACAGGAGTAGAAGCAGAACAGCAGAGGACAGTGCAGTTCGTCAAGGATGTAAGGGATAAGTTGGAGTCTTGCCTAGATGAAGTTATTTACGCATTGAACGTTTACGCTGATCTGTACGGGCTTGCACCGGTTGGGGCTTATGAAGTAAATTACGACTTTGGCGATATCCTATATGTGCGTGAAAACGACCGTGCAAGATGGTGGCAGTATGTGACGACTGGAAAGGTTCCGGCATGGATGTACTTCGTGAAATTCGAGGGAATGACCGAGGAAGAAGCTAAGGCAATGGTTGAAGAAGCCCAGCCAGACGAACCAAAACTGTTTGGAGATGAGTAATTATGTTAAGCCCAGAATATTTACGCCGGATAACAGAGGGCAGTGAACAGATTGCGGAAGAACTGCATCAGTATATCATATCCGAGATCGTGTCTCGAATGATGGCAAGAATCGGCAGAGGTGAGGATTATATTCTGACCAATGCTGATGCATGGAGAATCAGAACACTACAGGAATCCGGTGAGTTGCTAGAGGATATTCTGGCAGAATTATCCAAATACACCAAACGCGAACAGCAAGAACTTCTTGAAGCGTTTGAAGATGCTGGAATCACTGCAATGAACTATGATGATAAAGTATACAAGGCGGCAGGATTAAGCCCTGTGCCGCTCGAACAGTCTCCAGCTATGATAAGGCTCATGGAACGGAATATGCTTGCGACCATGGGTGAGTGGAAGAACTTTACACGAACCACCGCAAGTGCCGCTCAGAGGCTCTATATTGATCAATGCGACCTTGCCTATAATCATGTAATGACTGGGGCGGTTGGGTATACACAAGCCATCAAAGAGGCGGTTAATAACGTTGTGAGTGATGGTGTTACGGTCACATATCCATCCGGCAGGCGTGACACTATCGAAACAGCAGTCGCACGTTCTGTCAGAACTGGAGTGGCACAGGCTACAGGAGATATATCCCTAAAACGCATGGAAGAAATGGACTGGGATTTAGTTCTAGTCAGTGCCCACATGGGAGCCAGAACGGGCGATGGCGGCGAGAATCCGGGTAATCACTCATGGTGGCAAGGCAAGATATACTCTCGTTCTGGCAAGAGTAAGAAATTTCCACCGTTCTCATTGACCGGATATGGAACGGCAAGCGGACTATCAGGTGTAAACTGTCGACATAGCTTTGGAGCCAGTGACGGAGAATTTAATCCTTATGCGGAATTGTCAGCGCAGGATAAAGCCAACAAAGGTAAACAATACGAAAAAGAACAGCGGCAACGCACTTATGAGCGAAGAATCCGCAAGACGAAGCGTGAAGTTCTCGGAATGCAAGCGGCGGTTGATAACTGTAAGGACGAACAGACAAGATTTGTACTCCAACAAGACCTTGACCGGAAGTCTTATCTTTTGCAGAAACAAAATGCTGTATACAAAGATTACTGCAAAGACAATGATCTAAGAGAACTGCAAGACCGGCTCATGATAGCCAAGTGGAATCGTCAGAACGCCGCAAAAGCCAGAGGAGCGGCAAAACGATATAAGACAGCAAAGGGGATTGACTGATGGACAGATGGGAATATTATAATCCGAATCCTGCTGGGAATCGAGTCGGAGATTGTGCTGTCCGGGCAATATGCAAAGCAACCGGCTTTGATTGGGAAACGGTATTTACCGGACTGATGGTGCAGGCGTGCGCGCTGTCAGATATGCCGAGTGCAAATTATGTCTGGGGAGCGTATCTCTACAAGCATGGATACAGGCGCAAACTGATAGAACAGTCAGAACGATATATCTATACAGTCAACGACTTTTGCACAGACCATCCGACAGGCACGTACATTCTCTGCATAGATGGCCATGTGGTGACAGTACATAACGGCAAATATTACGATACATGGGATAGTGGTAACGAGATCCCGGTATACTACTGGGAAAAGGAGTAACTAAATGAGCATACAGGAATTTATTCAATTTTTTCTTTCAGTCTGCGGAGGAATATCAATTTTTGGAGGGGCAGCAGCTGTAATCCTTAAGTGGATTGCTCCGGCATTCCGACTCAACAAGCGAGTTGAGACACTGGAAGAACATGATAAGCGAGATTACGAGAGCCTTCAGAGGATTGCAGAGCGTGATTCATTGATTCTGGAAGTGTTGTCAACCATGTTAGACAGCCAGATCAGTGGGAATAATGTTGAGGAATTAAAAAAAACAAAACAGAAGCTTACAAATTATCTTGCGCAGAATCAACGTTAGCATTAATAAGGGGTATGCTCATGAAATTATATGTGTTCACAAAGAAAGATATAGACAGATTCTTAGTAGAGTGTAATTTCACACCGGACGAAGAAAGACTGTTCCGGCTGAGATGCAAGGAATATACGCTTGAATACTGCGCTGAGAAAATGAACGTGAGCATATCTACAGCGAAGCGATTAAGCCGCCGGGTGAATAATAAAATAATCAAAGTGTGTTGATACTTTTTAGACACTAATTAGAGCCAGAAACGACCTGTTTCCGGTTCTTTTTTTATGTAAAAATATAATCAGAAAGGCGGTGTATAAGATGGCATTATATAACAATCCTTATCAATATAGTTTTGGCGTTCCTGGGCAGATGAACCAGTTCCAGCAACAGCCTGTCCAGATTCCAGCTCAACCAGTACAACAGCAGCAGAACAATAATGGCATTCTGTGGGTATCTGGTGAAGTCGGCGCAAAATCCTATCTGGTAGCACCCGGGACAAGTGTTTTGCTGATGGATTCAGAATCAGAAAAATTCTTTATAAAATCAACAGACGTTTCCGGTATGCCGCAACCATTACGGACGTTTGAATACCATGAAATAGGCACTCAGATGCCACCTAAACAGCCTGTTCAAAGCATGGACAATAAATATGTCACCAGACAGGAATACGATGATTTAAAAGCCAAATGCGACGCTATAGCAAGTCGATTAAATTCTTTTCCTGAACCTGTTAGGGCTAATACCGTGCAGGAGTCAGCAATCAAGGGAGGAAATGCAGATGAGTAATCCATTATTTAACGCCCTTGGCGGCGGGATGCCGCAGGGAAACGGACCAATGCAGATGATACAGCAATTCATGCAATTTAAACAGAATTACAAAGGGAACCCAAAAGAAGAAGTCCAGAAAATGCTTCAGTCTGGAAAGATTTCTCAACAGCAACTTAATCAGGTTCAGCAGATGGCAGGACAATTCCAGCACATGTTGAAAGGAATGAAATAGTACATTGCAATCTGGCCAGATTGATGTAAATACACAAAAAAGGAGATTATATTATGGATGGAAATTATAGCTTAGCAGATATTGCCGCTGCTACTGGAAACGGTAGAAATAATGACGGCATGTTTGGTGGAGATGGCAGCTGGTGGATTATTGTTTTATTCATTTTTGCTTTCTTCGGATGGGGAAACAACGGATGGGGCAATAATGGAAACGGCGGCGGATATGTAGCCACAGCAGCTACTCAGGCGGATATTCAGAGAGGATTTGATAACTCCGCAGTGATCAGCAAGCTTGACGGAATCAATAGTGGCCTGTGTGATGGCTTCTATGCCATGAATAACGGTATGCTTACCGGATTTAACGGAATCAACACAAACATCATGCAGACTGGTTTCGGCATTCAGCAGGCTATTAATGCTGACACTGTAGCAAATATGCAGAATACCAATGCACTCCAGGCACAGCTTGCAAACTGCTGCTGCGAAACCAGAGAAGCAATCCAGGGCATAAACTACAACATGGCACAGAATACCTGTGCATTACAGAACACCATGAACAGCAACACAAGAGATATCATTGACAGCCAGAATGCCGGAACAAGGGCAATCCTTGATTACCTGTGCAACGAGAAGATATCCAATCTCCAGGCTGAAAATAACGACCTCAGACGTGCCGCTTCTCAGGACCGCCAGAGTGCACTTCTCACAACTGCAATGGCTTCACAGACACAGCAGCTCATTAATGCAATCAATCCAGCACCGATTCCGGCATATCAGGTTCCTAACCCGAACACATATTACGGATGCGGATGCAACACAGGATGTAATTGCTGATAACTTCATATCGAAAGTATCTTTCGATTGATTCGAATGTCGGCTTATGCCGTATTACACAGAGGGGCAGGCTGAGACCTGTCCTTTTGTGATATGAAAGGGGTAAAAAAAATTATGGCAGAATTTACAAATGTAGCTGTTCAGACTGTAGCAGCAAATGGAAACGTAGTATTTTCAAATACAGCAGTTAAAGGTTCTAACTGTATTCAGCACAGGGAAGGAAGCGGGATTATTACGCTGAGAGGGTTTACTAACCAGTGCAAGGCTAGATTTTTCGTGGATTTTTCTGGTAATATCGCAATTCCAACAGGCGGTACTGTCGGAGCTATTTCTCTGGCTATTGCAATCTCTGGTGAGCCGGTTCTTTCTTCTCAGATGATTTCCACACCGGCGGCAATAGACCAGTACAACAATGTGTCCTCTGGTATCTATATTGATGTACCTCGCGGATGTTGTGTTAATATCGCAGTAGAGAATACAAGCGATCAGGCTGTTTCTGTTGCGAACGCAAACATTGTTGTGACCAGAGAAGCGTAGGAGGTGCAGTTATGAGAGATATCAAGGATTTATGTGCAAGAATTGAAGACGAACTGTCCAAAATTGCTGACAGTGGACTGACCACTGGAAATCTGGAAATGACATATAAGCTGATTGATATGTACAAGGATATCAAGAATACGTATTATTGGGACAAAAAAGTGGAATATTACAACACTGTTCTTGATGAGATGCGTAACGGATACAATGACGATTACAGCGAACGCGGAAGAAAGCGTGACAGCATGGGGAGATACAGTTCAAATGACGGCAGAATGATGCCGGATTACGATCGGGGCAGTTCTTATGCCAGACGTGGGGAACATTATGTCAGAGGGCATTACAGTCGTTCTGATGGACGAGACGCTTATGATGACTATATGACACAGAAACAGAGCTATCGTTCCGGCAAGTCTGAGGACTGTAAGAGAAAGATGCTTGCCGCTCTGGAAGAACATCTGGACGAACTCACTACAGAAATGAGTGATATGTCCAAGGATGCAGAGTGCCGGGAAGAACGTGATCTTGTTAAAAGATACGTGGAAAAGCTCCGGGATATGCTCTAATTAGCTGAAACATGTACCACAACTTTTTGGAGGGACTGTGGTAAAATGTATTCATAGGGAAGATTCGTAAGTGGTTACAGCCACTTGACATAGACATTTTTTTCATTGATTCCTCCTTTCGGGTACGTGTCCTTAACAGAAACAGATTCGGGCGGAATCTGGAGGTTGAAAAGCGGATGCAATTTCCGGCACGTATCATTGCTGTCTATATGATTTGCTCACTCACATGGACAGTACGCACCTCCTTGTAAAAGGTAAATGGGCAGACGGATGCCCGAAACAACTCGTGGCAGGCATGACACGTTAAACACCTTGCTAACCCGGGAATCCGGGTTAATGGAATGTAGCTCAGTGGCAGAGCAATGTATAAACTACGTGCCGCAGGTTCGATTCCTGCCATTCCGATTACCCTGCCAGTGGTCTAACTGGCTTAATCCACTTACCTGCGGCGGCAGGTCAATAAACACGACCAGGAGGATATATATGCAGAAGCTTATTGACACATTAAAATCATTTGGAATCGAAATCCCGGAGGATAAACAGGCAGATGTGAAAAAGGCGCTCTCCGAGCATTACAAAAATGCGAAAGAAGTAGCGAAAACTCTGTCAAAAGTCGAGGGAGAGCGAGATGGCTGGAAAGAACGCGCCGAGACAGCAGAAGAAACCTTGAAAGGCTTTGACGGTATCGACCCGGCGAACATTCAGACAGAGCTTGCCGGATGGAAGAAAAAAGCCGAGGATGCAGAGAAAGAATTCAATGCAAAAATCTACGACCGCGATTTTTCAGATGCGCTTAAAACAGCACTTGATGATGTTAAGTTTTCCAGTGAAGCTGCAAAGAAATCTGTTATGGCAGACATTAAGGAAGCCGGATTGAAGCTGAAAGACGGTAAAATCCTTGGATTAAATGACCTGATCGAGCAAATGAAACAGTCTGACGCATCTGCTTTTGTAGATGAATCTCAGCAGCAGGCTCAGCAGAATCAGGCAAGATTTACCACTCACGTTGGACAGCAGCAGACACCGGGAAGTATGACTAAAAAAGATATCGAAGCAATCAAAGACCCGTCCGAGAGACAGGCTGCAATTGCCCAGAATATCCAGCTATTCCAGTGATTTTTACACCGACTATACGCCAGAGTATAGCCGCTAACCCAATACCTTAACAATTATGGGTAGAAAGGATTTTTTTTATGCCAGCAAAAACAAATCTTATTATGACTAATGATATTCATGTCACAGCACGTGAGATTGACTTCGTTACCAGATTCGAAAGAAACTGGCAGCACTTACGTGATATTCTGGGTATCATGAGACCTATCAAAAAGCAGCCGGGTGCTGTACTCAAGTCCAAATACGCAGAGGGTACTTTACAGAGCGGAAAAGTTGGTGAGGGTGAGGAAATCCCTTACAGCAAATTCGTTGTAAAAGAAAAGGACTATGCGGAAATGACCATTGAAAAGTACGCAAAGGCTGTATCTATCGAAGCAATTAAGGACCACGGTTACGAGAACGCCGTTCAGATGACCGATGATGAGTTTCTTTTCCAGCTTCAAACTGACGTTACCGGCAGATTCTATGACTATCTGAAAACCGGTACGCTTACTTCCACAGAAACAACTTTCCAGATGGCTCTGGCAATGGCTAAGGGCCGAGTTGAGAACAAATTCAAACAGATGCACAGAAATGTGACTGGCGTTGTTGGATTTGTCAACATTCTGGACGTATATGAATATCTCGGAGCAGCTGAGATCACTATTCAGAATCAGTTCGGTTTCCAGTACATGAAAGACTTCATGGGATTCAATACAATCTTCTTACTGTCTGACAGCGAGATTCCGAGAGGACAGGTTATTGCAACTCCTGTTGAGAACATCGTCCTGTACTATGTTGACCCGAACGAATCTGACTTTGCGAGAGCTGGTCTGGTGTATACCGTATCTGGCGAGACAAACCTGATCGGATTCCACACTCAGGGCAACTACCACACAGCAGTATCCGAAGCGTTTGCGGTTATGGGGCTTACTCTTTTTGCAGAGTACATTGATGCAATCGCAGTAATCACCATTGATGAGACACCAACACTTGGCACTCTGACAGTAAATTCCGTGGCTGGAACAGCAAGCGGTGATACAAAAATCACTGTGAATCCAGCTAAAGAAAATGCCAACAATGTGTATAAATACAAAGTTGCAGCAGATGCAGTAACTGTCGGATATGGACAGAATCTCAGAAACTGGACTTCTTGGGACGGAAAAGCTGACATCAAGGCAACAACCGGACAGAAGATTACAGTGGTTGAGTGTGATGGAACATACAAGGCACTGAATGCCGGAAGTGCAAGCGTAACAGCAAAATGATAAGGAGCAACTATGGAAAGCGATATAAAAGATTTTAAAGAAGCCATGAAAACAGCGGTTGAATGGTTTCAGAAAAATTGCAATCCGCACCAGAAAATCATCATTTCGGGTGATGGAGTGGAAATGGTTTCAGGAGAAATGGCTTTTCCTGTGAAACCTGTAGATTGATCAGGAGGTAACTGGCATGGCTTATGCAGATTATAAATTCTATACAGAATCATTCGACAATGTCGTGCCAGAAGCCGACTTTTCACGACTGGCAGAAAGAGCCAGTGAATTTGTGGACACAATGACGTTTGACAGACTGGTGGATGGACTGCCGACAAATGAACGCTCACAGAAACGCATCAAAAAGGCGGTCTGTTCATTGGTTGAATTAATGTATCAGATTGAACTCGCTGAAAAGAATGCTACCAATGCCGCCGTTAGTGGGACGTCAACCACAATCGGGCCCGGTGGTAGCACGACAGGCGTTGTAACTTCTGTGTCATCCGGCAGTGAATCCATCTCTTACGCCACGCCACAGCAAAAAGCATCAGGTGCAAAGGAATGGAGTGCGGTGTATGCCGCCGCTGGGGACGTACAGAAAACGAACGACTTACTTCTTAAGACAGCTTTACCGCTTCTGATGGGAGTAATGACAGATGATGGCATACCGATATTGTATGCGGGATTATAAAAGGAGGCAAAGATGGAAGCATTATTTACAAATGTAACTCTGATTCTGGCAGTAATCAGTGTTTTGGCGTTTTGCGTGTCTGTGATTACGCAGGTGATTAAAAATGTTGGGTTTCTGTCGAAAATTCCGACAGATGCCTTGGTGCTTGTACTGTCCATTGGAATTACTGTAGCTGCTTTTGTAGCGTATATGCAGTATATCCATATGACAATCTTGTGGTATATGATTTTAGCAGCTATCATGGCCGGGTTTATTGTGGCGTTTATTTCCATGTTCGGATGGGAAAAGATTACGGAATTGTGGAAGCGAACGTCCAAGGTTGACGTGGATAAGCTGAAAAATAAATGATTAAGGAGAGGGTATCATGTATTCATCTGAAATTACACTTTTTAATTACTATGAAAGTGCCACAACTGGAGATGCGTACTGGTATCCTCATGTTTTATCCGGCGTTGACCTCATTACGGACAAGGGGGCAATCCTTAAAAAGTACGGGCCAGACGCAACTGACAACGCACAGTTACACATCCGATATACCGTCCAGAACGGCGATATAACCATTACCGATAAAGATGGCAAGATTCTTCCGTGGGTGCCAGTTAAGGAGTGGAAACAGCAGATCAACAACGCTCTGGAAGATACTATCACATTCTCAGACGAATCGTTCTTCTGGGAGGGTGAGTGGACTGGTGGAACAATAACTGAAAGTGATTACCGAAATGGATTCTACCAGTACATGAATGAGAACAAGGATAACGTGTTCAAGATTACCAGTGTAGGTGGCCCATATACACTGATTCCACACTTTGAAATTCTAGGTAAGTAATATGAGCAAGATTCATCATTTCAAAGGATTCTCCGTAGTTGATGGAGATATGAAGATTAAACTGAATATGGATAGATTCTCCAGACAGTATCAAGAAGCTCAGTATCTTCTTGATGGAATGGTCATGGACAGTATGGTTCCGTTTATGCCGATGATTACAGGAGACTTTATCGATAAGACAAGGGCAAGAAGTTCCTCTATGCAAGGCACAGGCTTTGTTTGTGCGGCGGCAGAACCTTATGGCAGATTCCTTTATATGGGAAAAACGATGGTGGACGAGCTGACTGGAAGCCCTTACGCTCGGCAGTATGCGAAGAAAGTTCTCGTCAGCCAGTTTTCTGGTCAGACAGCCGCAAAGGAAAATCTTGAATACACCAGACAGGCTCACCCACGGGCACAGGCAAAGTGGTTTGATGCCGCAAAACGACAATACGGAAACACATGGATTCGTAAAGTAAAAGCACAGGCAGGAGGTGGCAGACATGGCAGATAAGCCTATCGGTAAGGATGCAACCGGATATGAAATTCTGACAGACGCCACGAAAGCACTTCTGAACCAGTATCCGGGACTGTATGAAAATGAAACAATCAAATTTGAGGAACTCGGCAAAGAATCGGGAATTGCGTTCTCAGCAAACAACGGGGCGTTGATCTATTCAGAAAAAGAAGATGTTTGCGGAACAATGCACCAAGTGTGTCAGTATCCATTTTATGTAGTTTACCGCACGGCATCCGACAAAGAACGGCAGAAGTTATCTGTTCAGAAATTTCTGGACAATCTCGGTAAATGGATATGCCGAGAACCAGTTATCATAAATGGCTCTGAGACACGTTTAAATGCGTTTCCTGAGCTTTCACAGGGACGAGTGATAAAACGTATCACCCGTGATAACTCTTATGGTTTAGAACCACAGGAGAGTGGTGTACAGGACTGGTTATTGCCATTATCGGTACGCTACGAAAATACTTATGAAGTAATATAACAAGCAACAACCGGCTATCAATTAGAGCTAGTCGCTAACCTACACAGCCTTTTAAAAGTTATAGGCAGAAAGGACATTTCTATGGCAGTTACAGGCAAGATTGACCGTAAATATATGGCTCATTATATCGATGCAGGTTCTCTGTGCGGAGGGCTGACACCAAAATATGAGCGTCTTGGAAAGGATCTGGAAGAGTACAACATCGAACTCAATCCAGACACTGAAACATCTAAAAACATTCTTGGAGAATCCACATTTAAGCATAACGGCTACGAAGTTTCTTCTGATGCTGATCCGTTTTACGCTGACACTACTTCTGATCTGTTCACAGCATTGCAGAAGATCGTAGACAACAGATATAAAGACGACAACCTCAAGACAAAAGCAGTTGAGGTTCATCTCTGGACAGCAGCTACGGCAGGCAAGTATGAAGCGTATCAGCAGGACTGCTACGTTGTGCCGACCTCCTACGGCGGTGATACATCCGGCTATCAGATTCCGTTCACAGTTAACTATACCGGCGAACGAGTCAAAGGAAAATTTGATATCAATTCCGGTACATTCACAGCTGACAGCGAATAAGGACGTATACAAGGAGGGCACGCCAAATGGCAAAAATAATTAACACCAAAATTGATGATGGAATTCTCATTTTTACATTCACAAATAACGAAGACGAAGTTTTTTCATCTTTCAAACTTAATCCGACGGACATTAATGTAGCAGCACGTGCAGAAGAACTGACAGAATATTTTGAGCAGCTCAAAGATTCCATTCAGAAAGTCACTTCCGGTAAAGAGATGGCTGAACTCAATAAACAGATTGAAGACAAAATCAACTATCTGCTCGGATATGAAGCATCAAAAGACCTGTTCAAGGAACCGATCACAGCGACTACTGTATTCGGCAATGGTCAGGTATTCGCCTACATCGTACTTGACAAGATCGCAGAAGCAATCGCACCAGAAATCGAAAAGAGAAAGAAGAAAATGCAGGCAGCAGTCAATAAGTATACGGAGAAGTACACAAAATGACCGCCTATGAGCTTCCCACCTCACTCAACATCAGTGGGGTGGATTTTTCTATCAGGACAGATTTTCGAGTGATTATTGATATTCTGGTCGCCATGAACGATCCGGAATTGGACGAACAGGCGAAAGCAGTTGTTATGCTACAGATTCTGTTTGAGGACTGGCAGAGCATACCGGTTGAGCGTTTGGACGAAGCTTGTCAGAAAGCATCGGAGTTCATCGACTGCGGTCAATCCAACGATGATCCGAACAAACCCAGGCCCCGTTTGATGGACTGGGAGCAGGACGGAGACATGATTGTTCCGGCAGTAAACAAGGTTGCCGGTAAAGAAATCAGAGCAGTGCCTTATATGCACTGGTGGACGTTTTTTGGATACTTTATGGAATCTGGCGAATGTCTTTTTAATACCGTAGTTGGAATTCGTTCAAAAAAGGCAAAGGGCGAAAAGCTCGATAAATGGGAAAAGAAATTCTATCAGGAAAATAAGAACATTATTGATATAAAAACACGTCTCAGCGAAGAGGAGCAAGCGTACAAGGATGCGCTGAATGAGATGTTAAACCTCAAATAGTTAGGAGGTGAATGTATGGCTGCTGATGGCTCAGTCATTATTGATACCAGGATTGATACATCAAATATAAAAAGCGGTGTATATGATATAAAACAGTCATTTGGTGCACTGAGCGGAAAAGTAAAGCAAATTTCTAGCAATATTACATCTTTTTTTTCTAAATCATCTGTTGATACAGTAAAAGTTGTAAAAACTGAAAATGCAAAAATAAACGCAATATTAGAAGATACTTCAAAAAGTGCAAAACAAAAAGCTGCATTAATCGCTTCTATATATAGAAAAGAGGGATACTCTGCAAGTGAAGCTTTTGCTACTGCATGGAGCCATATTGAAAGAAGCAGTTCTGGTTCAACAGCAAGAGTAAAAAAACATATCAGTGGAATTGGAAATCAATCTAAGAAAACGTCCGGTGATATGCAAAGAGAATTTTCAACTGGCTTTAGTAATGTAGCTAGCTCTGCTTCGTCTAAGTTGAAAGGGATAGCTTTACTAATTGGCTCGGCGTTTGCCGTTGGCAAGCTAATTCAATTTGGCAAAGAATCTATAGAGCTTGGTTCCGACCTCGCAGAAGTGCAGAACGTGGTCGATGTTACATTTACAACCATGTCTGACAAGGTAAACGAATTTGCAAAGAATGCTATGACCTCAGCCGGACTATCAGAGACAATGGCTAAACGGTATGTCGGAACGTTCGGAGCAATGTCTAAGTCGTTCGGATTCTCAGAATCACAGGCTTACGATATGTCAACGGCTTTGACGCAGCTGACTGGTGACGTGGCATCATTCTATAACATCAGTCAGGACTTGGCTTATATCAAGCTGAAATCAGTGTTTACGGGCGAAACGGAAACGCTGAAAGATTTGGGCGTGGTCCTTACGCAAAGCGCACTTGACCAGTATGCACTTGCAAATGGCTACGGAAAAACCACATCCGCCATGACCGAGCAGGAGAAAGTAGCTCTCCGACTGGCTTTTGTGCAGAAACAGTTATCAGCTGCATCCGGAGACTTCATCCGTACTTCTGACAGCTGGGCGAACCAGGTGCGAGTGATGCAGTTACAGCTGCAATCTCTCAAGGCAACAGTCGGACAGGGACTGATTAATATTTTCACGCCTGTTCTGAAAGTGATTAATGTTCTGCTAGGCAAACTGGCGACTCTGGCGAATGCTTTCAAAAGTTTCACGGAGCTTATCACTGGAAAGAAATCATCAGGCCAAACAAGCGGAAGTGGAGCAGGTCTTACAGGCGATGCAAGTGGCGTGCAGGATACAGCAGACGCTTACGGACAGGCGGCAGACAACGCCAGTAAGCTTGCAGATTCCACAGAAGATGTAGCTGATGCAACAAAAGACGCGGCTAAGGCTGCGAACGGGTATCTGAGTCCGCTCGATGAAATTAATCGCTATTCAACTCAGAACACATCGTCAACAGCAAGCAAAGTCCCGTCCTCAGGAACAGGGTCAGGAGGAAGCTCTGGTGGTCTGGCTGGAGCTGTTGGAAATGTTGACTATGGAAAAGTAGCAGAGGGCGAAACTGCGCTGGATAAAATCAGCAAGTCAGCCGAAAAGCTTGCGAAGCTCTTAAAAAAACTCTGGAAACCATTTCAGGACGCTTGGAAAAAAGAGGGTAAAAACACCATTAATGCGGCAAACATTGCTTTGTCGGGAATTGCAAAGCTCGCTAAGAGTGTAGGCAAAAGCCTTGTTGAGGTCTGGACAAATGGTACGGGTACAACGATGCTTACGACTATGCTTAAGATTGCTCAGAATGTACTTAAAACCATCGGTAACATTGCATCCGGCTTCGCAGATGCTTGGAATAAGAACAGTGTCGGGACACAGATTATACAGAACATTGCAGATGCTCTCGTGGTAGTCATGCAGTTTGTTGAGAAAATCGCAGAGGATACGGCAACATGGGCGGCAAATCTGGACTTCTATCCATTGTTGGAATCTATCAGTAATCTGACAGCGACTTTTGCTCCAATTCTGGAATCCATTGGAAATGTACTTGAATGGATTTACAAAAATGTAATTCTGCCAATGTTGAAGTGGATTATCGAATCAGGACTTCCGACAGCTATCAATTTGCTCACGACAGTGGTTAAAACATTTTCTGACAATATCGGAGTTATAGCAGCCTTTTTTGCGGCTTGGAAAACAGTAGAACTTCTTTCATTCATTCAGCAAGCAGGCGGTGTCGTAGGTGTACTAAATCTGATGAAGGCAGCAATATATGAAAATGTTGCAGCAAAGTTGATAGATAAAGCCGAGACTGCATATCTGACTGCTCTGTATGCAAAAGATTTTGTCGTAAGTGTTGCACAGACCGTAGTATCACTTGGAAAGCAGGCAGCTGCTTTTGTTGCAAATACTGCGGTTAAGATTGCCAACACAGCTGCTCAGGTAGCGATGACAGCGGCAACAACGGCATGGAATGCTGTTTGCATAATTGCAACAGCTGCCACAAAAGCTCTTAGTGCAGCAGTCGCATTTTTGACAAGTCCATTTGGTTTAGTAGTCGTAGCTATTGCAGCAGCTATAGCAATCGGCGTTTTGCTATATAAGAACTGGGACAAAATCAAAGAAATGGCTGGAAAGGTATGGGATTGGATTTCTAATAAAACAAGACGTTTTGTTGAGGATATTGGAAAGAAACTCAGAGGCCTAGCTACCAAAATGACGACCATCTGGGGAAACATAAAGGCCAGTGCACATCAGAAATGGAATGCTATATGGTCTACCGTTAGTGGTTTTGCTGAAAGAATCAAGAACGCTATTGTTGATAAATTCACATCCGCTAAAAACACTGTAGTCAATGTATTTAATGGAATGAGAGATGCTATTAGGTCTGTTCTGAACAATATCATAAGTGTTGTAAACGGTGCCATCAGTAAAGTGAATGGGGCTATTAGCGCAGTTGAATCGGCATTCTCATTCGGGCCATGGAAAGTGCCAACGCCATTCGGCTCAAAAACTATCGGGTTCAGAGCTACTTTTCCGCGAGTTCCAACAGTCCCGTATCTGGCAAAAGGTGCAGTTATCCCACCAAAAAACGAGTTCCTTGCGGTCTTAGGCGATCAGAAGCAGGGTAATAACATCGAGACGCCGGAAGCTCTACTCAGAAAGATTGTCCGGGAAGAGACAGCAGGACGGCAGGCGGGTGGCGGAAGCTACCGGTTTACAGCTCAGATCAACCGCAGGACATTGTTTGACGAAATAATGAAAGAAGCGCAGATGAGACGAGACACAAGCGGCAGAAACCCGTTTGAGATGGCATAGAAAGGAGGGCGTTATGGAAAAGTACAAAATCAACGGATCAGTCATTTGGCAACCGGACAAAGACCTTGCGCTCTCCTTTGCCACGACTTATACGGAATCAAGCCAGAGGACACAGTATGGTGTAGGATACTTTACGCCGATGTTCACTGTGGAACAATATACATACAAGGGTAGCGATATCCCAATGACAGAAGCAACTAAGATTTTACAGATGGTAGCGAAAGGATATAAATTTACGCTTCATTATTTTTCGCCGTATTACGGGGCTTGGCGTGATGCACCGTTCTATGTGGGGCAGACACAAAACATAGCTATCGGAGAATTATCAGATGATAGAAAAATACTATCATCACTAGAGTTTAATATGACGGGGGTGAATCCACTGTGATTAACATAAGCAACGCATTTAGAGAAAAGCTTGAAGCTGGTGAGCCAGTCAGAATGGTAGTGGATATCACCTTTCCTGACGGAACAAAAAAGACTATTGATAAGGATATCATGAACGGCGATAACAGGTTTTCCGATTGCGCGGAAAGCAGCAGTTTTCCGGTCGGCGCTACTATCTGTAAAACATTGACTCTGAATATCAACAATGATCAGGAGCAGTGGAAGAACTACAACTTTTACGGAGCCAAGATTCATGCTTATCTGAAGCTCCAGACGTCACATGCGGCGCCGGAATCTGTAAGCACACTGTTAGATGAAAGTTATAATCCGATTTTGGATAGCACCGGTGACCCTATCATCGCAACACAGGCAGCCACAAAAGACATCATTGAAACCATTGACAAGGGAGTCTATACAGTCACTACGCCGGAGCAGTACTCGGATATCATCAATGTTACGGCACTGGATGATATGTATAAGGCAAACAAGGCATACACCAGTGGACTAAAACTGCCACAGTCACTTATTAACCTTATTAGAGACGCCTGCGGAACAATCGGCATAGGCATGAATCTGACTATGGACCATGGCGATATTATAATAAGGAAGATTCCTGACAGTATGACGTTTCGCCAGTTGTTCGGATATGCGGCTATGGTCGAATCTGCGAACGCCCGGATTGATTATTCCGGAAATCTACAGTTCGTAAAATGGGACTTTGAAAGGACAAATATACCGGAATTAAAGGACTATGGCAATCCACCTACACTTTCTAGTGACGATATAGTTATAACCGGAATCAAGATAACGAACGGGCAGTCAGACGACGATACTGATACTGATTATTCCGGCATGTACGGAGAGGAAGGATACGTCCTCGAACTTGAGAACGAGCTGATTGATACCAATCAGCTTCAGACAGTAGCGAATATCATCGGCGAGCAGATCGTAGGGGCACGATTCCGGAATCTTGAGGGTGATCTGGTGTACAACCCGCTCGTCGAGTTTGGCGACATGGTGCACACTTACGACCGATTAGGGAACAAGTATCTTACTCCTCTGACAGATGTATCAGGTAATGTGGGCGGCCTGACTACAGTTAAGACACAGGCCGATGATCCGATCAGGGGAAGCAGCGACTTTTACGGAAACAGCACAAAGGCTATAGTTGCGGCACGTCAGATGGTGCAAAAAGAAACATCCGCAAGAGAAGAGGCTATACGGAGATTAGCTGAAACGCTCAATTCCTCAAGCGGTCTGTATATGACACAAGAGCCGCAGCAGGATGGCAGTATCATATACTATATGCACAACAAAGCAACCATAGCAGAATCCAACATAATCTGGAAACTGACAGCGGAGGCGTTTGCTGTGTCGATTGACGGTGGAAAAACGTATCCTTACGGCTTTGCGGTGACTGGCGAATTAATAACCAGACTGCTCTATGCAGAGGGCATCAACGCCGACTATATTAACGCAGGAACGCTCATCGTAAGAGACAAAAGTGGAAATGCGATATTTGAAGCGGATATGGATACCGGATCAGTTACCCTTGACGGAAGTTATGTGACGATCGGCGGTAAACCACTTGATGAAAAGATTGAAGATGTTGAGAACATGGCAGCTCTGGCTAGAAACATGACCATGCAGCTCGACAACGACTATCAGGGAATCCCGGTTGACAGCGACGGCAACTATACGGAGTTTCCAGAGTGCACCACAACAGCGACCGTCATGTACGGCATGCAGGATATCACGGATAACTGTACGTATACGATTACGACATCTCAGAATATACAGGGAAGTTGGGACAAGGAAAACAAGACATACACCGTCACCGGCCTGACCGCAGACAGCGGATGGGTGAACATCAAGGCGGCATATCTGAATAACCTTGTCGTATCAAAACAGTTCTCGATTGCAAAACAGTACGCCGGACCACAGGGAATCCCGGGTGTCGGACAGGATGGCAAGACGACCTACCTGCATATTAGATATGCTCCTGTTCAGAATCCAACGGCGGCACAGATGAGCAAAACACCGGATAAATATATCGGAACGTATACGGACTTTTCCGGCGTTGACAGCACCGACCCGAGCAAGTACACGTGGGCGAAATTCGAGGGCGACCAAGGCGTGCAAGGCCCGAAGGGAGCGGACGGTAAATCATCCTACACATGGATGAGATACGCTACCAGAGCTGATGGTCTTGACATGTCAGACAACCCAGATTATGTAAAACTTCTGGATTCCACCGGTAGTCCAATTTTGGACAGTGCCGGAGAACAAATCTATACGGTGACACAGGCGACTTATATCGGCATTGCAACGAATAAGGACACGGCCACAGAAAGCACCAATCCGGCAGACTATACATGGAGTCGGTTCCGCGGCGTTGATGGATATGATGGCAAGGACGGAGCAAACGGCATCCCGGGAAAAGACGGTAAGGACGGAAAAACGCAATACACGCACCTTGCTTACGCCAACAGTGCAGATGGCAAAAAGGATTTCTCTGTATCGGACAGCAACCGCAAATATATTGGTATGTATGTGGATTTTGAAGAGCCAGACAGCACAGAACCGGCGAAATACAGATGGACGCTGGTAAAAGGTGCAAACGGAGCAGATGGACTTCCAGGTAAACCGGGAGCAGATGGTAAAACTCCGTATTTCCATATCGCTTATGCCAACAGTGCAGATGGCAAAAAGGATTTCTCTGTATCGGACAGTGTTGATAAAG
>OGMF01000486.1_pt1 | contig 44816 bp, 34 predicted proteins | sample 1572921 | NCBI WGS metagenome assembly OGMF01 (sample SAMEA2581919, study PRJEB24529) | metagenome | biome: Human gut stool | place: China | collected 2011 | reverse complement strand
AGCACAAGTGGGGCAGAGACCTCGTGGCTGAGGCTGATGAAATCAAGAAGACTTCAACACCAGAGCAGGATCATGCCTTGGTAGAGAACATCATCATCAAGACTCAGGGCTTTGTTTCGGGTAACTTCAGCGAGGGTGACTCGGCTCCTGTACAGAAGTTCCGCGACCTGCTGAAGCTGTATGAGGGCATAGACAAGAAGAAGCTGCAGGAGAATATGAAATACTGGCTGGAGGCGATCATGCCAATCTGTGATGAGTATGACATCAACATGTGCGTGCATCCTGACGATCCTCCATATCCTGTATTCGGCTTGCCAAGAATTATCGGCTGTGCCGAGGATATCCAGTGGATGCTGGATGCAGTGCCTAACAAGCATAACGGTTTGACTTTCTGTGCAGGTTCCTTCTCTGCCGGTGAGCACAACGACTGTGTGGCAATGGCAAAGCAGTTTGCCGACCGCACCCATTTCGTTCACCTTCGTTCCTGCTACATCTTCCCTAACGGTAACTTCACCGAGGCTTCTCACCTGGGTGGTCGTGGCCATCTGATAGAGCTTTGCCGCATCTTCGAGAAGGCAGAGCAGGAAGGTAAGTGCAATTCGGGTCGCCGATTGCCGATGCGTGTGGATCACGGTATGACCTTTACCGATGAGCCAGGCGGCGTATTCGATGAGAGCAACCACGGTCACAATGCCGGTTACACCCTCCTGGGCCGCATGTTTGCCATGGGCCAGATTCAGGGCGTCATCGCCACTGTGGATGATGAGCTGGGCATAAAGTACAAGCAGCCGGGATTTTATGATTAGTTGATAGGCTTTAGCATATTACGAAAGTTCAGTTAAGTGATTTGAAATCCTGGTTGAATGAAATATGAAAAAGGCTAGCGTGCGTTTGTGCATGCTAGCCTTTTTTTATGCTTGGGGTACTTTATTCTTTTGTTTTGAGCTCCACTTCCTCCACATATTTCACTAATGAATCCTTGCCGTTGAGCAGGTAGTAATCTACGCGGACCACGTGGTTGATATCGGCATTACCCTTTACCTTGATGTGGCGGGTCTTGCTGTATATCATTGTATCGCGACGGGATGGATAGGAGACGAGCTGGATGATGTCCTTGGTGGAACCACTGCCTATGTAGTAGATGCCCACACTATCCTTTCCTGCCTTGATTGCCGCCATCTTTGCCATCTTCTTGGCGTGGATAGCTGATGTATCTTCCGGATAGAATTCGCTGGCGGCTACCGTGTCGCCGTCGTGCTGATCGGGTGCAAACTTGCAGCTTGTACTGGTTGTTGTGATAAAGGATGTGGCAGCCAGAGCTGCCACAAAACATAAAATTTTCTTCATTATTATTTTGAATTAATCAGTTACATTTCAACCACCACTTCGTGCTTGCCTTCCAGGCAAGGAACGATGGTGCCTGCGATGGCTTTGCCATCCACCGTAATCTGCTTTACGCCTTTCTCCCTTCCTTCTGGGTTCTTCACTACGATGTGGTATTCGCCACCACGGAACTTGCGGGTTACCTCGTATTCATGGGCGGTGCTTGGGAGACATGGGTCGATGTTCAATCCCTCGTAATCCGGTTTGATGCCGAGGATGAACTCCGACACGGTGTACCACATCCAGGCGGCTGTACCCGTTAACCAGGAGTTCTTGCCCTCGCCAGGCTTGGCGGCATCCTTACCGGCTACCATCTGGCAGTTGACGTATGGCTCCACCTTGTGCAGGGTCTGATATTTCTCCTCTACATAGCTTGGGAGAATCTTGGTATAATGGTTCCAGGCATCATTGCCACGTCCGGCAACGGTTTCGCCGATGATGACCCAAGGGTTGTTGTGGCAGAAGATGCCGGCATTCTCCTTGTAACCTTCAGGATAGGATGAAATCTCGCCCATCTCTACATGATAGGTGGTGTAGGCTGGGTTGTTCAGCACCATTCCGTGCTCGCACTCCAGGCGCTCCTTGGCGCTATCCAGTGCCTTGGCGCAGAGGCCTTTTTCCAGTCCGATGCCAGCCATGGTACACCAGCCCTGACTCTCGATGAAGATCTTGCCTTCCTCGTTCTCGTTGCTGCCTATCTTGTTGCCGAAGAAATCGTAGGCACGCAAGAACCATTCGCCGTCCCAGCCATGCTGCTTCACGGCTTCGCTCATCTCATCTACAGCCTGCTGCATGCGCTCGGCTTCTACCAGGTAATCTTCCTCGGCAAGTCCGGCGATAGTGCCTTCATGGCTGTTCGCGGCTTCCTTGGCAAGCTGCTTGCACAGCGCCACGTAGTCCTTTCCGGTTACAACGAAGAGTCCGGCTATCATCAGACTTTCTGCCTTGCTGCCTTCGCCCTTGTTCTCGGTGGTCTGGAAACTCTCGTTCGGATCCCAGGAGAAGCAGTTCAGGTTCAGACAGTCGTTCCAGTCGGCTCTTCCGATGAGTGGAAGCTGGTGAGGACCCAGGTTGTTGATAACGTGGTTCATCGAAATCTTCAAGTGTTCGAAGAGACTTACCTCGCTGCCTGGCTGGTTATCGAATGGTACCTGCTCTGAGAGGATGGAGAAATCTCCCGTCTCCTTGATGTAGGCTACGGTTCCGAAGATGAGCCAGCAAGGGTCGTCGTTGAAACCGCCACCTATGTCGTTGTTGCCTCGCTTGGTGAGCGGCTGATACTGGTGATAGCAGCCGCCGTCTGGGAACTGGGTACTGGCGATGTCGATGATGCGCTGGCGGGCACGGGTAGGTATCTGATGAACGAAGCCTACGAGGTCCTGGTTGGAATCACGGAAGCCCATGCCTCTGCCGATGCCGCTCTCGAAGAAGCTTGCAGAACGCGACATGCAGAAGGTTATCATACACTGATACTGGTTCCAGATGTTCACCATGCGGTCGAGCTTGTCGTTTCCGCTCTTCACGGTGAAGATGTTCAGCAGGTTATCCCAGTACTGGTTGAGTTCAGCAAAGGCTGCATCCACCTTTTCGGTGGTATCGAACTTCTGGATGAGCTGATGTGCCTTCTCCTTGTTGATGACCTTCTTGGCAGAGAACTTCTTATCCTGTTCGTTTTCTACGTATCCCAGGAGGAAGATGAGGTCGCGGCTTTCGCCCGGCTTCAGGGTTACCTCTATATAGTGTGATGCGATAGGGCTCCAGCCATGGGCAAAACTATTGCGTGGCTTGCCTTCGAGTACAGCTTCCGGTTCGGCAAACTCGTTGTAGAGTCCGATGAAGCTCTCACGGTCGGTATCGTAGCCCTGAATCTCTGTATTTACAGTATAGAAAGCGTAGTGGTTGCGGCGCTCACGGTATTCCGTCTTGTGATAGAGGGTAGAGCCTTCTACCTCCACTTCGCCTGTAGAGAAATTGCGCTGGAAGTTCTCCATATCGGTAGCGGCATTCCAGAGGCACCATTCTGCAAAGGAGAACACCTTGAGGGTCTTTGCTTCCTGCGACAGGTTCTTGAGCGTCATCTTCTGAACCTCTGCCCAGGTATGGAGCGGAACGAAGAAGAGAACGCTTGCCTCTACGCCGTTCTTGCTGCCCGTGATGCGGGTATAGTTCATGCCGTGGCGGCACTCATAGTTGTCGAGTGGCGTCTTGCATGGTTTCCAGCCTGGATTCCAGACGGTATCGCCATCCTTGATGTAGAAGTAGCGACCACCATTATCCATAGGTACCCCGTTGTAGCGATAGCGGGTGAGACGACGGAACTTGGCATCCTTATAGAAAGAATACCCACCTGCTGTGTTGGAGATAAGCGAGAAGAAATCCTCGTTACCCAAATAGTTGATCCAAGGCCATGGAGTCTTTGGGTCAGTAATCACGTACTCGCGATTGGCGTCATCAAAATGACCATACTTTTTCTCTACCATTGTTTTTTTAATGTTTATTTTTAGAATTTTTGCATGAATTTGGTGCAAAGATAATAAAAAGTTTCAGTTTATAGGTTAGAAAACAGATATTTTTTGTATTTTTGCATTGAAAAGTTAGATGTTTAACAATTTGCGATTAACATAACATACAATTGGCTTATGAAAAGAAACATTATAACACTCCTCATAACCGTGTTTGCCATGCTGCAAGCAACGGCTCAAACCTACGACAACTTGTGGAAGCAAGCTGATATCATCGCTCAGAAGGATCAGCCCAAGAGCGAGATAGGGGTGATGAAGAAAATCATCTCCAAGGCTACGGCTGCGAAAGACTACGGCCAGCTGCTGGCGGCTGAGATAAGGCAGGCGATACTCTGGAGAGAGATTTCGCCCGACTCGCTGACGCCCAATGTGAAGCGGATGGAAACGGAAGCACTGAAAGCGAAAGATCCCGTGCTGAAGGCTGTGAGATATGCCGTGCTCGGCAAGGTGTATAGGGAGGTGAATGGGAAGAAGAGCGAGGAGTTCTTCAAGAAAGCCCTGGAGCAGCCTGAGCTTCTTGCCAGGAATGCTTCTACCGGGTATGTGCCGCTGACGCTGAAGGGTGTGGATGGCAGTTCGTTCTACAATGATCTGCTGCATCTCATTGGTTTCGAGGCTGACAGCAAGGAGGCGTATCTGCAGCTGTACACCTATTATAATAAGGTGGGAAATAGGGGCGCGGCTTGTCTCTGTGCCTACAAGCTTATCGAGAAATATCGCCAGGATGACGTGAGAGAGGTCAGAAAGTCGAAGTATCTGCAGACTATCGACTCGCTCATCCACGTATATCAGGATATTCCGGAGGCAGGCGAACTTGCCGTGGAGCATTTCCGCTTCATGGAAGGGGCTACCGATGCCAAACCGCAGGATAAGCTCAACTATATCAACTATGCGCTGAGTCGCTGGGGGGGATGGTCGAGAATGAATGTGCTGAGGAATGCGCAGAAGCGACTCACCGAACCGATGTTCCAGGTGCAGGATATGCCATTGGTGCTTCGCCCTTCGGAAAAGAAGTGGGTTCATCTGAATGTGCGCAATCTCCAGAATCTGAACATTCGGCTTTCCCGTCTCAATATCACAGCGGATAATGAATATGATGTCCAGAATGAGGCTACCTATAAGATGCTCCTGAAGAAGACCACGAAGCTGCATCAGAAGGATTTCAGCCGCAACTACTATGGTCGTCCGGATTACGAAGAGGTAAAGGATTCCATCGAAATAGGAGGCAATCTGCCATTAGGCGTCTATCTGATGGAGGTGACTTCGGATAATACAGGCATTGCTCCGCAGCGAGAACTCTTCTATGTCAGCAATCTGGCGGTGATGATCCAGCAGTTGCCTGATGACAGGCATCGCTATGTGGTGGTGAATGCTACCGACGGTCAACCTGTTCCAGGTGCGAAGATTGTGCTCTATGACAGAAACTATGACGACAAGACGGGCAAGTTCAAGAGACTCATTCATGCCCGCTTGACTACCGATGAGAACGGCGAGGCTTACTTCAAGAATGTGGATGGAAACGTCTTGATTTCCACCAGCAATGACAAGTTTGCGCCTGCCAAGGATATCTACCTCTCACGTGCCCGCTATTACGAGAAGAAGGATGATGAGGTGAGATATCAGTTGTTTACCGACCGTGCCATCTATCGTCCGGGACAGAAGGTGCATGCCACTGCCGTTTCCTACATCGTGAAGAAAGGCCTGGATGCCAGTGTGCCGGGAAAGAGCATGGAACTGAAGTTTATCCTGAGGGATGCCAACTGGAAGCAGGTGGCTGAGCAGAAGGCTACAACCGACGAATATGGTACGGCATCTGTGGATTTCGAATTGCCTCAAGGTGGACAGACAGGCATGTATCATGTATCCGTGAATAACCGAGCTAACAGTTCCTTCCGTGTGGAGGAATACAAGCGTCCAACCTTCGAGATTACCTTCCCGAAGGTGAACGAGAAATATAACTGGGGCGACACCGTAGTGGTGAAGGCTTCGGCAAAGACCTACGCCGGTGTACCAGTGCAGGGCGCCAAAGTGGAGTATCAGGTGACCCGCAGAAACCAGCTCTGGTGGTGGGGCGCAGGCTCTGCCGGACAGTTGGTGAAGACTGACAGTTGCGTGACTCGTGAGGACGGAACCTTCGACGTGGAGATTCCGCTGGAGGCTTCCTTGTCAGGAAAAGACGAGGCTGATATGAGCGATTTCATGCGCATCGCCCGTTTCTTCAACTTCGAGGTCTCAGCCATCGTTACCGACATCAGCGGTGAGAGCCACGAGGGTGTGATGAGTCTGCCTCTGGGCACCAAGCCAACCATCCTCACGGTGAATCTTCCTAAGCGTATTGAGGCAGACAGTCTGAAGACGGTGACCTTTGCTTACCGCAATGCCAGCGGTATGGAGATATCCAGCAACCTGAAGTACCGCATCGACAAGGGCGAATGGAAGGATGCCGAGGCGAATGCGCCGATTTCTATGGCTGTATTGCCATCAGGAGTGCATGAGATGGAGGCAATCTGCGGACAGGACACCCTGCAGCAGAAGTTCACCCTCTTCAGCATCAAGGATACCCATCCGATGGAGCCAACCACCGAATGGTATTATCAGACAGCGAAGACCTTCCCGCATGATGGAAAGCCGGTATATGTGCAGGTGGGTTCTTCTGAAAACGGAGCGCACATCGTATATTCCATCATCGCTGGCAACAAACTGCTGGAGAAAGGCGCCTGGGAGTTGGGCGACAGCATCGTTACCCTGCCATTCACCTACAAGCCGGAATATGCTTCGGGTGTGGTGATTAATTATAGTTTCGTGAAGAACGGCGAATGCTATACCAGAAAAATCAGCATCGCCCGTCCTTTGCCGGAGAAGAAGTTGAACATCACCTGGAAGACTTTCCGCGACCGTCTCACTCCGGGACAGAAGGAGAAGTGGACCTTGCAGATTACGACTCCCGACGGCAAGCCAGCCAAGGCACAGCTGATGAGTGTACTTTATGATAAGTCGCTCGACCAGTTGGCTGACCACACCTGGAAGATGTCGCTGGGATTCAGCCAGTGGTTGCCAGACTGCTATTGGAAGAGCAATCTGAAGTATTATGAGATGGGATTGGCTGGTACTTATCCTACCAAGTATTATGATGAAAAGGAGTTGGATGTGGATCAGTTTGATGGCAAATACTTTAGCTATTATGGTTATATGCAAGCTGTGGAACTGAGCAAGTTGGAACGTTCTTCTGGCGGAACCGTTGAGTCTGTTCGTATACAGAAAGACGAGCTGGTACGAGAAGAAGCGAAAGTCATGAGAATTCGTGGTTCTAAGATGGCTCGTGTCGGTGCTTCTGCTCCATCTGTCAACAAGGTTTTTGATGTAGTAGAGGAGATGCCGCAGTTTGCTGGCGGTTCTGGCTCAGACGCAGGACAGTTCCTCGACAAGGTTCTGATTCGTGAAAACCTGAACGAGACCGCCTTCTTCTATCCTGCCTTGGAAAGCGATAATCAGGGCAATGTGGCTATCAATTTCACCCTGCCGGAGAGCATGACTACCTGGAAGTTTATGGGCTTGGCGCACGACAAGGAGATGAGAAACGGATGCCTGGTAGATGAGGCTGTGGCTCAGAAAACCGTGATGGTGCAGCCTAACATGCCTCGCTTCCTGCGTGAGGGCGATAAGAGCACCATCGTGGTGAAACTCTTCAACACTTCTGACAAGAAGGTGAGCGGCAATGCCCGCGTGCAGATTCTGGATGCCGAAACCCAGAAGGTGGTTTGGCAGAAGACCCAGGGCTATCGCATCGATGCCGAGGGTTCTGCTACGGTAGCCTTTGATGTTCAAGGTCTGAAAGAAGGCGTATATATTAATAAGGTGGTGGCTGCCGGTAATGGCTACAGCGATGGTGAACAGCATTACCTGCCGGTTTTGAGCGACCGTGAACTCGTGGTGAACACCCTGCCTATCACCCTGCATCAGAAGGGTGAGCAGAACTTCGACCTGAGCAAGCTCTTCCTGAACAAGGAGGGCAAGCAGGCGAAGGGCGCAGAGGATGCAAAGGTGACCGTGGAATATACCAACAATCCAAGTTGGCTGATGGTCAAGGCGCTGCCTGCTATCAGTAATCCGGATGAGGAGGACGCCATCTCGCTGATGTCTGCCATCTACGCCAATACCATCACCACCCATATCCAGAAGACTCTCTCTTTGGATAATCATTCTCAGAAGAATCTCTCTCAGGAGACCATCCGCTTACAGAATCAGGTGGAGAAACTGAAGAAGTTGCAGAATGCTGACGGTTCCTTCTCCTGGTGGAAGGGAATGAAGGGCAGCCGATACATGACAACGTCGGTAGCCGAAATGATGGTTCGTCTGAATGCCGTTGCCGGTGTTCAGAAATCCACCGCCAAGATGCTGACTTCCGCCATCAATTATCTCTCCTCGCAGACTGCCCAGGAAGTGAGAGAAATGAAGAAGCAGGAGGAGAAAAAGCACAAGGTGAATCCTAGCGAGATGGCTTTGCATTATCTCTATATTGTCGCAATGGATGGGACTTGTGTGAAACTCAAAGCTCCTGCTTTGAATGACATGGATTATCTCCTCGGAAAACTGAAGAAGATGACGGGTTCGTTGACCATCTATGGCAAGGCGAAGGCTGCTGTGATACTCGCCCTAAACTACGATTACAAGACGGCTGCCGACTACTTGAAGAGCATGGAGGAATATTCCGTCTATCGTGAGGATATGGGCAGATATTATGATACTCGCAAGGCGTACTATAGTTGGAGAAACTATAAGATTCCAACGGAGGTGGCTGCCATCGAGGCTCTGCAGGCTTTGGATGCTCAGTCTATAGCTGCTATTTCATCTGCATCGTCTGCTATTAGCAAACAGCAGACCATCGAGGAACTGCAGCGCTGGCTTCTGATGTCGAAGCGTACCCAGTCTTGGGATACTCCGGTGAACACCGTAGATGCCGTCTATGCCTTTATGAAGGGTAATGAAAGCAACTGGAACAGAAAGGCTGAGAATGCCGTTCTGAAACTGGATGGCAAGCTGCTGCCGATGCCGCAGGATTCCACTACTTTGGGCTATGTGAAGACCGAAAAGGCGGGTAAGGCATCTACCCTGAGCATCAATAAGAAGAGCGATTATACCAGTTGGGGTGCCGTGTATGCAGAGTTCAAGCAGCCGCTTAGCGAAATAGCTTTTCTGGAATCGGGCATCAAGGTTAGCCGTAAGGTTGAAAACCAGAAGAAGGCGAAGGTGGGTGATAAGATCAAGGTCATCATCACCATTACTGCCGACCGTGACTACGATTTCGTGAAGATTGTGGACAAGCGAGCTGCCTGTCTGGAGCCTGTCAATCAGCTGAGCGGTTACCAGTGGGGAATGGAATGTTATGTTTCTCCTAAGGATAATACAACAAATTTCTATTTTGATCGTTTATCTAAAGGTAAGCATTTCGTAGAAATGGAATATTATGTTGACCGTAAGGGCGATTACCAGTCGGGGTCCTGCACGGCAGAGTGTACCTACAGTCCGGAGTTTGGTGGTCGTACGGAGGCATATAAGATGACAGTTAATAATTAATATAAGGATTGATAATTACGAATAGAATAGTATGAAACGAATGAATATATTGATGCTTTCATCGCTGTTGGCGGTGTCTGCGTCGGCACAGAAAATAAGTACTCAGAACGAGATCGTGGATTGTGGACAGGTAGTATTCCGCAAGCCGGTGACCGCTGAGTTCCTGATGAAGAATGAGGGCAGCAAACCGCTGATCATCCATCAGGTGTATAAGAGTTGCGGATGTACAGAGGTGGTGTATCCGAAGAACAGTGTGGCTCCTGGCGACAGCTTCTTGGTCAAGGCGGTGTATGATGCGAAGCAGATGGGCACCTTCCACAAGCAGATATGCCTCTATAGCAATGCATCGGAGGAACCTTTTATCCTCTCTATGCGTGGTAGGGTAGTGAGCAATGTGGTAGATTTCGCAGGTCCGTATGATGAACTGCTTGGCGAACTCAAGTCGGATGTCCAGGAGGTGGAGTTTGATGACGTGAACCGTGGCGACCGTCCGGTACAGCGCATCCATATCTTCAATCCTACAGAGGAGATGATGGAACCTGTGGTCATGCATCTTCCTAACTATCTCCAGGCGACGGTTTCGCCATCCAAGGTGGCTCCTCACCGTTCCGCAGAGATTACCTTCGTGCTGGATTCGAAGAAGCTGCGTGATTTCGGCTTGAATCAGACTTCTGTTTATCTGGGTGAGCGTCCTGGTGACAAGATTGCTCCAGAGAAGGAAATCGTGGTTTCTGCCGTTCTCCTGCCAAGTTTCGACAAGTTGACTGCTGAGCAGAAGGAACAGGCACCGAAGGTGGAACTCTCTACTACCGATCTGAATCTGGGAAGCTTCAACGGCAAGAAGAAGCGCAAGGGTGAAATCCTGGTTACCAACAGGGGTAAGTCGGTTTTGGATATCCGAAGCATGCAGATGTTTACCATGGGCTTGCAGGTACAGTTGAAGAAGAGCAAGATTCAGCCGGGAGAGACCGTGAAGATGAAGGTGACAGCCGTGGCTGCCGATCTGAAGAAGTCGCGTGCCAAGCATCCTCGTATTCTCATGATTACCAATGATCCGGAGAATGCCAAAGTTGTAATTAGAATAAATGTAAAGTAATGCAGATAGAAATAGATCATGGTAGTGGTTTCTGCTTCGGCGTAACCACTGCCATCAAGAAAGCTGAAGAAGAGTTGGAAAAGGGCAGTACACTCTACTGCCTGGGTGATATTGTGCATAATGGTATGGAGGTGGAGCGCCTGCATGAGGCGGGACTCATCACCATCGACCATGAGGAGATGAAGGAGCTTCACGATGTGAAGGTGCTGCTTCGTGCCCATGGTGAACCGCCTGAGACTTATGCGCTGGCAGAGAAGAACAATATTGAGATTATTGATGCTACCTGTCCGGTAGTACTCCAGTTGCAGCGCCGCATCAAGAAGCAGTATGTGAGCAATCCTGAGGCGCAGATTGTCATCTTCGGCAAGAAAGGTCATGCCGAGGTGTTGGGTCTGGTAGGACAGACCGAGAGTCATGCCCTCGTGGTAGAGAAGTTGGAGGATGTAGAGCATCTGAAGGAAGTAGGTAAGTTGGATTTCAACCGTGATATCTATCTCTATTCCCAGACCACCAAGAGTCTGGATGAGTTCCATCGCATCATCGAGTATTGCCAGGAGCATATCGTAGAGGGCGCAACCTTCAAGAGCTTTGATACCATCTGCCGCCAGGTGGCTAACAGAATGCCAAACATCGCATCCTTTGCCAGCAAGCATGATGTCATCCTCTTTGTCAGTGGCAGAAAGAGCAGCAATGGAAAGGTGCTCTTCAAGGAGTGCAAGAGTGTGAATCCTAACAGCTATCAGATAGAGAGTGCCGAGGAAATCAATATGGATTGGTTGAAGGGCGTGAATACCGTAGGCATCTGTGGTGCTACCAGTACTCCTAAATGGCTGATGGAAGAATGCAAGGAGAAAATCATCAAGGATACCTTATCATAAAGAGAAACAGGTAATCTGATGATTCATCTCATCAAATAAAAACAGGTGATAAATCTTCTCACGAGGACTTATCACCTTCAAAAAACAGTAATTAACTCAAAATTTATAATCTATATCATTACTACCTTGTCATTATGTCTGCAAAGATAAATAAAACAACGTTTTTTTGCAAAGCCAATTCTTTAAAATGGCAGTTTTTTTATATAAAACTGAAATTTTAATATATTTTTGCAATCGTCTTTGGGCATTCTACGACAAAGTAGCTTTTTGTTACTTTTCTGCGGCTTTTTGATACTGTTTCATCAACCATTCCTTCTGTTCCGGAATTGTCATCTCACTGTTGTCGAGTGTGATGGCATCATCAGCCTTGCGCAAAGGAGAAGTCTCACGATGGGTGTCAATATAGTCACGCTCCTCTACGTTTTTCAGAATAGCCTCGAAGTCGGCAGGCATTCCTTTCTCCTTGAGCTCATCGAAACGGCGCTGTGCTCTTACCTGAGAGCTTGCCGTAACGAAGATCTTCAGTTCTGCGTTAGGGAAAACGGTGGTACCGATGTCACGGCCATCCATTACGATGCCCTTGTCTTCGCCCATCTTCTGCTGCTGGGCTACCAATGCCTCTCTTACGAATGGGATGGCTGCCACAGGACTTACGTGATTGGAAACCTCCAGCGAGCGGATTTCCTTCTCTACCAACTCACCGTTGAGGTAGCAGTCTGGGCGACCGGTTTCGGCGTTGAACTTGAAAGAGATGTGGATGTTTGGCATCTCAGCCTCTAACTCTGCTACCTTTACCTTGCCATCCTCATCGAAGAGCTGGTGGCGCAGGGCGTAGAGCGTAACTGAGCGATACATGGCACCTGTATCTACATACACATATCCGATTTCCTTGGCAAGATCCTTTGCCATGGTACTCTTTCCACAAGAAGAGTAACCGTCAATTGCTATTGTAATCTTCTTCATGTCTTTAAATCTGAAAAGTTTATCTGTTCTATAAATCTGTATTCTATAATCAGTATTCTATAATCTGTAGTCGATATTCAGCAGCAGACTATTACTGCTGACATGGTATTTGCCGTAGGCGATGTTGAGATGGAAGCGCTCCAGATTGATACCGCCACCCAACGACCATCCGGCTCCATGACTGCTGGTTTCATCTTCTCCGTTTACGATTTTCATCTCATCGTGGCGTCGGAAGTTATAGCCGGCTCCCACCCAGAGGCTTTCGCCCAAAAGCAGGTCGGCACCTAATACCGCATGGTTTCTGAGTCCCTTATCCCAATGGCTCAGGTTCACCAAGGTGGCTGAAACACGGAAGGGAGTATTGATGAAGTGCTTGCTGACACCCACCTGCAGGTCGATCGGCATCTTCTCGTATTCTTCATCATAAGCCTTGAGCTGTCCACCCAGGTTTTTGGCTACTGCGGAAACCGACCACTCTTCTTCCGAATCGTAGTAGTTGAGTCCCAGATCCACTCCCATGGCGATGGAGTTGTAGTCACCGATATACGAGGTGATGAATTTGGCGGTGATACCACCCACGATGCGTTCGCTGAGCAGGTAGGAGAAAGTACCCGCCAGACAGATATCCTTAGCCGAGAATTCCCCCATCTGGATGTTGTTCTCATCGGTCTGCTTCATCTTGCCATAATCCACATACTGCGCCGATACCGCCCACGAAGCCTTCTCTCCGGCGATGCGGTTGAATGAAGCTGATGCCATATTCACCCCCTTCATATAGTTCATGTAGTTGAAGTTGAGGGTACGGTCGTTCACCGACGCCAGCAGGGCTGGGTTATGGAAAGCAAGTGCCGCATCATCTTCTATCAAGGTGATGTTATCGCCTCCCAAGGCGGCAGCATGGGCACTGACGGGGAGTCGGAGGAAGTTATACCCCGTCTGACTCTCTTGAGCCCCCATTTTTGTCGCAAAAAGCGTCAATATAATGGAAAAAACAACTTTTTTCATTTAAAATATCTAATTCTTTGGCAAAGATACGGCTTTTTTGAGAAATAAGACGTAAATTTGCAATGTTTTCGTAGAAAATAACGAAAGAGAATGTAAAATATTGCAGTTTGGACCCCAAAAACGGGTGAACAAGTCTGCAAATAGTAGATAATAGATATTGTGGAAATAAAGAAATCAGATCGTGCACAGTTGGAGGACAAGCGGGTAACCTTTTTCCTGCTGGGACTCCTTATTGCCTTTACGCTTCTTTTTGTAGGATTGCAATATTCCAGAAATCCGCAGGGAGATGACGACTGGGCAGAGAACTTTGAGGATCTTTCGCAAGATATGGAAATGTCAACTCCGCCCGATCAGAAAGATATGGTGAGTGCGGAGGCTATGGCGAAGGCACCTGCCTCGCAGGCTATCACCCAGGAGGTGAAACCTACCGAGCAGCAAATGGTCAGGAAGACACCGGAAAAGATCAGCACTACTACCAGTGAACTGGTAATCGGTGATGGTTCAGGCGTGGTTGAAGGGGCTGACGTGAAGGAGGCGGCTCCTGAGACAGCGGTCGATCCGGCAGATACACAGGCTGAGGCTCCTATCAAGTTTACCGTGGTGCAGAAGATTCCGGAGTTCCCGGGAGGCTGGTCGGCATTCATGCAATGGCTCACCAAGAACCTGAAGTATCCGCAGGTGGCGCAGAACAACAAGGTACAGGGTACGGTGGTGGTAACCTTCATCGTGAACAAGGATGGAAGCATCGCCAATACCAAGGTAAGTACCTCGGTGGATGCTGCCCTTGATGCTGAAGCGCTCCGCGTGATGAAGATGATGCCCAAATGGAAACCGGGTATGGACAAGAACAAGGTGTGCCGTACCATGATTGCCGTTCCGGTGGTATTCAAGTTATAAAAGACAAGTTATAAATCAGATATTATAAATTAGAAATATGATAGATATGAAGACATCAGAAGAATTATTGGTAATGGTGAATGATTTCCTGGCAAATCTCCCATACAATCGTAAACCATTGTCGCTTTACGAACCGGTGAAGTACGTACTCTCTTTAGGTGGAAAGCGTATTCGCCCTGTTTTAATGCTCTTGGGATACAATCTCTTCAAGAATGATCCTGAGAAGATTCTGATGAATGCGATAGCTCTTGAGACTTATCACAACTATACGCTCTTGCACGACGACCTGATGGATAATGCTGACCTCCGTCGTGGTCATGAGACCGTACACAAGAAGTGGGATGCCAATACTGCTATCCTCTCTGGTGACAGTATGCTGGTGTTGGCTTACGAGAGAATGGCACAGTGCGACAATCAGCATCTTGCCAAGGTGATGAAGCTCTTTACTACTACAGCCCTTGAGATTGGAGAGGGACAGCAGTATGATATGGAGTTTGAGAACCGCAATGATGTGAAGGAAGAGGAGTATATCGAGATGATTCGCCTCAAGACCAGTGTGCTTCTGGCTTGTGCCCTAAAGATTGGTGCCATCCTGGCTGATGCTTCTGCTGAGGATGCTGACAATCTCTATAAGTTTGGCGAGCAGATTGGCTTGGCTTTCCAGCTGCAGGATGATTTCCTCGATGTATATGGTGATTCCAAGGTGTTCGGTAAGGCTATTGGTGGTGATATCACTTCCAACAAGAAGACTTTCATGCTCATCAATGCCTTCAACCATGCCAACGATGCCCAGCGTGCAGAACTCCAGAAATGGGTGGATGCCAAGGAATTCGACCGCAATGAGAAGGTGGCTGCTGTTACCCGTCTCTATAACGAGATCGGTATTGACAAGATGGCACAGGATAAGATTGTCTATTACTTCGAGCAGAGCAAGAAGTATCTTGATGCTGTGAATGTGCCTGCTGAGCGCAAGGAAGAATTGGCGAAGTATGCACAGAAAATGATGAAGCGCCAGTACTAATCATCAAGTTTAAAGTTCAAAGTTCAATGTTCAAAGTAATAGATACGCATACTCATCTCGATGCAGAAGAGTTTGATGAGGATAGAGCGGAAGCCTTCGCTCGTGCCAGGGATGCGGGGGTAGGCAAGGTGTTCTTGCCTGCCATCGACGTGAAGACCACGCACGCTGTCCTGGCATTGAGTCGGGAATATCCGGGTTATGCCTATCCGATGATCGGTTTGCATCCTGAAGAGGTGAAGGCTGACTGGAAGGATCAGCTGGCTGAACTCAGGAAGATGCAGATTTCCGATTTCATAGCCATTGGCGAAATCGGACTGGATTATTACTGGAGCCGTGAGTTCGAGCAGGAGCAGTTGGAGGCATTCGAGGAACAGGTGAAATGGTCGGTAGAAACCCGTCTCCCCCTGATGATTCATTGCCGCAAGGCACAGAACGAGATGGTGCACTTGCTTCGTCAATATCAGAAAGACCTGCCTGGTGGCGTGTTCCACTGCTTCACGGGCAATCAGAAGGAGGCTGAAGAGCTTCTCTCTTTCGATAACTTCGTGTTGGGTATCGGCGGTGTTTCTACTTTCAAGAGCAGTCATCTCAGAGAAGACCTTCCAGCTGCGGTTCCGATGAATCGCATCATCCTGGAGACCGACAGTCCTTATATGGCTCCCGTTCCATATCGTGGCAAGCGCAATGAAAGCGCTTTCGTGATAGAAGTGCTCAAGACTCTGGCAAAAGCCTACGGAGTGAGTGAGGAGGAATTCGCAGAACAGACGAATAAGAATGTAGAAAGCGTCTTTCAGCTGAATTAAATCAGGAAAGCGTCTTTCCCCTATGAAATAATAAAAATTATAAGCTTAATATTAAAACCAAACGATTCATTATGACTAGAAAAGTGATTTTGGCTGCTATGTTGATGGCAGCATTTGCACAGGGCACTCAGGCACAAGACCTGAGCGGCCAGCGTTCTGAAAAGCAGGACGTGCACATGATTCCTGGTAAGAAACTGGATCATCACGGACTCATCGTGAGTCCTACACCACATCTCCTGAATGTGGATGCTGCTAACCGACTCGACCTGCAGAAGGGTGTCAAGGTGATTGACAAGAAAGGTAAGTTTGCTGATGATGTGAAGTTCCTGACCGCTAACGCCAAGGGCATTCGCCTGACCATCGATTTCGGTGAGAAGCTTGCTGCTAAAGCAGGAGTGAAGCCTGTATCGGGTGCTTACAGCCTGAAGGCTGATGCCAAGGGTATCCAGATTGTGGGATACGATGAGCGTGGCGCTTTCTATGGCTTGCAGACCTTGCGTCAGATTGTAAACAGCGAGATGGCAAAGGGCCAGATGCCTTATACCACTTGCAACGACTACCCTGATCTTCCAAACCGTGGTGTGGTAGAAGGCTTCTATGGTGAGCCTTGGTCTCATCAGGTGCGTCTTTCCCTCATCGATTATTATGGAAAGAACAAGATGAACACCTATCTCTATGGTCCAAAGGATGATCCTTATCACAGCTGCCCTAACTGGCGCTTGCCTTATCCTGAGAAAGAGGCTAAGAACATCAGCGAACTCGTACAGGCTTGCCGCCGCAACCGTGTAGATTTCGTGTGGGCTATCCATCCGGGACAGGATATCAAGTGGAACGAGGAAGACTATCAGAACCTGGTTCACAAGCTTGACTTGATGTACGACCTCGGTGTACGTTCTTTCGCTATTTTCTTTGATGATATTTCCGGCGAGGGTGCCAACCCAGTGAAGCAGTCTGAACTCTTGAACCGCCTGGCTAAGGAGTTTGTGAAGGCTAAGGGTGATGTTACACCGCTCGTGATGTGTCCTACCGATTATACCCGTCTCTGGGCGAATCCAAAACCAACCGGTTCTCTGGCTATCTTCGGTAATACCCTCGATCCATCCATCAATGTATTCTGGACAGGTGATGTGGTATGTAGTGACTTGACCCGCGAGACGCTCGACTGGGTGAACTCCCGTATCAAGCGCCCTGCTTACTACTGGTGGAACTTCCCAGTAACTGATTATGCACGCCATATCATCATGCAGGGTCCTACCTACGGTTTGCAGACCGACCTGACCAACAAGGATCTCTGTGGTTTCGTGAGCAACCCAATGGAGCATGGTGAGGCTTCCAAGCTGGCTCTCTACGGTGTAGCTGACTATGCATGGAATATCGCCAATTATAATCCGCTCGACAACTGGGAGCGTGGTCTGGTAGATCTCACTCCAGAGGCACACGATGCTTATCGCACCTTCGCCATGCACTCATGCGATACAGAAACCGGTTATCGCCGTATCGAATCATGGGAAACCAAGAGCTTCCGCATCGACAACTTTACAGATGCTGAGTTCAATGCTTTGCAGAAGGAATTTGAAAAGGTGAAGAATGCACCTGCTCAGATGGAGGCAAACTGCAAGAATGCCTTGCTGATGAAGGAACTCCGTCCTTGGTTGACTGAGTTTGGCAAGTTGGGTAACCGTGGCTTGAAGACCATGCAGCTCATCAAGGAGTACAAGGCTGGTAATGACCAGGCATTCTGGGATGGCTATGTAAACAACCGTATGAGCAAGGAAGATGTGGCTGCTTACGAGAAGCATAAGTCTGGAACTATGGTATTGCAGCCATTCTATGAGCAGTCTATGGATGATATGGCTTCTGGCTTCTTCAAGAAGTTGACTGGCAAGGTGCCTGCTTTCTATAAGGGTATCGGTACTTATGCCACCTTGAGAACTACCCAGAGCAAGGCGATGTTTGACAACGATTCTACTACCTATTATACATCTGGTAATGGTCAGAACACTGGCGACTGGATTGGTGCTGACTTAGGTTGTGTTCGTTCTGTTTCTGAGGTAAGAATCCTCCAGGGACGTAACTCAGTAGATGATGTGGATTACTTCGACAATACAGTTTTGGAGTATTCTCTTGACAAGAAGGAGTGGAAGGCGCTGACCGGTGAGTTGAAGAAGCAGTATATCATCAACTGGAAGACCGATTCTCCTGTTGAGGCTCGTTATATCCGCATCAAGAAGTTGAAGTCTGACAAGCGCAACTGGGCTGCAGTCCGTACTTTCGAGGTGAACCCAACTACTCCAGATCGTTTGAGCTTTACTGTTGAGGCAGGCAATCTGCAGGCAGCGATGTATGGTTTCGATGAGAATCCTTGCACCTCATTCACTAACGAGGGCACCCTTACTATGGGTGTAGAAAAGAATGTAAAGGGTTACACCCTGCTGTTGAAGTTGGCTCCAGGCAAATCATTGGTTTGTCGCCAGTTGAATGCCAAGGGCAAGGTATTGGCAACCACTAACATCGACCAGTCATTCTGCAAGATAGAATTGGTGAAGAAGGCTGCCAAGCTTCAGCTGGATGGTTCAGCCGAAATCTTCGAGATTATTCCTGAGAAATAAGATTGGAAATTTGATTATACTCCTAGGCAGGGGATAACAAATAACCAATACGCCCTGAAAGGGCAGAAGCTCCTAGCCCAGGGCAACACCCTGGGTTAAATATGCAACCAACAAGTCGCCCTGAAAGGGCAAAAGCTTCCATTTATTCAGCTTTTGTCCTTTCAGGGCGCTTGTTTTATACGTTCTCTAGTTAAAGAAATGTAAAAAGCAAACGAATATGTGGATTTTCGAATAAAAAGTGATAATTTTGTACTTCGAAACTGGAAAGGTGCTCGAGTGGCTGAAGAGGCACGCCTGGAAAGCGTGTATTCCCCTAAAGGGAATCGGGGGTTCGAATCCCCCTCTTTCCGCTTTTTTATATATATAATAAGGTATATATGATTATGAAGAAAAATACAGCTATTGCGCGTTTCGCAATATTCATTTTCACAGTAATGTGTTCTCTGCCAGTCATGGCGCAAGACGAGAATATCGGATTTCATCAAGCTCTTAAGACGAAGTTCATAGAGGGTAATGCCGGCTTTATGTCGCTCGTTGCCATCGCTCTCATCGTGGGCCTGGCTTTCTGTATTGAGCGCATCATCTATCTCAGCCTTTCTGAAATCAATGCCAAGAAACTGATGCAGGATATCGACCAGAAGGTAGAAGCAGGCGATGTGGAAGGTGCCAAGGAACTTTGCCGCAATACCCGCGGACCTGTAGCTTCTATCTGCTATCAGGGATTGATGCATATTGATGAGCATCTCGATGATATCGAGCGCTCGGTAAGTGGATATGGTACCGTGCAGGCTGCCAACCTGGAGAAGGGATGCTCCTGGATCAAGCTCTTCATCGCCATGGCTCCTTCCCTCGGATTCCTGGGTACGGTGATCGGTATGGTAATGGCTTTCGACCAGATTCAGCAGGCGGGAGATATCAGTCCTACCATCGTGGCTTCGGGTATGAAGGTGGCGCTGATTACTACCATCTTCGGTATCATTGTTGCCTTGATTCTGATGGTGTTCTATAACTATATCCTTTCCAAGGTAGAACATCTGACCAGTCAGATGGAAGAATCGGCTGTTACATTGATGGATATTATCGCCAAGAATAAGTGAAGAGTGAAGAAACAACGTTCAAAGTTGAAAGTTCCATGTTGAAAGTTCAAAGTTCAAAGTTCAAAGTTCAATGTAACAAGTCTGCCGAACAGATATCTCAGAAGGTTTTCCGTATGATGATAGGTTTGGCTGTGCTGGTTTTCGGTCTGTTCTATCTGATAGGCTATGATTTGCCTTTCGATGAGAACCCCGACTTCAATGCCCCTCTTTTTACCGATGTGCTCATCTTCCTGATGTGGCTTTTCCTGATAGGAGGAATAGGCTTGGCGGTCTATTCGATGGTGAAGGATTACCGGAGCAGCAAGTCGGAAGCTGTGGTGAATGGTGTGCCGGTGCGTCGTATCTTCCGCATTACCTGGCTTACCTTGCTGGCAGTTCTGATTCTTACCTTCCTCTTGGGAGGTTCCGATCCGATGCTCATCAATGGCGAAAACTACGCCGACTGGTTGTGGCTGAAACTTTCTGATATGTTTGTCATCACCTCGCTGCTGATGTTGCTGGCAGGCATTGGAGCCGTTTGCTTCGGTGCCACCCGATATATCCGAAAGAAGCAATAACAGTCTGTAATTATCAAACAAAAAAATAGTTAGTATCATATCATAAAGCAATGCTGATAAGAAGGAATCGTAACGAAACTCCGGGATTGAATACCACCTCAACAGCCGACATCTCGTTTATGCTGCTGATATTCTTCCTTGTAACCACATCCATGGATGTGGATAAGGGATTGTTGCGCCAGCTTCCTTCGCCTGAACCTCAGAAGAAGGAACAGCAGGAATCGGTAGTGGATAAGAACAATCTGATGGCGATTCATCTTACGGCTGGAGATACGCTGCTGGTGAACAACCAGCCGATGAAGCTGGAAGATCTGAAGCTGGAAACCGTCCGCTTTGTGCATCGCCTGGGTAAGAAGCATCTGATTTCCATAGAGAGCGACCGTGATGCCAACTACAACCTCTATTTCCAGATGCAGAATGAGTTGATGGAAGCCTATGCGCAACTTCGCAATGAGGCAGCCCAGAAAAAATATCATAGAGACTATGCGCTTTTGAGCAATGATCAGAAGGAGCAGGTGCGTAAGCTCTGTCCTCAGCGCATTACGGAGTCGTATGCCAATGCGATGACTCATGAAGACAAGAGTGTAGATGCTGATGCGGAAGAGAAACAGGAAACCCAGTCAACCCAGGAGAAAGGAGGCGCCAAATGATGAATTTTCGTAAAAAATCACATTCGGTTCCGGAATTGAATACGTCATCTTTGCCGGATCTGATTTTCTCGGTACTCTTTTTCTTTATGATCGTTACCCACATGCGACAGGTTACCTTGAAGGTGGAATGCCGTATGCCGGAAGGAAAGAATCTCACACGCCTGACCAAGAAGTCGGCTGTAAGTCATATTTATATAGGAAAGCCAACCAAGGATTTGCAGGGCAAATACGGCTCAGGTACCCAGATACAGATGAATGACAAGTTTGCCAGTGCTTCTGACGTGCAGGATTATATCTCTGCCGAGAAGAAGCGGATGTCGCCTGAAGACCAGAAACTGATGACCGTTTCCATCAAGGCAGACCAGGACACCAAGATGGGAGTGATTACCGATGTGAAGCAGGCGCTGCGCCAGGCAAAAGCACTGAAAATAAGCTATTCTGCTGTTGAAAATAGGAAATAATATGCTCTAAAAGGAAAAATAATATTAATTTATTATTTTTTTTATTAGAAAAGTTGCTTTTTCTAAAGAAAAGTGCTACCTTTGCAGGCAAATAATAATTAATTATGGCAAAACAAGTATTAGATTCATTAGATAGGCATATTCTGAAGCTGATTTCTCAGGATGCCCGAATTCCATTTCTGGAAGTAGCACGTGCTTGTAATGTAAGCGGTGCTGCCATTCATCAGCGTGTAGCTAAACTCACTAACCTTGGCATTATTAAAGGCTCTCAATTTGTTATCGATCCAGAGAAGATTGGTTACGAAACCTGTGCATATATGGGATTGTTCCTCAAGGAACCTGAGAAGTTTGATCAGGTGGTAGAAGAACTCAAGAAGATTCCTGAGGTAGTAGAGTGTCATTATACTACGGGCGGTTTTGATATGTTCATCAAGATTTATGCAGTCAACAACCACCATCTCCTGGAGATTATCCATGATAAGTTGCAGCCATTAGGTCTTTCCAGAAGCGAGACCATCATCTCCTTCAATGCAGCCATCGACCGTCAGCTTTCTCTGAAGGATATTCAGCAGGTTGCTGATGAGGATGATGAGACAACAGAAGAATAAGAATTTATTCAACCGTACTGGTCGAATTTATTTTCTGATATAGGTGAGGAATGAGAACGACAATCCGTTTTCATTCCTCATTTCTTTTTCCGTCACTTCCCAGGCAGAACTGTCGATGGCAGGGAAGAAGGTATCTGCCTGTTCCGGCTCCTTATCTACGATGGTGAGATAGAGTTTCCGGGCAGCAGGAAGAGCCTGGCGATAGATGCTTTCTCCGCCAATGATGAAGATTTCTTCCGGGCTGGTTATTCCTGTATCTTCCTTTGGGGCAGACAAGGTATCGCCTTGCGCAGCCCTGAGTGCTTCTTCCAGGGTAGGATATACTTCGCCCCCATCTATCTCTTTCTGACTTTTAGAGACAACGATGTTGCGGCGATGTGGAAGAGCACCGTTAGGGAGAGAATCAAATGTCTTTCTGCCCATGATGATGGTATGCCCCGTGGTAAGTTCACGGAAGCGGACCATATCTGATGGTAAATGATAGAGCAGTCGGTTCTGGTAGCCGATTGCTCTGTTATCTTTAGAGATACAAGCGATGATGCTGAGCATATTCATTCCTGATGATTGGTTCTTCTTGATGAATTCTTATCTTGTTTCTTGATATTTATTTATTGCTGATAACACAGGGCTCTTCCGGCACGTGGCTGCTCTTGATTTTCCACTCTTGTGGATAGAGGTTGTTGGCACGGTTGCCGATGTTCTTCTCCCAGCCCAGAGGCATCTGCTGATAGGTAACGAGCACGTAGCCTTTGGGGGTGTCTGCAGGAAGATTCACTGCCTCTTTGCGCAGGTAGCGGATGGCATCCTCGTAGGCGAGTTCTACCTGTGGGAAAACCTCAGTGTTGAGTTCGGTGGAGAGTGCCAGACTCTGGTCGGGAATGATGTCTTTGCCCTTGGTTGTTCCCAGTTTGATGCCGGCATGTATCACCTTCAGGTTTCTGGCAGCATCCTCATAGATGGCTTTCCATCGGCTTGGGATGGCATAGAAGTTATCGTCTTCGGTTATCGTTTCATAGTCGGAAGACTTCAGCCAGTCTGTTGGAACCTGTAGACCCTTTCCCTTGTTTCCTCTGTTCTTTCCTTTATCCTTGTTCTTGTCTTTCTTCTTCTTTTTATCCTCCTTCTCCATTTCCGGTTCTCCCTCTTTTCTGAGTACAGCGAGGAAGATGCCTTCTCCGCGGGTCTTGCCTGGGAGGAAACGATAGACAGGGATGTCTGTGCCTATGAGATTGCCCGTGATATTCCATGCTTCATCGATATCGTTGAGTGCAATAGCATCAGCCCCCAGCTCCTCACAGATCCAGGCGATATTCTCTTCGTCTTCGTGGGCATTGAAAGTGCAGGTGGAGTAGATGAGGATACCGCCGGGTTTCAGACAGTTCCAGATATCGCTCACGATTTCACGCTGCAGATGCCAGCAGTTGTCCACATTCTGCAGGCTCCATTCGCTGATGGCGCCATCATCCTTGCGGAACATACCTTCGCCGGAGCAGGGAACATCAGTGAGGATGACATCAAACTGAAGCTTCGACTTCTTGTAGTCGCGTGGATAGTTGTTGGTGACGATCATATCGGGATGACCGAACTTCTGGATATTCTCTGCAAGAATCTGCGAGCGGGTGCGCATCGGTTCGTTGCTGAAAAGAAGACTCCCTTCCGGCAGGGCAGCACGTACGGCGGTAGATTTTCCACCTGGAGCCGCACAGAGATCGAGCATCATCACGGGGTCGTGAACGAGTTGTCGGATCACCAGATCCACGAACATGGAAGAAGCCTCCTGCACGTAATACTTTCCGGCATGGAGCCAGGGATCGAAGGTGAAGTTAGGACGGGTGGAGAGATAGCGACCGGTGGAAGGGCACCATGGAATCGGTTCGCCCGCAGCATCTTCTCCCTCCTTGCATTTGAAAGGATTGAGGCGGATGCTGCTAGGTGCTTCTCCCTCGGTGATGCCCTGTTTCAGTTGCAGGAACAGTTCATCGCCCATCAACTCTTGGGTATATTGGATGAAATCTTCTGGTAATGTCTTCATTTTATGCCTTTATTCTTGATTTTGTTTGCAAAAATAAGAAAAATTTTGTTTCTTTGCAACTAATTTCCCAAGAGATGCGTCTAAGACATAGAAAAAATAATAAATAACAAGGTAAAACTATAAAAATATTGTTAGATATGAAGAAAGCGATATTAACATTGGCGCTCATCATGAGCATCGGAGCTACCCAGGTATCTCTGGCATCTTCTGCTCCAAAACATCGTTATCATCCAACTACCCAACAGGTGGATAAGCAGGCTTCTCCTGCCGCAGCAAAGCAGGAAGATAAGCAGGCTGCTGCCGGGCAGGCATCCGCAGCTCAGGATGATGAGGCTATTGCTGCCTATTCTGATACAACCGCAACGGATACTTCCGACTATGCTGATGTGGATGACAATGACAACCGTGCTTATCATTCCAAGTATAGTCTGGAGAACTATGATGATCCTTTCGATTTCATCGGTTCGCTATTTGGTGGCGGGGCGTTGTTTGTTATCATCATCTTCTGTATCATCTTCGGTCTGCTGTTTGTTTTTGCTCCGCTGATTATCGTGTTTCTGGTTATCAGATATCTGATTCGCCGCCACAACGACCGGATGAAGCTGGCGGAGATGGCGATGGAGAAGGGCATCAATGTTCCTGAGAACGACCGTCCGATAGACAAGCAGAGCGATGAATATCTGGTGAAGCGCGGATTGAGAAATGTCTTCCTGGGAGTCGGCTTGTGCGTCATGTTCGCTTGCTGGGAAGCTGATTTCCTGGCAGGTACCGGAGCCCTGATCTTCTTCTATGGATTGGGAGAGATCCTGATAGGCTCGCTTCCAGCCATCAAGGATTGGTGGAAGAACCGCCATGGCAATCAGGGCACGGGGTATAATGGAACTCCGGTATAAAGAATCAAGGAAAGATAAGTTATTAGTTAATATATAGTGGAAAAGTTATCCGATATTTCTCTCGTCACGAAGGTGGTGATGCTTCACGACCGCAAGTCGTTCGACTTGCTGGTCAAGAAGTATCAATCACCTATTCGTGGGTTCTTCCTACGGCAGACGCTGGGGGATGCGCAGCTGAGTGACGACTTGGCGCAGGATACCTTTGTGAAGGCTTATACCCATCTGTCGGGGTTCAGGGGTACAGCCAGCTTCTCCACTTGGCTTTATCGTATTGCCTATAATGTGTGGTATGATTATACCCGCAGTCATAAGGAAACACAAGACATCGATACGCCGGCTGTTACCCGACAGAATGCGCAGGGAGTGAATGCCGGACTGAAGATGGATTTGCTCAATGCCCTACGGATATTGAGCGATAACGAACGGACGTGCATCACGCTGCAGCTGATGGATGGCCTCTCTATAGATAAGATTGTAGAAGTGACGGGAATGGCGCAAGGCACCATCAAGTCGCATCTCTCTCGTGGAAAACAGAAACTTGCAAGTTACTTAAAGCATAATGGTTATGACCGATAAAATGATAGATAATAGAAATGGTATGGAGCTTGAACCGCTGAGCGCCACAGACGATCAGCTCCTTCAGGCTTTCTTTGCTGATAACAGGATGGAGGAGATTCCGGATGATGGATTCTCTGATAGGGTGATGCAGGCATTGCCGGGTCTTGAGCCGGAAAAGACCGTGCTGGCTCTTGAGCAGGAAAAGGCTTTGGCTAAGCGTCGCCGATTGGAACATCTGTGGACGGCTGCCTGTGTGGCTGTCGGCGTAGTTGCTGCTGTGGTTTGTCAGGGATGGGAGCAGATACAGGGTTGGCTCTTCTCCATGAAGATAGATTTCCTGCTGACCGGTTCACGTGCCCTTACCCATTTGGCTGATGCTATCCCCCAGACGCAGAATCTCCTGATGATGCTGGCAGGCATCGTAGTACTCGTGATGGTCTGGGGATATAATGAGCTGGCGGATGCCAGATGATAGGACATATTAAATTACAGGTGATAGATTGTTCCTATTTATTGAATCATCAATCGATAAGATAAGAAAAAACTCTTTCTGCTAGTAGAAGAATGGTTTTCTGCTAATAGAAAGAGTTTTTTTATTGGGATGAAAGTTATGTTCAAAGCTTTTGAACCTATGTTCAGCAGTGTTGAACTTATATTCAGCAGTGCTGAACTTAAGTTCAACACTGCTGAACATAGATTATGCCTAGGAGAAAATACTTTTATTCCCTATCAAAGTTGATTTTATATCCGTAGCCTTCGGATTCTTTCTCTTGTCTTGGCTTTGACTTTGGCGGGTTCTGCAGGTTACCATCGTGGTCGAACATCTTATAGGTGGTACGAAGAACAGTAAACTCGGTACGGCGGTTCAGCTGGTTGCATATCTCCTGATGCTCCTTGGTCTGCTTGAGGATGAAATTCTGGGTGAGCACATCGTCTTCCTTCAGCCAAGGATATTTCTCCGTGAGCTTTCTGCGGATTGTCTTCGGGCGTTCCTTGCCATATCCCACAGGGGTAAGGCGCTCTTTTTCAATGCCGTGAGCTATGAGGTAATCTACTACCGACTGGGCTCGGCGCTGAGACAATCGTTTGTTGTACTCGCTGTTGCCTTTGTAATCGCAATGGGCACTCAGTTCGATGGTTACGTGGGAATTCTCTTTCAGTAAGGCTACGAGCTTATCCAGAGCCTGGGTGCTGGCTGGCGTCAGGGTAGCTTTGTCAAAATCATAGAAGATATTGTCGATGAGTACTGGGGCTGAGATGGAAGCCAGCGGGAACTGGAGCACGTACTCCTTGCTCTCCTTTGCCGAATCTATCCGCAACTCCTCCTTATGGTTGAGGAATCCCTTGCAGGAAGCCATCACAAGATAATCTACCTTAGGATGGATAGGCATTGTGAAGGAACCGTCGCCCTTGACCGGTAGTTTCTTGTAGGTGCCATCGTTGCCTACTACCATTACCTGGGCGGCAGGAAGTTCGTAGCCGTCTTTTTCGTAAACCCATCCCTTCATCGTGGTGACAATCTCCGGATTATTGAAAGAATAGATATGGTCGTAGCCGCGGCCATCTTTTCTGTTGGAAGAGAAGAAGCCACGGTTGTGCGGTCCCTCGAAGGTCATTCCGAAATCATCTGCTTCTGAATTGAGGGGATAGCCGGGGTGCTCTATCTTATACTGCCGGGTCTTTTCGTCTATTCGGGCAATGTAGATGTCGAGACCGCCCATTCCGATATGTCCGTTACTGCTGAAATAGAGGTCGCCATTGGGACGGAAGGTAGGGAACATCTCGTCGCCCGGCGTATTGATGGGGGCACCGAGGTTTTCCACCCCTCCCAGACCTGAAGGAGTGATGCGCACACGCCAGATATCGTAACCACCCATTCCGCCCGGCATATCGGAGACGAAATAGAGCCATTCGCCATCAGGACTGACGGCAGGGTGGGCGTAGGTACTCAAGGTATCCTGGGTGATTTCCAGTTTCTGAACCTTTCCCCAAGCAGCATCCGAACGGGAAGAGGTGACAATCTGGGCAAACCGGGGAGAGGCTGGATCGGTGACGCATTGGGTGAGATACATCTCCTTGCCATCGGGAGTGAAGCAGCAGGCTCCCTCATCATAGTCGGTATTCAGACCAGTGGCGATGGCTTCCGGTCTGCTCCATTTTCCCTTGTCGTCTTTTTCTGAATAGAAGATATCGCCAGCCTTGGTGCCGGTGATTCCGCTGAGTTCATCTCCCTGTGCGTCGTTGCGGGTAGAGGTGAAGTAGAGCTGTTCGTATTCATCGCCCAGGAGCATCGGTGAATAATCGGCTCTCCGGGAGGTGAAGACATCCATCTTCTTTACCTGATATCTGCTTCCGGCTTTTTTCCAGTTGGGAGCCATCTGGGCAGATTTCAATCCGTTCTGGGCTAGGATATTGTCGGGCATGGAATCCACGAGGATTCTGAATTCCTTTTCTGCCTGCTTGTATTCGCCGTTTTTCAGGAGCAGACGGGCGTAAGCCAGACAATCATCGAGGGAAGCCTGGTTATAGCGGATGGCATTGCGGTAAGCATTCACAGCCTTGGGGGTAGTATTGATCTTGTTGTAGCAGCGTGCCATTTTCAAGGCAAGCTTTCCCCGGTTTTCACGTTCCTTGGGAGGTGTCTTGGTGTAGGCTTGCTTGAATTGGTCGGCAGCATCATAGTATTCGCCTAAAGAAAGGAACTTCTCTCCCTTCTTCAGGTTCTTGTCAATGCCGCAGCTAATCAGAAGGAGGCAGCAAAAGGCTGTTATGATATGGTAATATCTAATCTGCTTCATACTGGAACAACTTAATTATTTTACTGAACTTTCGCAAGCAACTCTCCCACACGCCCTGAAAGGGCAGAAGCTCCTAGCCCAGGGCAACGCCCTGGGTATAGTACCAGTCAGCAAGGCGCCCTGTAAGGGCAAAAGCCTTATAAATTGCCTCGTTCTTTGAAGCTTTTGCCCTTTCAGGGCGTGTGGAGCTTATATGCGAAACTTGAGTTATATCTTATTACATCTGCGAGAATGGCTGGCGGTATTGGCAGCCAGATTTCCAGTTGCTGCATCCATAGGCGGTCTTGCCCTTGATGATGACGCCCTTGCCGCAGAGCGGACATGGCTTGCCTACCATTGGGTCGGCTGGAGCCTGAGTTGCAGAAACCGGCTGTGCTGCTGCATTCTGCGAACCTACATTTTGTGTCGTAGCTTCATCCTTTTTCTTGGCTGGCATCTTCTTTGTTTCAGCTTTCTTTGCCGCCGTTTTCTTCTTTTCCGGCTTTTTCTTGAGATCTTCCTCCGTCATGATGGTGACTCTTCGGCTGCTGTTATCCGATAAGACATCGATGACAATTTGGTTGATCTGCTCTTTTAAACCATTGATGAATTCGGCAGGGTCGTAGGTCTTGTGCTCGATGTCTCGAAGCTTCTTCTCCCAGATACCGGTCAGCTCACAGCTCTTCAGAAGTTCCTCGTGGATGGTGTCGATGAGCTCGATACCAGTTGGGGTTGCCATCAGGTTCTTGCGCTGGCGGCGGATGTAGTGGCGCTTGAAGAGGGTTTCGATGATGCCGGCACGGGATGATGGACGGCCGATTCCGTTCTCCTTCAAAGCTGCACGAAGCTCCTCGTCTTCCACGAATTTACCCGCTGTCTCCATAGCACGGAGCAGGGTTGCCTCGGTGTAATACTTCGGTGGAGTGGTCCATTTCTCTGTCAGGGTAGGCTGATGATCGCCTGATTCGCCTTTCACGAAAGAGGGGAGGGTTCGCTCTTCTACCACTTCCTTCTTGGCGCCGTTTCCTGAGTCTGCATTTCCGTTGGCGTTATCTGAAGCATCGTCGTCATCGGCATTCTTCGCATCCTTGGCATAGACTACTCGCCAGCCCGGTTCGAGAATCTCCTTGCCGCTCACTTTAAACTCTATCTTTTCCGGTTTTGGTCCGTCTTCGTTGATGACCTCGCCCAATACGGTGGTGGTAGAGAATTTACAATCCGGATAGAACACGCTGATGAATCGCTTGGCGATGAGATCATAGACATTCGCCTCCATATCGGTGAGTCCGGTTGGCGGAACACCGGTTGGGATGATGGCGTGGTGATCGGTTACCTTACTGTTATCGAATACCTTCTTGCTCTTCGGCAACTTCTTGCCGGTGGCTGCGAGCTGCTGGATGAGCGGGAGGTATTTCTGCTGGCTGGCTATCTTTGCCTGGCTCACACCATTCAGAATCTGCGGACATTTCGGATAGATATCGTCTGTGAGAAACTGGGTATCTACACGAGGATACGTGGTATATTTCTTCTCGTAGAGACTCTGGATGAGCTTCAGCGTAATATCGGCAGAGTAGGCAAACTTCTTGTTGCAATCCACCTGCAGCGAGGTGAGGTCGTAGAGATGAGGTGGCGCCTCGTTTCCCTTCTTCTTGCTTACATCGGTAACGGTGAAGGGTTTGCCGGCGATGGTACTGAAAGCCTTCTCGCCTTCCTCCTTGCTGGTAAACTTGCCGCTGGTGGCGGTAAACTGGGTGTCGCGGTAGATGGTGGCGAGTACCCAGTAAGGTTCGGAAACGAAGTTGTCGATTTCCTTCTGGCGGTTTACGATCAGGGCAAGGGTAGGGGTCTGCACCCGGCCGATGCTGAGCACCTGTCGGTTCTGACCGTATTTCAATGTGTAAAGTCGGGTGGCGTTCATGCCGAGAATCCAGTCGCCGATGGCACGGGAAAGTCCGGCAAGATAGAGCGACTGATATTCCCCCTGGTCTTTCAGTTCCTGGAATCCCTGCTTGATGGCTTCATCGGTCATGGATGAAATCCACAGTCTCTTGACGGGGCATTTTGCCTGTGCCTTCTGCATCACCCATCTCTGGATGAGTTCTCCTTCCTGTCCGGCGTCACCGCAGTTGATGATGCTGTCGGCAGCCTGCATCAGTTTTTCGATGGTGGCAAACTGCTTCTTGATGCCTTCATCGTTGATGAGCTTGATGCCGAAGCGCTGTGGAATCATCGGCAATGCCGAAAGGCTCCAATGTTTCCACATCGGAGTATAATCATCCGGTTCCTTCAGCTCACAAAGGTGACCGAAAGTCCATGTTACTTGGTAACCATTACCTTCCATATAACCGTCGCGTGCCGTAGTAGCTCCGATGATTCGGGCAATATCCTTAGCCACGCTCGGTTTCTCTGCTATACAAACTATCATTCTTTATTCTTATTTCTGTTTGCAAAGGTACAATAAAATAATGAGATAGCCATCATTTCAGCTTCTTTTTCTCATGGCGGGGAATAAAATATTCCACAAAAAAGGTCGCCCTGAAAGAGCAAAAGCTTCTTGCATTCAAAGCTTTTGCCCTTTCAGGGCGACCTTGCTGATTGTTATCTAACCCAGGGCGCTGCCCTGGGCTAGGGGCTTCTGCCCTTTCAGGGCGTGTTCGTATAAATCTGCGTGAGATTACTCGTACTCCTGCCAGCTCTTGATCTGAAGCTGATCCTGGCTCATTGTGCAGAATGCCTCGATGAAGGCTGAAGCCAAGCGGGCATTAGTCATCAATGGGATGTTGTGGTCGATAGCGCCACGACGGATTCTGTAACCATTGGTCAACTCGCGCTTGGTATGATTCTTAGGGATGTTGACGATGAGGTCGAACTTGTGGTCTGCAATCATCTCCATCACGTTAGGAATATCCTTATGGTCCTCATCAGGCCATCCTACGGCAGTAGCCTTGATGTTGTTCTCGTTGAGGAACTTGGCTGTACCAGAAGTAGCGTAGATAGTGTAACCATTCTTAACCAAAGCCTGGGCAGCGTCGAGCAGAGAAGCCTTCTCCTTCGCACCACCGCTTGAAAGCATGATGCCCTTATCCTTTGAAGGAATCTTGTAGCCGGTGGCAATCAATGAGTTGAGCAATGCCTCCTCGAAAGTATCACCCATACAACCTACCTCACCGGTAGAACTCATATCCACACCCAAAACTGGGTCGGCGTTCTGCAAACGGGCGAATGAGAACTGTGATGCCTTCACACCCATGCGGTCGATATCGAAGGCAGACTTGTCTGGCTTCTGGTATGGAGCGTCGAGCATGATGCGGGTAGCCGTCTCGATAAAGTTGCGCTTCAATACCTTGCTCACGAATGGGAATGAACGGGATGCACGGAGGTTACACTCGATTACCTTTACATCGCGACCCTTAGCCAGGTACTGGATATTGAAAGGACCAGAGATGTTGAGCTCCTTGGCAATGGCACGTGAAATCTTCTTGATCTGACGGGCTGTAGCGAAGGAAATCTGCTGAGCAGGGAAGGTCATGGTAGCGTCGCCAGAGTGAACACCTGCATACTCTACGTGCTCTGAAATACCATACTCTACAATCTCACCGTTCTGGGCAACACCGTCGAACTCAATCTCGTTGGTCTCTGTCATAAACTGGGAGATAACCACTGGGTACTCCTTAGAAACCTCAGAAGCTGCCTCCAGGAAGCGACGCAACTCGTCATCGTTGTGGCAAACGTTCATGGCTGCACCGGAAAGAACGTAAGATGGACGAACGAGCACAGGATAGCCTACCTCGTCGATGAACTTCTGAACATCCTCCATTGATGTGAGGGCGCTCCACTTAGGCTGGTCGATACCCAACTTATCGAGCATGGCAGAGAACTTACCGCGGTTCTCGGCACGGTCGATGTTTACTGGAGATGTACCCAGGATTGGCACAGATTGGCGATGGAGCTTCATAGCCAGGTTGTTTGGAATCTGACCACCCACAGAAACAATCACACCACGTGGTGACTCCAGGTCGATGACATCGAGTACACGCTCGAATGAAAGCTCATCGAAGTAGAGACGGTCGCACATATCGTAGTCGGTAGATACGGTCTCCGGGTTGTAGTTAATCATGATTGACTTGTAACCCAACTTGCGTGCTGTGTTGATAGCGTTTACTGAACACCAGTCGAACTCTACGGAAGAACCGATGCGGTAAGCACCCGAACCGAGAACGATGACAGACTTCTCGTTCTTGTAGTAGTTGATGTCGTAACCCTCTACGGCATAAGTCATATAGAGATAGTTGGTGAGGTCAGGATGCTCGCTAGCCACAGTAGGGATGCGCTTTACGGCAGGAAGAATGTTCAGCTTCTTGCGCAGGGCACGGACAGCGAGAACCTCCTTCTCCATGTTGGTATCCTTGGTCTTCAATACGAAGCGGCCAATCTGGAAGTCAGAGAAGCCCAGTACCTTAGCCTCGCGCAATACCTCGGCAGGAATCTCCTCCAGCGTATTATATTCAGAAAGCTTGTGCTTGTAATCTACGATATTCTTCATGCGCTCGATGAACCAAGGGTCAATCTTGGTCAACTCCTCGATGCGCTCGATGGTGTAGCCTTCCTCCAGAGCCTGTGCGATGGCGAAGATACGGAGGTCGGTAGGGTTGGAAAGTTCCTCATCCAGGTTATCGAACTTGGTGTGGTCGTTGCCAACGAAACCGTGCATTCCCTGACCAATCATACGGAGACCCTTCTGGAGCATCTCTTCGAATGAACGGCCGATAGACATGATTTCGCCTACAGACTTCATGGAAGAACCAATCTTGCGGCTTACACCGGCAAACTTGGTAAGGTCCCAACGAGGAATCTTGCAGATCATATAGTCGAGTGATGGAGCCACATAAGCTGAGTTAGGAGTACCCATCTCGCCAATCTGGTCGAGTGTGTAACCGAGGGCAATCTTGGCTGCAACGAAAGCGAGCGGATAACCGGTAGCCTTGGAAGCAAGAGCAGAAGAACGGCTCAAGCGAGCATTGATCTCGATGATACGGTAGTCGTTGGTCTCAGCATTGAAAGCATACTGGATGTTGCACTCACCCACGATGTTGAGGTGACGTACACACTTCACGGCGATGTCCTGCAACATCTTCACCTGCTCGTCGGTAAGAGAACAGGTAGGAGCTACTACGATAGACTCACCCGTGTGGATACCCAGTGGGTCGAAGTTTTCCATAGAGGCAACGGTGAAGCAGCGGTCGTTCGCATCACGGATGCACTCGAACTCAATCTCCTTCCATCCTTTCAGACTCTCCTCAACGAGCACCTGAGGTGCAAAAGTGAAGGCTGATTCAGCAATCTCCTTGAACTCCTCTTCAGTCTTGCAGACACCAGAACCGAGACCACCCAGCGCATAGGCAGAACGGATCATGATAGGGTAGCCGATGTTGCGTGCCGCAGCCACAGCCTCCTCCATGTTCTCGCAAGCGTGGCTTACTGGAACTTTGAGGTCAACCTTGTTAAGCTCCTTTACGAAGAGGTCGCGGTCTTCTGTGTTCATGATAGCCTCTACAGAGGTACCCAACACATCCACGCCATACTCCTTGAGCACACCACTGAGGTAGAGTTCTGTACCAACGTTCAAACCCGTCTGTCCACCCCAAGCCAGCATGATGCCGTCTGGGCGTTCCTTCTTGATGATTTCAGTTACAAAAAAAGGTGTCACCGGCAAGAAATAAACCTTGTCAGCAATACCTTCACTCGTCTGAATTGTAGCAACGTTTGGATTAATGAGGACAGAACTAATACCCTCCTCACGCAAAGCCTTGAGAGCCTGCGAACCGGAATAGTCAAACTCACCTGCCTGGCCGATCTTCAACGCACCGGAACCCAGGACTAGGACTTTCTTAAGCTGTTTCTTCATCTTTATATAACTATAAGTTTATTCTTAATAATAAAAAGTCTCTTCTGAAAATGTCTTGTTTAGTATCTATTTAGTTTCTTAGTCAGATTACTAAGGAAGATACACTATTTCGGGCAGCAAAGATACGTTAAATATCTGAATCATCCAAATTTTCTGCCATTCTTTACAGTTAAATAACATCAATTATTTAAAAATCCTTTCGGGATTGTCTCATTTTTGCTATTTTTTTGTTACTTTTGCAGCGCCTACAGAAATGTAGTAGAATGTTTCGAGAATAATAAAACAATAGCTTACAAGATAAAGTGATAACAACAATGAAAGTCGGATTATTCGTCCCTTGTTATGTGGATGCTTTATACCCTGAAGCGGGTGTGGCTACATACAAGTTGCTTAAGCATTACGGACTAGACGTGGGTTATCCCGAAAAACAGACTTGCTGCGGCCAGCCAATGGCTAATGCCGGTTTTCAGGACAAGTCGGAGAAGGTCATAGAGACATTTGATGAGCTGTTCAAGGATTACGATTACATCGTAGCTCCTTCAGCTTCATGTGCCGCTTACGTTAAGGTGTATTACCCTAAGATTCTGGAGGGTAAGCACGAGTGTATTTCATCAAAGAAGATCATGGATGTTGTGGAGTTCCTTCACGATGTGCTGAAGGTGGATCATGTGCCGGGCAAATTCCCACACGTGGTGAGTGTGCACAACAGTTGCCATGGTGTGCGGGAACTGGGTTTGTCGTCTCCATCTGAGCGACACATCAAGCCATTCAACAAGATTATCGACCTGTTGAATATGGTGGAAGGCATTACCATCCACGAGCCGGAGCGCAAGGATGAGTGCTGCGGATTCGGCGGTATGTTCTCTATCGAGGAGCCTGCCGTTTCTACCCGAATGGGCGAGGATAAGATCAAGCGCCACATGGCTACGGGTGCCGAATATGTCACCGGACCGGATTCTTCCTGTCTGATGCACATGGCGGGAATTGCCAAGAAGGAGAATATGCCGATCAAGTTTATCCATGTTGTTCAAATTTTAGCTGCAGGACTATGAGTACAGAACATTCCAAGAGAGCTGCGAAGTTTACGCAGAACGTAGAGAAGACCACCTGGCACGACGCTACCTTCTGGTCTGTTCGTCAGAAGAGAGATAAGATGGCGCAGGAGCTTCCTGAGTGGGAAGACCTCCGTGAGCATGCGTCTGAAATCAAGATGCATACCATTACCCATCTTGCCGATTACCTCGATATGTTTTCCAAGAACCTGGAGAGCCGTGGGGTGAAGGTGCACTGGGCAAAGGATGCACAGGAATTCAACGAGATTGTGCTCGGTATCCTGAAGGATCACAACGTGAAGAAGATGGTGAAGTCGAAGTCGATGCTCACCGAGGAGTGCGAGATGAATCCGTATCTGGAGAAGCACGGAATCGATGTGGTAGAGACCGACCTGGGTGAGCGCATCATCCAGCTCTTGCATCAGAAGCCTAGCCATATCGTGATGCCTGCCATCCACCTGAAGCGTGAGGAAGTGGGAAAGATGTTCGAGGAGAAGGGAATCTCCAAGGAAATCGGAAACTACGATCCTACTTATCTGACCCGCTGCGCCCGTCATCATCTCCGCGACCAGTTTATGGAAGCTGGAGCAGGTATGACCGGCTGCAACTTCGGCGTGGCTGCCACCGGCGATTGCGTGGTCTGCACCAACGAGGGTAATGCCGATATGACCACTTCCATGCCTAAGCTCCACATCGTGGCAATGGGTATCGAGAAGTTGGTTCCTGACTATAAGTCACTGGCTGTATTCCAGCGCCTGCTCTGCCGCTGCGGAACCGGTCAGCCTACCACTGCCTTTACCTCTCATTTCCGCCAGGCTCGTCCGGGTGCCGAGATGCATGTGGTTCTGGTGGATAATGGCAGAAGCGATATTCTCGCCGACAAGGACCACTGGCAGACCTTGAAGTGCATGCGCTGCGGAGCCTGCATGAACACCTGTCCGGTTTATCGTCGTTCAGGCGGATACAGTTACACCTATTTCATTCCGGGTCCTATCGGTGTGAACCTGGGAATGCTGAAGAATCCTCAGAAGTACAGCGATAATGTTTCAGCCTGCACCTTGTGCTTGTCTTGCGACAATGTATGCCCTTCCAAGGTGGGTCCTGGTTCTCAGATTTACGCCTGGCGCCAGAGTCTGGAGAGATTGGGCAAGGCTAATCCTGTGAAGAAGGCGATGTCGAATGGCATGAAATATCTCTTCGATCGTCCTGCGCTCTACACCACAGCCTTGAAGTTTGCGCCACTTGTCAATCTGATTCCTGAGTGCTGCACGCACTTCAGCAACTGGAATGCGTGGGGTATCGGTCACACCATGCCTGAGTTTGCGAAGAAGAGCTTCCATCAGCTTTGGAAAGAAGGAAAGGTGAAGTAGTGGCTAATCATAAAGTTCAAAGTTCAAATTTCAAAGTTCAATGAATAAAGAAGATTTCCTGAACAAGTTGCGTAAGAATACGCACGTTCAATTCGATATGCCTGCCGTAGATGTCAAGGGAATCCAGTATGAGGATACCTTGAAGCAGTTTATTGAGATGACTGAGTCTGTGGGTGGACACGTGATAGAGGCTGAGGCGGGCGAGAGCCTGGATGAGCTGGTGAAGAAGGCTTGTCCGGAGGCGAAGGTCTTTGCTTCCAACCTGCCTGAGATTACCATCGCGCAGAAGAATCCTGATACCGTGGCTGAGGCCAACGACCTGAATGGTACCGATGTGGGTATTGTCCGTGGAGAAGTGGGTGTTGCCGAGAATGGCTGCGTATGGATTCCTCAGACCATGAAGGAGAAGGCGGTGCTTTTCATCTCCGAATATCTCGTGATTTTCCTTCAGAAAGATAAGGTTGTTAACAATATGCACGAGGCTTATGCCCGTATCGAGATGGATCCGAAGTATAATTTCGGTATTTTCATCAGCGGTCCTTCCAAGACTGCAGATATCGAGCAGGCTCTGGTAATGGGTGCGCAAGCTGCCCGTGGTGTGACAGTTATACTTTTGTAAAAGGCAGAAATCCCGAAGCTCACTATCGTGTGAACTTCGGGATTTCTCTTTATACTGTCCATTCATAGGTGTCGTAAACCACGCCTCTTCCTCCGTAACCTTCCTTGTGGGCGATGAGACCCTCATTGATCCAGGCTCCCTGCTGTTCCGTAGAACTGCCGAAGTCCAGATAGGGATAATCGGGGTAATCATGATACATAATCTGTTCGTAGATAGCCTCCATGGCTCCGAATTCCTTTCCCTCATCGTTGGTAGAACTGTATTGTCCATGTACCACTTGCTGGGTAATATAAAAGGTGAGGCCTCCTATGATGTGCCCGTTGCGATAAGCATTGTATTGGATGATATTCTCGGGGAATCGACTTTTCAGGAGTTCCATTTCCTGAAGCGTGTGTACCGGTTTGGCACCAAATCGCTTTTCCAGGTTCTCATTCAATACCTCCCAGAATTCCGACAGACTTGCATCTCTCACTACGGTCACTCCATTCTGATGAGCTTTCTTCAGACGGCGCAGGTGGTCTTTGCGCCAGCGCAATTTCTGCTGCATGAAGATGGTTGTGCCGATATTGCGGAGCGAAAGATGAGCCTTGCATTTCCAGAAGATGGCATAGAGATCTTCTTCTGAAGGATGGAGATGATAGATCCAGGGAATAGGACGATACTGTACCTTCTCGAAACCCTGAAGACGCAGATAGACATTCAGTTCCTCAAAGAGTTGGCAGACATCTGAAATCGTGACGTGAATGTTCATGATCAGTCCGCCATAGGTGAGTCCGAAATGCGAGCAGAGGGTCTTGCCTACCTGATGGGCTGGCAGAATGGAATGGATCTTTCCCTTCTTGAAGAACAGGAGAGAATAGTCCTTGAACCTATCGGAATGGTAATCCATATAGTTGCGGTAAAAGAGAAACGTAGCGTTTCGGGCTTTTGCCACATACGCATCCCATTGCTGGCGATATTCGGGAGTGTATTTGATGATTTCAAACATGATGTCTTGCGTATTGGATAGTTTCAAGCATGATGCCTTGCGTATTTGAGAAACTCGTCGTAATCATAGATATAATCAGCTTCATCGTACAATTCCGAAGCCAGGACCAGACAGACCGAACCGGCTGAGAAGTTTTCCAGCGTTCGCCAGATGCCTGTGTTGACGAGTAGTCCCTGGTCGGGGCGGTTGAGAAGATAGGATTGCTTCCGGTTTCCATCATCCAGCGTAACCGTGAAGGAACCGCTGGCTGCGATGATTACTTCCAGGCATTCCTTGTGGGCGTGCCCTCCGCGGGCAGCACCTGCCGGAATATCGTAAGTCCAGTAGGTGCGCCTGATGTGAAAGGGCACATCCTTGAAATCCTCCACATTCGTAGCCTGGAAGTCTTCGGATTGATGCGTGTTCTGGAAACGGATGATTTTTCCTATTTCTTTCATGAATCTTATTTCTTCATATAAGGGTCGGTGCCCAGGACGGTCTTTGCCAGGCGCTTTGCCTTGTCGCGGAGCGCATTCAGGTCATCGTCCTTCTCGCCGTAGCAGAGAACGACACCCATGCGGCGACCTACGTGAGCCTCAGGCTTTCCGAAGATGCGGATGCGGGTGTGGTCTTCCTTCAAGGCATCGAGCATGTTGTAGTTCAATGGCTCTGTGCTTTCCTCTGGAGAGAGGATGACGGCAGAACAGCCGATGTGCTCCAGATGGATTCCGGCGATAGGCAAGCCCATCACGGCACGGAAGTGGAGCTCAAACTCGCTCAGGTTGGTGGTGTGACCGAGGGTAACCATACCTGTATCGTGTGGACGAGGGCTCAACTCCGAGAAGATGACCTCACCCTGCTTGCTTAGGAAGAACTCTACGCCCCAGAGACCAGCACCGGTTAGCGCCTTGGTTACTTCGCCGGCAATATGTTCAGCCTTCTTCAAAGCCTTCTCTGGAAGCTGGAATGGCTGCCAGCTCTCACGGTAGTCGCCGCCCTTCTGTACGTGTCCGATAGGTGGGCAGAAGAGGGTAGGACCATCCTTTTGGGTTACGGTGAGGAGGGTGAACTCAGAATCGAAGTCGATGAATTCCTCGATAATCACTTCCTTCACGTCGCCACGACCTTCCTCCATCGCTTCCTTGTAAGCCTCCACCAGCTCATCGTCGTTGTGAACATAGCTCTGACCATGACCGCTGGAACTCATCAGTGGCTTCACTACGCATGGGAAACCAATCTCATCGGCAGCGTTCTTGAACTCCTCGAAAGTCTTGGCGTAGAAATACTTGGCTGTGCGCAGACCCAGTTCCTTGGCAGCCAGGTCGCGGATGGCACGGCGGTTCATGGTGTAGTTCACGGCACGTGCCGAAGGTACAATCTGAATGCCCTCCTTCTCGAAGTCGAAGAGACGCTCGGTGCGGATAGCTTCAATCTCAGGCACGATGATGTCTGGGTGATGTTTCTCAACTACAGCGGTCAATGCGTCGCCATCGAGCATTGAGAACACTTCTCGCTCGTCGGCTACCTGCATGGCTGGTGCATTGTCATACTTGTCGCAAGCGATGACATACTGTCCTGCTCGCTTTGCGGCGATGGTAAACTCCTTGCCCAGTTCGCCTGAGCCCAAAAGCATAATCTTCTTCATTTATATGATGTTTAATATTTTATGTCCCTAAAATTAATAACTAATCACTAATCATTAATCACTAAGTCCGAATTTCTTTCTGATAAATTCTGCGATAAACTTCTCTGTTTCTTCGATTCCCAGATGACTGCTGTTGATGCAGAGGTCGTAGCTCTCGCTGTGTCCCCACTTCTTGCCGGTATAGTAATCGTAGTAAGAGGCGCGCTGCTCCTCATGGCTTTCGATAAACTTGCGGGCGGAGGCTCTGTCGATGTCCTTTCGCTTGCACACTGCCTTGATGCGGTCGTCGATGTTGGCGGTGATGAAAATATTGATCACATTCTTGTAATCACGCAGCACATAGTCGGCGGTTCTGCCCACAAACACGCAGTTGCCCTCATTGGCAGCCTTTCTGATGGCGTCGCTCTGGAACTTGTACAGACCTTCCTGCGAAAAGTCGTTGTGATAGAAGCTGTTGTCGCTCAGGAAGGGCAGATGTGTGTGGAAGAGAGACTTGAAGAATCCCTTCTGCTCATCGTTCTGCTCGAAGAATTTCTCCGAAAAACCGCTCTCCTTGGCGGCAAGATTCAGCAGTTCCCGGTCGTAGCATTTGCAACCGAAATCCTCCGCCAGCTTCTCGGCGATGATATGGCCGCCGCTACCTATCTGGCGACCTACGTTTATGATAATCTTGGTCATAAGCTTAAAATTTTAGCTGTTAACTGTTAACTGTTAACTATTAACCGTTAACTTTCATGTTTTCTTTATGTTGTCTTTTCAACTTGTTCATGTACCATGACATTACGATGGCAGCGATGACTGCGGCTGAGAAATCGGAGATAGGCATACTGTACCATACGCCATCAATATCCCAGATCATCGGCAGGAAAGCCAGGAGCGGCAGGAGGATGAGCAACTGTCTCGACAAGGAGAGGAAGATGCTGATCTTCACCTTTCCGATACACTGGAAGAAGTTCGTGATGACCATCTGGAAACCGATGATCGGGAAGCAGAACATCACCACTCTGATAGCCTTGATGCCCAAGTCTATCAGATGCTTGTCGGTAGTAAACATTCTCGCACAATAGTAAGGCAGGAACATCGCAATCAGCCATCCCGTCACCATGATGGCAGTGGCAGCAATGATGCTCAGGTTCAATACGCGCATCAGTCGGTCCAGCTTCTGTGCGCCGTAGTTGTATCCGGCGATAGGCTGCATTCCCTGGTTGACACCTAACACGAACATGATGAACACCATCGCAATACCGTTGGCTATTCCGTAGGCACCCACGGAAAGGTCGCCTCCGAAACGCACCAGCTGGTTGTTGATGAAGATGACGATGATGCAGGCGCACACGTTCATCAGGAACGGCGAAATGCCGATGGCGAGGATGTTATCTACGAGTTTCCTCTTCAGTTTGTAGATTCCTTTCTTGAAGTGGAGCAGCTCGCTCTTGTTGCTGAAGAGTTTGATCTGCCACATCAGAGCCATCAGCTGCGATAGGATGGTGGCGATGGCGGCACCCTGTATTCCCCATTTGAAGACGAGGATGAAGAGGGCGTCCAGTATCACGTTCATCACCACCGTGAAGATGGTGGCGTACATCGCCTGCTTGGGCTTGCTCGCTGCTCGGAGCAGGGCGTTCATGCCGAAATACATGTGGCTAACCACATTGCCCAGCAGGATGATGACCATATACTCATGGGCATAGATGAGCGTCTGGTCGCTGGCTCCGAAGAATCTCAGGATAGGGTCGAGGAAGAGCAGACAGATGATGCTCAGTCCGATACCGATGATGAGATTCAGTGAAATCGTGTTACCCAGAATGTTCTGCGCCGTGGCATAATCCTTTTGTCCCAGCTTCACGCTGATGGCTGTAGATGCTCCTACGCCCACACCGGCTCCGAAAGCGGCGGTGAGGTTCATGAAGGGGAAGGTGATGGCGAGACCCGAGATGGCCATGGCTCCCACTCCCTGACCGATGAATACGCGGTCAACAATGTTGTAGAGCGAGGCGGCTGTCATCGCAATCATCGCTGGCAGGGCATACTGAACGAGCAGCTTGCCCACAGGCTTCGTACCTAATTCTAATGTCGCTTGTTTATTTTCCATTTATATCTGTTTTTTCCTCATAGCCGCTCGCTCAGCTTCTTTCAGAAAGCAACTGCGGCGGCTACTTGTCTGCAAAATTACAAAAAATATCTGATACCTTATTATATATATAAGAAAAACTTGCATTTCCTGATAAAAACTTCTCTTTTCTTTTGGCATTCTCGTACAAAAACTGTACTTTTGCAGTTTAGTATAAACAATAACAATCTGATTTGTCAACAGCAGTCAGACGAGAAAATAATAATATAACAATCGTACTACCGATAAATGATGAAAAGATATTTGATGCTTTATGCATTCATTCTGTCCACCTTGACATTGTTGGCTCGCGATGGCAAGGTAACTGGCTTTCTGGAGGCCGATATGGTGTCTTTCCCAGGTGGAAAATGCCAGATGTATCGTCTTTACCTCAAGGATAAAGACCTCGACCATACGCCCTTTTCGGTGAACCGCCCTTCGGAGTTCCTCTCCCAGCGCTCCATCGACCGACGTAAGCGCCAGGGCATTCCTGTAGATCTGACCGACCTTCCTGTGGCTCCGGCTTACGAAAAGCAGGTGGCTGAGGCTGGTATCGAGATCGTAGGAAAGAGCAAGTGGAACAATACGCTGCTCATCCGCATCCATAAGGTCAAGGAGCTCCGCAAGCTGGAAGGGCTGGAATTCATCACCAAGATGAAGAAGGTGTTCCAGGCTCCCGATTCCGTAAGTCAGCGTATGCGCTCGAATGTGCGCAATGGACTGAACGAGTGGAGTTCCGCCAATGGAGTGTATGGCGCAGCTGATGCTCAGCTGAAGTCGCTGAACGGCAAAAGGCTCCACGAAAGTGGCTATAGAGGCAAGGGAATGATGATAGCCGTATTCGACGGCGGATTCATGAATGTGGATAAGATTCCTGCCCTGCACAATATCAAGCTGGCGGGGGTGAAGGATTTCGTGGTTCCTGAATCCAAGAATGTATTTGGAGAGATGGAACATGGCACGATGGTGCTCTCTACGATGGCTGCCAATGCGCCCGACTTCTATGTGGGTGTGGCTCCTGAGGCGCAGTATCTGTTGATAAGATGCGAGGATGAACGCACCGAGAGCCTTGCCGAGGAGGATTACTGGGCAAGTGCGGCGGAATATGCTGACAGCTGTGGCGTGGACGTCATCAATTCTTCGCTCGGCTATCATGGCTTCGATGATTCCTCGATGGATCATCACTATTATGAGCAGGATGGCAACACCGCCCTCATCTCCCGAACCGCATCGATGTGTGCCGACAAGGGAATCGTATGCGTGAACTCTGCCGGAAACGATGGTATGGGTTCCTGGAAGAAAATCAATTTCCCTGCCGATGCCACGGATATCCTCACGGTGGGAAGCATCAACGAACAGGGCGTGAATGCTGCCTTCAGTGCCGTAGGACCTACGGCGGATGGCAGAATCAAGCCTGATGTGATGGCATTCGGAAGCCCTGCCTGCGTGATTACTGGCAGGGGAAGCATCATCAATGATAATGGAACTTCGTTCTCCTCGCCGCTGGTAGCGGGTATGGTGGCTTGCCTCTGGCAGGCGCTGCCTGGCAAGACTGCCAAGCAGATCATCAAGCTCGTAAAACTGGCAGGCGATAACCAGCAGCATCCCGATAATGTCTTCGGATACGGTGTGCCGGACTTCTGGAAAGCTTATCAGACGGGAAAAGCGATTAAGTAATCTTGGAACTTTGAACTTGGAACTTTGAACTTTATGATTAGCTTTGCTGCTATATGATAAGGGAAGTTCCAGGGGGGCTAAGTACCAAGTAATAGTATTCATAAAGTTCAAAATTCCAAGTTCAATGTTCAAAGTAAAAAGATTATCTCTATATGAATTAAACTCGATAGTCAGCGAAATCATTTCGATGTCCTTACCCGACAGCTATTGGGTGGAAGCTGAACTCTCGGAGGCTCGCGAGGGCTATGGCGGTCACTGCTATCTGGAACTCATCCAGAAAGATGAGCGTTCCAATACGCCGATAGCCAAGGCTCATGCCAACTGCTGGCGAAACCGCTGGATGCTTATCAAGCCGAATTTCGAGCGGGTTACGGGACAGCGCATTCATGCAGGCATGAAGGTGCTGCTCAAGGTACACGCCCAGTTCCATGAGAACTATGGTTTCTCTTGGATCGTAGATGACATCGACCCCAACTATACGATGGGCGATATGGCGCGCAAGCGGTTGGAAATCATCAATACGCTGAAGGCTGAGGGCGTCTTCGAGCTGCAGAAGGAGCTGGTGCTCCCGATGTTCTGCCAGCGCATCGCCGTGATTTCGAGTGCTACGGCAGCCGGATATGGCGATTTCTGCAATCAGCTTGCCGATAATGATTACGGCTTGCAGTTCACCACCCGCCTCTTTCCTGCCACGATGCAGGGCGAGGGAGTGGAGCAGGGCATCATCGCTGCCCTGGACAGCATCAATGCCGAATATGAGGAGTTTGCCTGCGTAGTCATCATCCGTGGCGGTGGTGCTACCAGCGACCTTTCCGGTTTCGACACCCTGGCGCTTGCCGAGAATGTGGCTAACTTCCCGCTGCCTATCATCACGGGTATAGGACACGAGAGGGACGAGAGTGTGCTCGATATGATTTCCTTCCAGCGGGTGAAGACACCGACTGCCGCTGCCGCCTTCCTCATCAATCATCTCGCCGAGGTTTATGCCCGGGTGATGGATGCACAGGAAACCATCGTGCAGAACGTGAAGCACCGGTTGCAGGTGGAGAAGATGAGGCTCGAAAGATTGAGCAGCACCATCCCCGTC
>OGMF01000479.1_pt1 | contig 45110 bp, 58 predicted proteins | sample 1572921 | NCBI WGS metagenome assembly OGMF01 (sample SAMEA2581919, study PRJEB24529) | metagenome | biome: Human gut stool | place: China | collected 2011 | reverse complement strand
GCATTGGTTATAATGTTTACTTTCAATATTTGGGCGGGTATGCGGGCGGACGGTGTAAGCGTAAAGCATTGCAAAAACTTTCGTTTCGGTAAGTTTAAGAATGCGTTGGCGGAATTGCTATTGTATGTTACCATTATACACGTTATATATTCGGTAATGTTGCAATGTGGCGATAATGAAGCCGCCAAAATAGTAATTAAATCGCTTACATACGTTTTCATGTATGTATATTTGCAAAACGCATTCCGAAACCTTATTAAAGCATATCCCACAAAGGTTGCGTTGCGTATTATTTACCACGTTATCCGGTTGGAGTTTACACGGGTATTGCCGGGATATTGGCAACCGATAATTGAGAGATACCAACGGGAACATGATAACGATATTATTAACGATAAAGAAAAGGAGGGCGAACAATGAACCAAACAGAGATTTTAAAGTATTTGGAGGAACAAAAAACAACCCGGACGATTACGGATTTGATTGTACATTGTACCGCAACCAAGCCCGGCGCAAAAGTCAACGTTGATGTTATCGACGGTTGGCACAAAGAACGGGGATTTAAGAAGCAACCCCAAAGCGGGCGAATTTGCGGTTATCACTTTGTTGTATTGCCGGATGGGACGATTGAAACCGGGCGTTATCTTTCCGAGATTGGGGCGCACGTTTCCGGGCAAAATTCCCGTTCTATTGGCATTTGTTACGTTGGGGGATTGGATGCCAACGGCAAAACCGCCGACACACGCACGCCGGAACAAAAGGAGGCGTTATTATGGTTGCTTATGCGTTTAGTTGTTATGTTCCCGGATGCAACGATTAAGGGACACCGGGATTATTCCCCGGATTTGAACGGCGACGGCATTATTGAGCCGTGGGAGTATATTAAAGAATGCCCGTGTTTTAATGCGGCAATTGAATATAGTAACATTTAATTTTGTGCCATTATGACAAAGAAAGACAAAAAGGAGTATTTGGAACAATTGGTTGCCAATCAAGGGAACCAAGCGGGAATTAGTATTGCCCCGTTGTTATCCGCTATTATTGCAGATTGTGAGGACGTTTTTACGGTTACGGTTGAGGACAACCAAGAAAATACGAAAAACGTAACGAACCCACAGGCGGAAATAGACGCATTTATTGACGCCGTAAACGCCGACCCGTTGCACAACATACCGAAAGTATATATTTCGGGCGTCGTAATTTCCTTTGCGCAATTGGAGATTAACGAGGACGAAATAAATAGTACGGTTGAAATGGCGGGCGGACATTACGTTTTGACATTGAGCAAAACGCCGGATAGTTCGTTAATCATTTACACGGCAAACGCATGAAAAAGTATATAATATTGGCGGCAATCATTATGGCGGTTGCCGCCGCCTTTTGGGTACAACAAAGCCGTATTAAGCGATTGACCGACGAACGGGATAAATACCGGAGTAATACCGAAACGTTGTTGCAGGACGTCCGCACGTATCAAACAAAGGATAGTTTGAACGCCGCAAAGGTTGGGAATTTGGAGTTGAAATTATCCGAATACAAAAAATACCGGGCGGACGATGCGGCGTTAATCAAATCGTTGCAGACAAAGAACCGGGATTTGCAAAGGGTTACGACGGCACAAATGGAAACGATAAACGAATTACGGGCGAACGTCCGGGATAGTATTGTATATTTGCCCGGCGACACGGTTACGACCGTATTACGTTGTATTGACATTGTGGAACCGTGGTTTGAGTTGCACGGATGCACAACGCCCGCCGGGGTATTTACCGGAACGCATATAAACCGGGATAGTCTGTTAATAGCGGAAACGGTGCAATATAAACGCTTTTGGGGGTTCCTTTGGAAAACAAAGAAGATAAAGAACCGGGAAATTGACGTTGTAAGCAAGAACCCGGCGACCCGAATATTGGGGGTTGAGTTCGTAACCATAGAAAAGTAACAAACCGGGGGTTGTAACAAGACGTTGCAACCCCTTTTCTATTGACGCATTTTTAGCCCGTTTCCGGGCATTTTATTTCAAAGTGGATAATTTACCCGTCCAGCTTGCAAAAGTCGCTTAAATCGAAAATTCCAAGAAAATAACTCTTTTGGAACCAAAAACGTAATTTTTTATAGGAAAACACGAAAATAAAAGATAAAACCTTTGGTAATTAAAATAAAGGTTGTATATTTGCATCATCAAACAAGAACGACCGGGCGTTTTCCCGGAAAATAGAGAGCGAAACAATATGAATACTCAAAGCATTTATAACGGATTAGATTATACAACAAAAGAGATTTACCGCAATTTCAAAATCAAGGTAAACGGAATTGTAAACGGCAAAAAGGTTAATGTATTGGTTGGCGTGTCCGGTTTAATAAAGATTGTCGGCGACATTAAGTTAGTCAATCGCTTGTTAAAACGTGCTTTCAATTGTTACGGCGACAAAGAGGTTTGCAAATTGCGCCGAGGCGTTAAAATCACTTTCTATTATCAGTAAACAACGACGGGGCGTTTTCCCCGGAACAATATAAATTTTCAATCATGGAAAAGAAAAGAACACAAGCGGCGGACATTGCCGAAATTGCAAACAAGTTGGACGGAAAAGTTGAGTTTTCAAGTATCGTTTACAGTCAACAATTAATGGATGAAAAGTACCGAGAAACCGGGGTTAATGATTTGTATTTTATTGGCAAAAAGTTTGGGTTGTGGTTTTATACAAGCCGGGCGGATTTGGATAACCTTTGTTATCTGAATAAAACTAAGTTCCCAACTTTAGTATTGTGTGAAAATTCATTGAGTATTTACGAAATAAAAAAATAACCGAATATGAAAACAGATATTAACGGCGTAAGCCAATGCCCCAAAGGAACCGAACATTACGAAACATTTACGGCAATGGGTAGGGGACAACGTGGAACCGTGTTTTTTCAATACGATTATAGAGCCGAGGACGGCACATTATTTTCATGTGTAAAGCCGTCGTTGGAATTATGTAGAGAGGCACGGGATAAATATTTTGCAAATAAAAAGTAATAACCCGCCGGGGGTTCGTCCCCCGGCACAATAATAAAGATAATGGCAAAGTACATTTTAGTTAAGAAAGTAAAGGGAAAGAAATACGAGTACCAAGTTATTGACGCCGATAGTAAGGCGATTGTATCAAAAAGAACGTCCGCCCGTGAATATGTGGCATGTACCGCCGACGGGTCGTTTTATTTCGGACGTTTGGATTTAATCGGTAAAGGCGACCACGGCAAACGGTTGAGCCATGCGACGGGAATATTGGCAAACCCGGAAAAGGCGTATAAAAAACAAATCGCATACTTTACGCCGGATTATCGGAGTAAATGGATAGCCGAGAACCCCGCCGAACAATGGATTGCCCGAAACGTTGAATATGCGACAAAGGAAAAAGAGAGATTAAACGCAATTGCATATTTGCAGTAATAACCAAGCCGGGGGCGCAATCCCCCGGCATAATCATTTAGAGCGATGAATAAAACGAAGCGTTACCGATTAAGTCAAGAAATGTATAAGATAATCCAAAATGCAAACGGCGGGTTATTTTTGCTTTATACCCGGCATAATCCGGGCGATGTGTTGAACCTATTGTTAGACGGCAACGATATTGGGTTGATGTGCCGAATTGATAGCCGACACGACCAATATTATAAGTATTGCAAATTGATTGATAACAAAGATAATTTAATCAAATTATACAATGATTATTTTAGTCTTTTGGAAAAATCAATATTGGAAAATGACAGAGAAAGCGAAAAAAAGTATTTTGCAATTTCTGAAATACTAAGAGATAGGATTAATAAATTAGGTGGGTTTAATTTCCCCGAATATTTGGGGGGTTATCAAGAGGGGGTATAATATGCGATTTGCATTAAGAAAACAAGATAAGATAAAAGCGTATTTTGAGCCAAACGGGGACGAAATGTTGAACCGAATAAAAGAAAGTTTAACCCGGTATTTTTCCGCCGACCGTTCCGAGTTCCCGGAGGGATTCCGAGATATTGAAAGCGATTATAACCAATTGCCGGGGGAACCGTACCCAACCATTGCGATAAACGACACCGGTAACCCGGAACGTATGATTGAGTTCTATGTTACCGGGAAACAATACGACGTTTACCATGTGGCATTTAAGGGATTTACAAAGGGTTGATTATGGAAAGCGTTATTATTGAGGAAATGCGGGCGTTTATGCGATTGGATTTGAACCCACGGCAAAAACAATATTTTGCCGATACAATCGCAGTTGCAAAACGTGTTGAGATTGTCCGGGCGGCGGACGTGTTCAACGATTACGAATTAGAGATTATCCGGGATATACTGAAACCCCAACCGAAACAATGTTATTATAATGCGCATTTACTTTGCCAATTGTTCCCGGAACGGGTGCAATATTGCGAGGGCAAAGTATTAGCGTTTTTCCCAATCGAACACGCATTTAACCGGGTTGGCGACAAATACGTTGACATTACATTTGAATTTGCCCTAAATGATACCGAGTTATTGCAACATGAATACGTTGTATTTGGGGAATATGATTTGCAGACAATCAACCGGGTAACAGATAAAACCGGATATTATGGTGATATTTACCGCAATGTTTATATTGAGAGGGTAAAAGATAACCCCCGACGCAATGAAGTAACGCCGGGGGTTGGTACGCAGTAACCGAGAGCGATGTTTGAGGTTATGCGGTGCAACAAAATTAGTGCTTTTTATCTGTATTACAAGCGTCCAACGTGAACAAATAAAACTTTCAAAGGTTTTATTTTTGGTAATACAAATATTATTTATACTTTTGCAGAAACAAAAACCCACCGGGGGAGTACCCGGCAAAGATATGAGAATAAAAGAGAGCGATTTATTAAAACAATTGGCGACCGATAGCGGGAAAACAGCCAAACAAGTTTCCGAAATTGTCGTTTCGGAATTACTCAAAAACAAAGTTATTGAGGACACCCCGGAAAATTGGAGCGTTTCCGTTTTCGATGCAATAAACGAGGGCGTAACCGAGGAACAAACCGCCAATTGTTATGCGGCTATTTCCGAGGCGTTGGGCGTGTATCTGAAACGGGTATATTTCATTGTCCCGGATTTGGATTTAATGGGTAACGACGATTGCCCGGAATGCGGCGGCGAAATGGAAGTTACCGACGGGGAATATAAACAGACCGGAGGCGACGGATATATTACCCCGTATGAATATACCCCGATTTGGGAGGAAAGAACGTGTAAGCATTGCGGACACGTTGAAAGCGACGAACCAAGTTATTAACGATTAATATTAAAATCATGGAAGTAAGATTAAGAGTAAACGAAGCGATTGCAAAGGCGCAAACCGCCGGAATGAAAGTTTATAAAAAAGAGGTTGCCGCCCGGTTATGGGAGGGACGCACCGAAAGCGCACAACAAGTTAATATGACTAACTTATGTAACGGAACGACTAAACAGATACGCCCGGAATGGGTCGTTATCATTTGCGAAATGTGTAATTGTACCCCTAATTATTTGTTTGGCTATGAAGAATAACGGGTTACAATGGTTTGAACGCATGGCGGACGTTATGTTTTCCGATAAGTTCCAAGCGAAAGCGATTATTGCGACGTTTGGAACGTTGGGCGTTGTTTGTCTGATTGGCGCATTTTGGAACCCGTGGCAATTGATGTTTGCGGGTATGTGTGCCGCAATGGTATTATGTGGATTTTCAGAATTAAAAAAGTGTAAGAAATGAGAGCGAACAAAAAGAAACCGGAAAACCCGGTACAAAAGACGGTCGAAAGTTTGGGAGCCGTTCCCGCCGACCAATTCCCGGAAATTACCGAGGAACAACAACAAATAATCCCCCCGTTTGAAGCGGTCGAGGTTGAGCAACCAACCGGAATATTTGAGATATTGCCGGGCATGACGGTTGAGGAAATGACGGCAATGTTTTTTGATGAAAAAACGTTGATTGAACCCCCGTATAAGGTTTGGCAATTGAATAGTAAGGGACACCGCTATTATTACCGATACGACGACAACGGGAACCCGGAGTTTTTCCCGTCGGTTACAACGATATTGTCCCAAACGTTACCCAAAGCCCCGCACTTAATACAATGGATTGCCAACAAAGGCATTGAGGAAGCGGAACGATACAAAGGCGAACGGGCGGCGTATGGTACGTTTATGCACGCCGCATTTGAGGAATTATTAATTAACCGGGCTTATGATTTGGACGGGTTGAAAGGCAAACTAAAGGAATATATAGAGGTTTACCGATTGCCGGACGACTTTATTTATTATGCCGATGATTTGAAAAAGGACGTATTGGCGTTTGCTCAATTCGTATTAGATTACGACGTTCGCCCGTTGGCGGTTGAAATTGCGTTAGTGCATCCATATTATAAGTATGCCGGAATGATTGATTGCCCGTGTACCATGTTGGCAAAGATAGGCGGCGACGAACGTATTAACGCAATCGTCGATTTTAAGAGCGGGCGCAAAGGTTTTTACGAGGAAAGCGAGATACAATTAGGAATGTACCGGGATATGTGGAACGTCAATTTTGAGCAATTCCCCGTTACACGTATTTTCAATTTCAGCCCGAAAGATTGGCGCAAACGTCCGTCGTACAATCTGAAAGAACAAACAGATAGCCCCAATATTCGGAAAATCCCGTATCTATTGGAAATTGCGGCTATTGAGGACGAAAAGAAAGATAATACGTTTACGTCGGTTAATGGTATGGTATTGTTAGACAATGCCCCGGATTTAACGCAAAACGTAATATCCTTATCGTTGGCGGAATTGATTAAAACGAAAGCCCCAAAGGAGGCGACCCCGGACGAAAACACGGACGCCGCCGAGAAAGTCAAGGCGGATGCACCGGAACCGGAAAAGGAGCCAAAGAAAACAACCATTGTTAAACGTGCGTCCAAAAAGGCAAAGGAGCCGGAAAAGAAAGCCACCACGGGCAAAACGACCGCAAAGCGGGGTAATACCACGGAAAAGAAAGTAAAGCCCGCAAATGAGCCTAAAAAGCCCAAAAATGAGAGTAGGAAAAAGATGTTGAACGACGACCCCGAAATTTGATTGAGATATGAAAGGAAGAATAAAACGACCGGAGGCGCAACAATCCCGTTTGATTTTGCCCCGTGTCGGTCAAATAAAAATCGGTATGAAAAACGCAAACGGTTATCCGCAAAGTGTTGATTACTTCATACCAACGGGAAAGTATGCCGGGTTATTTACACAGGCATACGGCGAAAAGCCGCAAACAATACAAATTGTTTTCCCGGACGACGACCCGGCAAAAGTATGTAACGAGCGTTACGAATACCGGGACGACGACGGGCGATTGATTGCGGCGGGCGATGGCGACACGTTCCAAGTATGGGACGGAAAGAAATACGAAACGTTGACAACGGAAAAATACCCAAATTTAATGCAGTCAATAACGAAGCGTTACCCGAACAAAAAGAGCCGCCAACCCGATTGCGACGGTTGGGAGGTTACATTAACGCTAAACTTTATTGTCCCTTTGGTTCGTGGGGTTGCCGGGGTTTGGCAATTTGCCACAAAGGGAACGGCGTCCACAATCCCGCAAATACGGGAAACGTTCGACGGTATGTTAGCGGAACGGGGATTTTGTAAAGGCATTATCTTTGATTTGAATGTACAATTTGCCACGACGCAAAAACCGGGCGACTGTTCCCGTTTTCCCGTCGTGTCGTTGGTTCCCAATGAGAGTGCCGACAATGTTTTGAAAGTGCGTAAAGCATGGGAACCCGTTAAAGAATTGGAGGGCGGACACAATGGCAACGAATAACAACACTATTACCCGGCGTAAATACGACCGGGATTTTACGATTGTATCGAATGACTTTTTAAAAGACGCCCGGTTGAGTTGGAAAGCCAAAGGAATAATTGCATACGTGGCAATGTTGCCGGACGATTGGGTTTTGAATATGCGGGATTTGACGAACCGAGCAACCGACGGGCGGGATAGTCTTTATAGTGGGATTAAAGAGTTGGAAACGTGCGGGTATTGTATAAAAACCATGCAACGCAACCCGGACGGAACAATTGCGGGTTATGCGTATGAAATTTGCGATAAACCCGTTTTTGTTCAACCATTTACGGAAAATCCGGTTACGGATGCACCACAACCGGAAAACCCGGATACGGTTAAACCCGATACGGATAAACCGTGTACGGAAAATCCGACACTACTAAATACTAATCAAACAAAGGACGAAAGTAAACCAAGTAATAACGGTAATAATACGCCGCAAAATACTTTTGCGTCTTTGTTCCCCGGCGAACCAAAGGTTGAGGAACCAAAAGAGAAAAAAACGTTGTTCCGTAATTCAGAGGTTTACAAAATGGTTAAATTTGAAAACGGCGTTGGCGTGGATTATTCAGAGTTTGAAAGTAAGTTTGCGACCCCGGAATTTGAAAAGGTCGATTTGGTTTATTACTTTCATTCTGTTAGCGATTGGAGCGACCAAAAGAATATGAAGCGCACTAAAAACGGTTGGTTGGCGACCGTCCGCAATTTCATACGGGGGGACGTCGAAAAGAAAAAGTTGCATTTGAAACCCGAATACAAAGCCCCAACGCAAAGATTAAACGTTGCCGGGGCTATTGAGTATTTGAAAGACGATTATTAAAATGGAAACATTACCCGAAAAGACAAACAGTTTGCCACAAACGTTGCCCGAAAAACGACAAACCGCCGCCGTTTTGCTTTATAGTGGAAAGGCAAAAGCAATTGAGGTGCGCCGGGCAATGGTTGAATTACCGGAGGTTGCCAAAGCATTAACCCCGGTCGAAAAGTATATTTTCGTGGCGTCCACAAAAAAACAGATTGCCGAGATTGACGACGAAACGTTGATTGCCAAAACCGGGCAAATGTTCCGGTTTATCGCAATGGACGTGGGGTTTATCATTCCCACGGAAAACCGGGACGATTGGACGTATATTTGTACCCGGTTGTTGGATTTGCTTAAACGCTATTTTTCGCAATTAACATTGTCGGAGGTTAAATTAGCGTTTGAATTGCTGATTACGGGGGAATTGGACGACTATTTGCCAAAGGATAGGGACGGGAACGCAGAACGGAAACATTACCAACAATTCAACGCCGATTATTTTGCAAAGGTATTGAACGCATATTGCCGGAAACAAAACCAAGTTATCGGCAAAGCATATACAGCGTTGCCGGAACCGAAAAAAGAGTTAAGCCCGGAGCAAATCCGGTATTATCGTAACCAATCGGTTATGACTTGTTTGATGTGTTTTTTGCGCTACAAATATACCGGGCGTTTAGTTTTTGGATTAACCGACGAAATGTTTGTTTATAATTGGTTGCGGGGGGTTGGATTAGCGGATGAAGTGAAAGAAACCGAGGACGACCGGAAAGAAGCGTATAACCGTTTTTTGGCACGTGCCGCCCGTGGGTTCGTTAATGAATTTACGGTTTACCACGTTCGGAAAAAAGGAACCCAAAGCCCGGAAATTGATTATACCGCCTTTGAGGTTGCCCGGCGCAAAGAGATTAAACGAACATTCGACCGAATGATTAAGGACGAAATTTATATTTATCATTATTTGAGATTTGAAAAATGAAAATAGATTGTATTATTGGAATTGACCCCGGAGCCGCCGGGGGTATTGTGGTTTGGCGACCCAACCACAACGCAACGGCAATTAAGATGCCTAAAGACATTAACGATATACGGGACTTTCTCAATTACTACAAAGAGATTTGCACGCCGATTATTTTTTTGGAAAAATTGAGCGTTCGCCCGGACGACGTAACGGTTGGGGATGCCGGGGCAAACATGGGTAAATTATACCGTATTCAAAAGATGTTGCAAAACTTTGAGCATTTGAAAGCCATTATAACCGTCGCCGAAATACCATTTGTTTTGGTTAATGCTATGAAATGGCAAAACGACCTTAAATTGCGTATCAAAGTAAAAGGGAAAAAGGAAGAAAAGGCAGACCGCAAACGACGGTTCCGGGATATTGCCGGGAAATTGTACCCGGAAATTGTCCCGGCGTTGTGGAATGCGGACGCAACGTTAATAATGCACTTTGGACGGTTCATTCTGCAGAATAACCCCCGTTGGGTTTTGGAAAATTTACCCGTTCAAATGCACAACCGTTTATTTTAAGCCCGTAGGGACGTTTAATTATTCAAATGGTTACTTATATGGCAGACGAAACAAAAGCCCCGCAAATCGAAAATCCCGAAAAAATAACGGCAAAAGATTTGGCGGAAATGGTAAAACAGATGCGGCACAACCAACGACGTTGCCAACGGAACCCAACCCCGGAAAAATTGGCAACGTTGGAAAGTTGGGAACGCAAAGTTGATGCGGTCGTTGCTGTATTGACCGATACACAAATGAAATTGTTTTGATATGGACGAAATGGATTATATCTATTTAGGCGACCGATTGACCCGCCCGGAATTGCGACGTATGCCGTGCCGGGCGGTTCGTCGTTCCGATGGTAAATGTATAAGAGGGCGCAACGGCAATATGTTAGTTGAGTTTGACGGCGGCGGTAAATGCGTTGTTTTGGGGCGATTATTGCGGAAAATAAAAAAATAGCCGAAAATAAAAGATAAAAGTTTTGGTAATATAAAAACTATACGTATATTTGCGGCATGATAATAACACGACCGGGCGTTTTCCCGGTAACTATAAAAACAAAATAGTATGAGAGCGAAAACAAGTATTTACGATTTTAGTTTTATTCCAAGCGGTTACGGACATTACAAAGTAACCTACACGTCCCCCGTTACCGGTAAACAATGGACGGCAACAACAAACGATATGCCGTTAATTGACGCAACAAAGAACGCCGACGAACCGAAACGCCGGGATTTGGAAACATTGAAAAGAGTTTGTAAAAATCAGTAATAACCGCCGGGGGAAACCCCGGCATAAACAATTAGAGCGATGTATATTAAGAAATTGGAATTGTTGAATTTTCAAGTTATCAAAGAGTTCAACGCAGATTTTGAGGGTAATGTATATTTCATTACCGGGGACAATGAGTTAGGCAAATCAACCCTTTTAAAAGCAATCGGCGCAATGTTGACCGGAAACCGGGACGCCGTGTTGAAAAATGGAGAGGACAAAGGATTTGCAAAAATGGTTGTAGGTAACGACGGCGAAAATTACGAGGTCGAATTAAAGTTTACCAAAGCCAACCCACGTGGGACGTTATCCATTAAATCCCAAACAACCGGGATGCGTTCGGATAACATTTCTATGCTGCAAAAGATTTTCGGCTACCAAGACTTTGACGCCGTGGAGTTTTCCCGTTGGAGTGAAACCGCCGAGGGACGCCGCAAACAAATTGAGGTTGTAAAGGCTTTGTTGCCGGAAAAGGTGCGCACCCGTATTGCAGAAATTGACGCCGAGGTTACGACCGTTAAGGATAAACGAAAAGACGCCAACGCCGAGGTTAAGACATATACAACCATTTGCGCCAACGCTGAAAAGCAATTGAAACCGGGCGACGTCAAAACGTATGCCGATAAAAAGGATATTACGGCGTTAATGGAGGAACAAAACGAAAATGCCCGGTTGATTGAGAAAGCGAAAACGGTACGCCAAACCCGGCAACAAAGGGTTGAACAATTGGCGGCAATCCCCGGACGTATTAAAACCGCCAACGATAACCACGACAAAGCCGTTGCGATTATTGATACCAATTTAGCGAATGAAGAAAAAGAGGTTGCCCGCATTATCGCCGAGGCGCAAAAACGGTTAGAGGACGCCAAAAAAGAGGCGAAAACGTCCCGTAAAAACGTCGATGCCGAATTAAAGGAAACATTAGCAACCATTGATGCGGAAAAAGCCGATTTTGAAAAGCGCAAAGCGAATGCCGACAAATGGTTAGAGGAATACGAAGCCAATAACCCCGAACAATTAGACACGGCGGAACAACTGAAAAAAGCCGAGGAACACAACCGTATCAATGCGTTGGTTGTGGATTACATGGCAAAAAAGAAACAAAAGGAAGCCGCCGAGAAAACCGCCCGCACCTTTGAGGACAAATTAGGCGCATTGGCAAAGGAACGGGAAAACCTTATTGCAACGTCCGAATTGCCTATTGCCGGGCTTTCGTTCACGGACGACGGGTTAGAGTTAAACGGCGTGCCGTTCGTCGCCGGGAAAGTTTCAGATAGTCAAATTATGGAGGTTGCCGCCAAACTGATTATTGCAAGCAATCCGACGGTTAAGGTATTCCGCATTGCGAGGGGCGAAAGTTTGGGAGAAAAGCGTTTACAGGCGATTATAGACATTGCAAAGGCAAACGGTTTTCAAGGCTTTATTGAGGAAGTAAAGCGGGGGCAAACTGATTTAGTTGTTGAGGAATACACGGAAAACGAATAATAACCGGGGGCGGGCTTTCCGTCCCCTTAAAATCTAAAACAATGGCATATACATTGAACGATAATTTGAAACGTTGGGCGGAACAATACGAAACCGCCGAGTTTATCCAATCCGACCCGGTGCAAATCCCGCACCGTTACGATAGCCGGGTAAATATTGAGATTAGCGCATTTGTTACGGCGTGGATTGCGTGGGGTTCCCGCAAACAGATAATCCAAAAGGCGGATTTTATCGACCGGGAAATTTTCAAGGGTGCGCCGTTTCATTACATAATGGGAACGGATTACAAGTATAAAAAACAGGATTGGAACCAATATAAGGGCGACAAAACCAATTTTTACCGTACATTCACATACGCCGATTTTCACGACCTTTGCGCCCGTCTGTTTGAAGTTTACAACAATTGGGAAAACATGGAAAAAGCATTGCAAGCGCAACCGGGCGTTCGTCCATTGGAGCAATTACAATATCTTTTCGGCGATGTTAGAGGCGTGCCGGATATGGAAACGAAAAGCGGTTGCAAACGCTTATGTATGTTTTTGCGTTGGATGTGTCGCCACGGTTCCCCGGTTGACTTTGGATTGTGGACGATTTGCGACCCCCGTAATTTAATCATTCCATTAGATACCCACGTACATAAACAGGCATTGCGGTTGGGGCTTGTAAAACGCCGGACGCCGGATTTACAAACAGCCATTGAGATAACCGACCGTTTCGCCGAGATATTCCCGGACGACCCGACAAAGGGCGATTTTGCGTTATTCGGATATGGAGTGAACAACGGTAAGGTTGCACCCGTTACGGCGGAACCGGAGCCGGAAAAAGAACAACCAACCGCCGTGGCTGATTTGTCGATTGCGGACGTTTTGAAAATGCGATTGTTTTACGACAATGCCACCGCCGAGGTTCGGGAAATATGGGAAAGCCGGGAAAAAGCCCGCAAAGCATTGAAAGCAACCGAGCGTTTGAAAGCGCACCCAATCGACGGGTTGCACAATGTCGGATTGTTGGAGCCGGGCGAATTTGTTGTTGTATTTGCAAAGGTATTGGATAAGCGGGAAACGAAGTTATCACGGGCGGAACGGGACGTTATCCATACAATCGGAATGACAGCGTTTAATAAGACAATGCAAAAATTAATAGCCGATGAAAAAGCGAGAAATAACAGCGACGGGAACAATAAACAATAACGGCGGGTTGGCAATGTACATGGGGGAATTAAACGAGTTTTTCAAGGGTTGGAAAGGTTCCCGCATTATTGCCCGGTTTATTGTAGCGTCCCCCGGTTCGTCCGAGGCTTTGAAAGGGTATTATTTCAACTATGTTGTACCGACGTTTAAACACGCAATTTGGGAAGCGGGCGAACGTCTTACAGAGGAACAAACCGAACGACGTTTGCGGGAATTTTCCCCGATTATGTACGTTGAACGGGTCAACGAAGAAACGGGGGTATATTTCCACGATTTGCGCACCGTGGCGGATTTGTCGAACGCCGAGTTAATCGAACATATCGAAACGCTCAAACAGATTGCCGCCGAGGAATACAATACGTATATTGACGACCCACGCACGTTGTAGTTATGTTTTGCAAGTGCGGCGGCAAACGCAAAGATTACCCGTTACCGGGTTGGCGGGTTATCCGGTCGAAATATACCCCGCACCGTTGGAGCCGTATTTATTGCCTCAATTGTAAATGTGTTTGGGTAACGGGTGCGGGATATGTAGAACAAACGCCCGAACAAAACGGGCAACAAAATTTATTCAAGTATGACGAATTTAACAGATAAATGCCCGATGCCGCAAGGTAAATTTAAGGGGCAACCGATGGAAAACGTACCGTATTGGCATTTGCTTTGGTTGGACGGTCAACCGTTTTGCAATCCACGGGTACAAGTGTATATAAACGAAAACAGGGACGTTCTTTTAGAGGAACAAAAGCGGGATAAATTCCGCCGCCCGGAGTAATAACAATTAATAACCGAGAGTATGACAAACGAACAATTACAGGACGGCGCAAAGTTAGCCGAACAAATCGCCACATTAGAGGCGCAATTATTAGGTTGGAAAACCTCAAAACGTTTTTATTATCAAACCATTGCTTTGTATAGCGAAACGGGGAAATGTTACGATAAGATAAACCCGGAATATGTGGATTTTGAGGTATTAAAAACCCTAACAATCGCCCGTATTGAGAAAGAATTAAACGAGTTAAAAACAAAATTTGAAAATTTATAAGGTTATGCAAAAATTTGATTTGAAAGACATTTGTTTCTTTGATTGTGAAACAACCGGGGTTCCGGCAAAGGGTTTGAAATGGGATGCGGATTTTGAGCAATTCCCGCACGTCGTACAATTGGCATGGTCGTTGGGCGACAAAGAAAAAAGTTATATAATCAAACCGGACAATTACGAGATACCCCCGGAAACAACCGCAATACACGGTATAACAACCGAACGGGCAATTAAAGAGGGCGTACCATTTGCCGAGGTTGTGGACGAATTTTTAGCGGATGCAAACGCCGCCCCGCTTGTATGTGCGCATAATATTTACTTTGATAGTTCCATGTTAAAAGCAAACGTTTTGCGCTATTGTGGACGGGAATATTACGACGCACACGTTGAGGACGCATTACATAAGGGCAAACGCATTGATACAATGATGAAAACAATTAAGTTTGTCGGTGCATTGTATTCAAACGGGCGACCGGGTAAATATCCCAAATTGGAGGAATTATATAGTAAGTTGTTCCCCGGCGAAACATTCCCGGCACATGACGCATTAGAGGACATACGGGCGTTGCGTCGTTGCGTCCCGGAATTGGTTAATTTGGGGATTGTTGAGTTGGTGCAAAAGGAATACCCGGCGGAACAACTTAAAGCCCAATTTGAGCCGGAAAAGCCCAAAGGCGGGCGCAATATTGAGTTCCACGACCCCAACCCGGTAACGGAACCAATCGGAACCGGGGAACCCGTCCCGGAACCAACCCCGGAACCGGAACGCCCGGCGGTTACGTCGAATAGTAAGACACGGGAATTGTTAGACGAAAACGATTTTTAAAATGGCAAAGCGAACAAAAGACGAATTTACACGGGATTGGATAATTGAAAATTCCGTTGAGATATTGAGCCGATATGAACCCGGAGTTTTAACAATCCGTGCGTTACATTATCAGTTAGTAAGTATTGGCATGACAAACACGTTACAGCATTATAAACGTGTTGTTTCTGCAATGGAGGTTGCCCGATGGGACGGGCGGGTTGATTTTGAAGCATTCAGCGACCGAGATAGGGCAATGTGTGGGCAAACCAAAGCGGAACCAACCAATTTGGAAGAAAAGCAAGACGAAGCAAAAGCGCAAGTTAGGGCGTGGATGCGTTCATATCATAAAAACCGTTGGGAAAACCAACCAATTTACCCGGAAATACTGATTGAAAAGAAAGCGTTGGAGGGTGTTTTTGCGAAACCGTGCCGTAATTGGGACATTGCGGTTGGGGCTTGTAAGGGCTACCCGTCGTTGACTTTCTTGTTTGAATTGTCGGAACGATTGAGAGAGGCGCAAGCCAACGGCAAACAATGCGTTATCCTATATTTTGGCGATTACGACCCGTCGGGGGAAGATATACCCCGGTCGATTGGCGAAAACTTGCAAAAGTTCGGTATTTTTGGGGTCGAAATACGACGTATTGCGTTGATGGAACAACAGGTTATCGAATGGAATTTGCCGCCCGCCCCGGCAAAGGAAACAGATAGCCGGACGGCGAATTGGGACGGATTGGGACAGGTTGAGTTAGACGCCGTAAAACCGGAAAAACTGATTTCCTTATTGGACGATGCGATTAACGATATATTCGACCGGGAATTGTACAACGAATTGTTAGAGCGGGAAAGCGACGAACGGGAACAATTCCAAACCGAATTAAAACGTTACGTTGAAGATGATTTATAAAACCGACGCCGGGCGGGTTCCCGGCAACAATATTATAACAATATGAGCGAAAAAGAAAAAGCCGCAAACGTTATGTTGATACCAAGCGAAAAAGCGTTTGCATTGTCGAAAGTCAAGACATTAAAGGACGGCGGGTTAGATGTTCATTATGAAGTTACCGAAACAATCGGAAACGAAAGTTATACGAACAAATACCACGTTGAGAGTGCAAAGGATATACACCCGGATTTGCGGGATTGTTTCGACCGTTTGCGCCCAATCATGGGACGAATTTTTAATATTACGTCCTTTCTTTCAATGGTTGAAACGTCCGATTTCAAGGCAACCAAAAAGCAAAGCGAATTATCACGGGATTTTGCCGACGAAATGTTGAAAAACATAGAGGTTCGGGGCGTGTCCTTTTCCGGTCAAGACGATAACGTTGGGGTTGTTTTAACCGGGTTGTTTACCGTGTCAAACAATCAAAAAACCGCTATCAATTCCCCCCGCCTTAAATTCAATACGGAAACGTTCGGGTTTGAGGAAGAATTAGAAGAAATTGCCGCCGACATTGAAACCGAGGTTTACGCCTTTTTATTCAAAGGCAAAAAGGCGCAATTGGAGTTGTTCGGGGCTGATGGCGAACCCGCACCCGGATTGAATGCCGAAAAGGTAGAGGACAACGGATTGTTCCCGGACATTAACGACCCGGCGGACGAAAACGAGGAAAACGACGAAACCGGGGATATGTAAGACAATGGAACCGTATTTGCTGACAGACCGGGACGAATACAATTATTGCATCCAAAGGGGGTATAATCCCCTTTTGGATTTGCGTAATTTCCGCATGGATATTCGTTTGAGGGTTGAGATACAACGGGAGTTGTTCGGGCATTGTATTACGGGGCGGGGCGCAAATATCATGGCGGCAAATGAACGCTTTTTCCGTTGGGTTTGGGAGCATAAGCCGCACCGATGCGAGGAATGTTTAAAGCCATTGCGGAATTATTCCGCCGTGTATTGTTCCCATATTTTGACCCGTGGAGCATTCCCGGAGGCGGCACACGATGCAAGGAATATAAATATACTTTGCTTTGAACACCACAACGAATGGGAAAACGGCAATAAAACCAAAATGCGTATTTACCCCGGAAATGTGAAAATAATAGAGTTAATTAAAAATGAATATGGAAGTTTGGAAAGAGATAGACGGTTATAACCAACGTTACGAGGTTAGCAATTACGGGCGGGTTCGTTCTAAAGATATGGTTGTAAATGGACGGTTACAGAATTGCCACAAAATAAAAGGGCGAATATTGAAACCGCACACGGATAAAGAGGGATATAAGGGCATTGTACTCTGTATTAATCAAAAACGCAAAACGTTTCGATTACATAGATTAGTTGCGGCGGCTTTCATTCCGAACCCGGACAATTTGCCGGAAATTGACCATATCGACGGCGACCGAGCCAATAATGATGCGACTAATTTATGTTGGAGTACCCGCAAACAAAATTCCAATAATCCAATAACCCGCAAACGGGTTGCATTGTCTAAAATGGGACAATTGAACCCACAATATAAAGGCGAATGAGAACAAAAAAGAGAACCCCCGATTTTGGGGCAATTTCCCGGTCGTCAATCAAAAAAGACTTTCAGAGGGTACAAAGATACCCCACCGAGGAAAAACGCCCGCAAATCGAAGAATTGCCAAAAATAAACGCCGAACGTCGTGTTATCCATATATCGGAAACAAGCGCATACGCCAAGTTTTCCCGGTACATTGTCGGTAAATTGGTACGACTAAAAGAAAAAGCGAACGTTGGCGGCAATTCGTGGTATTGCGAGTTTGTGCATGACGACGACCGTAAAGCCTTAAACATGGCGGCGGGTTGGTCTGATAATAAGAAATTGTATTTGTTGGATGGTATTAAATTCAAATAGTTATGAGTGTAAACAAAGTTACTTTATTAGGACATACCGGGAAAGCCCCGGATTTTAAGGAGTTCGACAACGGCGGTTGTGTTGCTACCTTTTCGTTGGCAACCACTAAACGGGGGTTTACGACAAAGGACGGGCGGCAAATCCCGGAGCGTACCGAGTGGCACAACATTGTGTTGCAAAATGGGTTGGCAAAGGTCGCCAATCAGTACGTCAAAAAGGGCGATAAACTTTATATTGAGGGGGAATTAAGAACCCGGAGTTATGACGATGCGCAGGGCGTGAAACGGTATATTACCGAAATTGTCGCAACCGATATGGAAATGTTGACGCCCAAAGGAACCGGAGCCGGAACGCAAGCCCCGCCAACCGCACCGCCCGCACCCGCCCCGGAACCGTCGGACGATTTACCGTTTTAATCTGTTTGAGTTATGGGAGCGATAAACGGACGGGTTATTTACAGCCCAAAAGGAAAAGCCGGGGAATATGCCGAGAACGCCGCCAATTTTTACGTTGGTTGTTCCAACGGATGCACGTATTGTTATTTGCGCAAAGGGCGGGGCGCAAAAGTGTTGGGCGGCAATACCCCGGAATTGAAAAAGACATTACGGGAATATCCATACGCATTGGATATATTTACGAATGAGTTGTTGAAGCATAAGGACGAATTGCAAAAAACGGGGTTATTCTTTTCGTTTACAACCGACCCGTTATTGCCGGAAACGCAAAGGTTGACCCGCCAAGCAATCGGCGTTTGTCAACGCCACGGCGTCCCGGTTAAGGTATTGAGTAAATGCGCCGAGGGTATCAATATTTTAATCGACTTTGCCGAGGCGTCCGAGGGTTGGGATAAATCCCGCATTGCCATTGGTTCCACGTTGACCGGGTGCGACGAATTGGAACCAAAAGCAAGCCCAAACCGGATGCGTATAAACGCATTGGCACGGGCGAAACGCCACGGGTTCCGTACCTTTGCAAGCGTTGAACCAATCCCCGTGGGAATGTTTGACCGGGCGTTTTCTGTAATTGCTTTGTCGTACCCGTTTGTTGACTTGTTTAAGATAGGGTTGCAAAGCGGTTGCAGATATACCAAGCGGGAAACATTGATGTTTTACAATGATGTTTTCGGTTATTGGGAGGCGCACCCGGACAAAACGCCCCGGATATATTGGAAAGATAGTTTTATAAGAGCGTCCGGGATTGAGCGGGAAACATTGCCCGGTTATTGTGTCCCGGCAAATTGGGATTTATTCAATGAAAAGAAGTGAAATAAGGGTTGAAGTTCCCGCCGATTGTCGATTAGTTGGCATAAGGACGGACGGCGATGTTGCCGTTATCATTTACGAGCCAATCCAAAGCGTCCGGCAAATTGGATTTATCAATTACCCGGAACCGAACGACGAAAGCGAAAACGAACCTAATAATAACAAATGATTATGCAGTATAATAACAAAGATTATAAACCGAAATTGCACGACCGTTGGCGTGCATTAACCGTTAAAAACCCGTATGCAACGCAGTTGGTAACGGCGGCGTATGAGGACAACGGGATTGTTTACGGCGAAAAGTGTATTGAGGTACGCAGTAAAAACACGCCGTACCGGGGCGATTTAATGGTTTGTTCGTCCGCCAATCCCGTAATTGCAGGATATGAAAGCGGGGTAACGTTGGGATTGGTTGAATTGTACGATGTTAAGCCCGTCGCCGAGTTTACCCCGGAGGATTGGGAAAATACCCGCATACCGCCCGAAAAACGTAAGTCAATAACAAAGGGGTTCGGTTGGATGATGCGGAACCCCCGCCGGGTTGTTGAGTTTCCAATTAAGGGGCAATTGGGTATTTACAATTTAGTGTACACAAAGGGAGTAATAACCGAATACCCACGGGCGTTGGTAGTTGACAAAGAGAGTTACGAATTACTAAACAGAAAAGGCAATGAGTAAAAAGCAAATTGGAATTATCCCGAACAATGGCGACGTTCATACGGCGCAAATTGGGGTTCATATCGGACGGGTTGGCGTTTGCGTGTACGTCCGGGAGTATTGGAAATATAAGAGTTGGTTTATTGTTCCCGGCGTGTCCGTGGATGCGGTCAACGGTTACGACCGTTACGTTGACATTGAGGCGAAAATATTGTTTGTCGGCATTGGCATACGGTTTATATGGATTAAAAGAAAGGTAAAACGATGAAAGCAAAGATTTTATTGTTATCTTTGGCAACGCTTTTGTTGGGGGCGTCAAAGCGAGAACGAACCAACGGAAACATTTTATTTACTACAAAAATCCGAGAGCATGGAAGAAAGAAACGAGTTTGTAACGAATACCACGGCGGCAATGATACAGATAAACGCCCCCCGGTATAATTGTGAGATTGTCGAAACCGCATTAGCGGGTGGCTATAGGGTACGAATTTGCGTAAAAGGCGCAAAGGAAGATTTGGACGCATTGTTTGACTATGTAAACGAAGCGGGCAAAGAATGAGAGTAAAGCAACCCGAACCGTTCGACCCAAATAGAGAATACAGCCCCGGCGAACGTTGCGTTTACCGGGGTATGGTATTGATTGCCGAGATATGGACGGCGGCGGATGCACGATTAGCCAACAACAACCCCGCAATATTTACGCAACGTTGCGTTCGATGCAAAATTAAAAGGGAAGATTGCCCCGGAATTGGTAGGCAATGCGATAAATTCCATAGGAGCGACCGGAAAACGATTTATTGGCGTTTGTTGCGTATCGTCGGGGGATTTAAGGGCGTCGAAATATTGGAATTTAATTATAACGGAACAATTGCCGGGGTTAAGGTTGAAGCCGCCCCGGATAGTAATAACAAATAAATTTTTAGAGCGATGAACAAACAAGTATTAAGCCCCTTTGATTGCGATATGTGCGCAATGATTGAGGACATAACAAAACAAGAAATTGAGGTTACGGCGTCCGATACCTCAATACGTTTGAGTTGGGCGCAAAATGGAAGCGAGGGAAACGATAAAGCCGAGGGACAAAGGATTGAGGCGTTAAAACAGGCAATCCGGGGACGATTGGGCGACCGTCTTATTGAGTTCTTTTATGCCGATGGTAGGCAGTCGGTTTTTATGAAGTACGACCCGGAGGAATACCCGGAGGAAATGCGCACCCGATTAATCGACCCGGACACCACGGCGGGAACCCGGTATTGTCGCACCTTGTTAGAGGTTGACGCAATCCAATTTAGACGGGACAACGTGGACGACGTTTTGAGATTTACCGGAGGCGGAACGGTTACGACGCCCCGCACCCCGAACGGCAAAGCAATGTTTTCTTTTCCCGATGGTAACGGCATATTCGTTGACGTGCCGGAAAGTTGGTATATTATCCGGGAATTGAACGGACGATTTACCGCCCGCCCGGAAAAGGATTTTAAACGGGAATTTGAACCCAAAGGAACCCCCGCCGAGAATTACACGGAGCAACCCGCCCGTCCGGTTGTTGCTCAAATTGCCAATCTGTTTAATGAGTTGTTCGGAACAAACATTGCGTCCCGTTGCCGGAAAATGGAGGAAGAATTTAACGAGTACAAAGCGGCGGTTAAACACGCATTGCCCGAATTTGACGACCCCGGACGCATGAACGCCGTAATTGATGAATTGGCAGACCTTAACGCAGTTGTATTTCATTCCGCCGCAATATTAGGCATACCACAACAGGAATTGTTGGAAATGGCATACGACAAAGTAAAAGAACGCCAAACAAACCCAATGTATAAACGTGCTTATAATTGCGGACATTGCCGCAACTATATGAATGAGGACGCCGACGGAAACGGACATTGTGCCGTATATAAATGGGGGATAACCTATTTTTCCCCGGTAAACGAATGTGCAGATTTCAAACCATTAAAATAATTTAGAGCGATGAACAAAGAAAAGAGTTTTGCAAAGGAATTGGCGGAATTGATTAACCGCCACAGTATCGACGCCAAATTTGAAACGGCGGACGACATTTTGGCAACCGTGGCGATTGATGCGTTGAACGCATACGCCAAAGCCAAACAGACACAGGAACGCAGAAACAACCCGGAAACCGACGATTGCGATTGCCCGGTGTGTCAAATGCGCCGAGCGTTAGAGGCAAAGAAAGCCGCCCGCCCGGAACCCGGCAAAAAGGAATACAGGAAACCGGAGGCGTTCGACGTTCCAAAGGAAGTGCAAGCAATGGCGGAATTTTTCGGCGAAATGTTCCCCGGAACAACGGTTGAAATACACCGGGTCGAAATGCCACGGCGCAACCCACGGGATAAACGCCGGGGAAAGAACAAACGCAACGGGAAAGGAGGTAACAAATGAACCGACGCACAATTGTAAGAACCGACGCCGAGATTGACGAACAATTGAATATCGCCGCCGACGGCATAAACGACGGTTCCCAATATCCGGGTATGAGTTACGAGGACGGAATACAAGCGTTTGCCGATTGGTTGTTTGGAGATACCAACGATAAACCGTTTGAGGAATAGCAATGCCGGGACATAAGTACATAAACGGAAAACGTGTTTACCAAAAAGACGCCAACGGACGAAATGCACGCACCGCCGAGGTTATCGCCCGCCAACGTCGTAAATGGATAAAACAGGTAAAAGCCGACCCCGAATTGCAAAAGTTGTACGACCCGGAAACGGGAAAGCGTAAAGACGTATAAAGGCTAAAAATCCCCGGAAACAAAAGCCGGGGTTTTGCCGTTTATATACATGAAAGGACAAACCGTTGGCTATGCCCCGGAAAATCCGTAAATTTGCCCCGTGGTTGAAAGATAACCATTAAGACAATAAAAGTATTGAGTTAATAACAAAAGCCTCTTAAAATGGAAATTCCCCGCAAATAACTTGTAAAGGGTAAACACGTTTTAAGGAGGGACGGGATAAGAAAAGACATAGAGAGCCGGAAAGGAACCAAAGGGGAAAAGGGACAAAGGAACCGAGGAACCAAAAGGGCGGAAAAGCAAAAAGGCGCAAAGGTCGATTTTTTACCCCGTTTGAACATTAAAAGAGGTTGAAAAATGGAAAAATTGAAAACGGGTAATAAGAACCGGAAACCCGCCGGATATAACAAGCGTACCGAGGAACAACGGGCGTTTGATGTTGCGTTTTGTTCCAATCTGTTTTTACGTGGTTATACATACCGGGAAATTACCGAGGCTTTGAACCGGAATTTAGCCGACCGGGGCGTTGGCTATACAATTACTTTGTCGATGGTTTATTATGACTTACAACAAACCCTTATCGAATGGAAACGGGAACGGTTGGATAATATCGACGATTATATTACACAGGAATTGCGCAAATTGGATGCAATGGAGGTGCAAGCGTGGGAGGCGTGGGAGGCGTCGAAAACAGGAAAGCAACGCACCAAAGAGAAAACAAATAAGGGGCGACCAATCAAAACCGATGCCGAGGACGGCGACCCGGAATATTACGGGTATAATGAAACCGCAACCGAAACGTCCGCCGGGAACCCCCGGTTTTTGGATTTGCTTTTGAATATCCAACAACGCCGGGCAAAGATGTTAGGATTTGACGCCCCGGTTAAAATAGAGATACCCGGATATAACGCCACGACCGACGACGACAAACCAAAGTACGACGTTAAAGCAATCCCGGACGATTTATTGTTTGCATTGGCGGACAAATTACAATCCGCCGAATACCAAAAGGCATTAGCCGAGAAAGGAGGGGCGCAATAATGGCAAAGAGAGTAACCGCACCCCGTCCGGGAACCAAGCAACCGGAATGGCAAACCGAGATTTGCGACACGTGCCGTTTTTCGGAATGGATAACGGACGACCATAGACACCGGGATTTAAACGGGAACCCGATTTGTTTACGTTGCCCGCATTATGAATTTTACATTGTCCGAGGTCGTCGGGCGTGTTCTAAATGGGAGAAAGGAGCAAAGCAATGAACAACGAACAATTATTGCAGATGTACGACGCAATCCGGCAACAACCGGATTTGCTTGTTAAAGCCGCCGCCCGTAAACGCCTTATCAACTTTGCCCGGTATATGCAACCGGATTTAGTATTAGAGCCGTTCCACGTCGTTTATTATACGTTGTTGGATATGTTCGCACACGGCAAAATACGAAAGATGATTGTACAACAACCGCCCCAACATGGCAAATCGGAGGGGTCGAGCCGTAAATTACCCGCATTTATGTTGGGGTTAGACCCCGACCGCAAAATATGTATCGGTTCGTATGCGGCGACAATCGCACGGGATTTTAACCGGGACGTTCAACGAATAATCGACACGCCCCGGTATCGTGAATTATTCCCCGGCACGTACTTAAATGGGTCAAACGTCGTAACAATGGCTAATACCTATTTGCGCAATTCCGATGTTATCGAAATGGTAGGGCGTAAGGGGTCGTTGCGTGTCGTCGGTCGTGGCGGTTCGCTGACGTCTAAAACCGTGGACGTTTCGATATTGGACGACGTGTATAAGGATTACGCCGAGGGTAACAGCCCGATAGTACGGGCGGCGGCGTGGAAATGGTACACGACCGTTGTACGCACCCGTTTACACAACGATAGTCAAGAATTGATTGTATTTACCCGTTGGCACGACGACGATTTGATAGGGCGCATTGAAAAGAGCGGCGAAACGATTATTGATGTTAAGTGTTGGGCGGATTTAGAGAACGTAACGCCGGGGGCGTGGGTGCGCATAAATTTTGAGGGATTGAAAACCGGGGAACCGACCGAGATAGACCCACGGGAACCGGGGGCGGCATTATGGGAAAGCCGACACAGTAAGCAAAAGTTGGAAGCGCAAAAAGCATTAGACCCGGTACAATTTCAATGCCTCTATCAAGGCAACCCCGGTTCCGCCGAGGGTCGATTATATCAACCGTTCAAAACATGGGTTGAAAAATCCGATTACGGCACGTACATACGTTCCGGCGCATACATAGATGTTGCCGATGAGGGGGACGACCTTTTGTTTGCCGCCACGTATGACGTTTATAAATCGGACAACATGATTTTCAACGAGAAAACAAAGCGTATGGAACCGTTGTTATTTGCTTTAATTACGGATATGGAAATGACGGACGAAAATACGGACGTTACAACCGTAACCGTTCCGGCAATGATTAACAGGAACGGCACGCAAAAAGTATGGGTTGAGAGTAACAACGGCGGTGCGGGTTACGAAAAGGTTATTAAAAAGAAAATGCGGGCAATGACAGACCCGTTTTATCAAGGCGGCAATAAGGAAAGCCGGATAATTACGGCGTCCGCAATGGTAAACCAAAGTATTATTATGCCGTTCGGTTGGGAAACCCGGTACAAAGCGATTTACGACCATGTTACAACCTTTTTACGCAATTTCGATGCTAATACGCACGACGACCCGGAGGATGGATTAACCGGGATTTACGAAAAAGAGATTGCCGACGGTAATATACAACCATACGCACACGCAAACCGAGGTGTAAAACGACGCAATTAGCATTATTTTTGAGATATGCAAGTTTGTAACCGAAAAAGTTTATAACTTTGTAGGCGAAAACAAAGGGCAAAGGGACAGCCCGGAGATAGTAAATAATAGTTTTAACGTTAAAATTTAGAAAGTATGATTACTTGTAAGTGTCCGGCGGCGGCTGCATTGCCCGATATTCCCGCCGTAAATTGTGCCGAAAGTTTCGGGCAAATTCAAAAGGTAGCGTTTCAGCGTCTAACCAAAGACGATGGAAGCAAAAACAGTTTTACCACGGAAAAGGCAATTACTTTGTTGGCTTCATGGACGCCGTTGTTGACGGCGGCGGATAGTACCAAAATCGTTGTTTCCCCGTATATCCAAGCCCCGACCAACGAAGCCGGAGCCGCCCGAACATTTGGAGGCGGTAACGAAACATTGGGAGGCGTTGAGGAAATTATAGGGCGTGAACCGAACCCGTTCACGGGCGTAATGCGTAAAATCCCCCAATCAGTAATTAAGGCAATGAAAGAATTGCAATGCGAAAGTTGGGCGGACAATTTGGGCGTTTATCTGTTTGACGAAAACGGAAGTATTGAAGCAATACAGGATGAAACGGTAAAGACAACGTATTATCCTATTCCTATCCGTTCGTTGTTCATTGGCGACAAAACGCATGGCGGATTAGAAGCCCCGGACAGCAACGCAATACAATGGGCGTTTTTGCCTAACTATTCCGACAACCTCACAATCATTGCACCGGAATTTAATCCGTTGACGGATTTAAAAGTTGCCGTTGGAGGTTGACGATATGGCGGCGAAAGTACAAAAGGTTGCGTTAATCAATGATACATTGAACGTAACCGAACAATTCGAGATTACGCACGCCGAACGTCTTTTGCGAATGCCTAATAATGGCGGTTGGAGATTGCCGGAAAATTCAGACTTTAAATTTGACAAAGACAATGGGATTGGATATAAGCGAAATAAAAAAGCGGATAACGGAGCCGAAAAAGCGCAACACGATAAATAGGGCTATTTATCATCAACAGCGCATTAATTTTCACGCCCGCACCCGTATTACGTCGTTTGACATTTGCCAACCGATTACGGATTTTATGGCATTTGTTTCTAACCTATTGCCGCATGACAAATTTAAGATGTTCAAAACATTGTTCCGTTACCCCGTTAAAACAAACGAGGTAACGGGCGTTTGTTTTGATAAGTTGAGCCGGATTTTTGATGGTCGTAACCCGGCGTTCAATTATCAATTCCAAAACCCGGAACAACGGGACGATTGGGAATATTACCGCCAAGACGTATTACACGAACCGGAAATTTGGAGTACGAAAGGTTGGGAGTTTTTCCAAACAGAAATAAACAGCGTTCTAATTGTCGATATGCCGAGCGAACAAAACCCCGGCGACAAATACCCGCAACCGTATTTCTATTGGTTGCCTATTGCGTCCGTGATTGATTACAGAGCCAACCCAACGACGGGGGTAATGGATTATATCATTTTCAGACAGGACGGGGAACGTATCGCAGTTATTGACGACGAACGTTATAGGGTATTCAGAGAGGACAAAAACCATAATATCGGCGAATTGTTGGTTGATAACCCGCACGACGTCGGTTATTGTCCCGCCCGTTTCTTTTGGAACGAACCTTTGAGCCTATCAGAACCCGACGTTAAACAATCCCCGCTAACCAAACAATTGGAGGCGTTGGATTGGTTTTTGTTTTACCATATCAGTAAACGACATTTAGACTTATACGGCGCATATCCGATTTATTCCGGGTATGAACAAAGTTGCGATTTCAGTAACGGCGAAAATGGCGATTATTGCGACGGTGGGTTTTTGAAAGACAAACAAGGGTTTTATAAATTGGATGCCGCCGGGCTTTTGATGCGTTGCCCCAAATGCGGGGATAGTCGCATTAATGGCGTTGGTTCGTTCGTGGAAATACCAATACCGGACGGGGATAAACAACCCGATTTGCGTAACCCGGTGCAAATGCTAACCGTTGACCGTGGGAGTTTGGATTATAACGTTGAGGAAGAAAACCGCCTAAAGAATGACATTATTACGTCGGTTGTTGGAACCAACGAGGAAATAACCACACGGGACGCATTGAACGAGCAACAAATACAGGCGAATTTTGAGAGCCAAAGCACGGTATTAAACCGGGTAAAAAAGGGATTTGAGGCGGCGCAACAATTCGTCGATGAAACCGTTTGCCGTTTGAGGTATGGCGGTTTGTTCGTTTCTGCAAAAGTCAATTACGGCACGGAGTTTTATTTATCCAACGCAACGGAGTTACGGGAACGTTACAAGGTAGCAAAGGAAAGCGGCGCAAGCGAGGCGGAATTAGACGCACTACAAAACCAAATTATCGAAACGGAATACCGGAACAATCCAACCCAATTGCAACGTATGTTGACGTTGGCGGAATTGGAACCGTACCGACATTTGACCCGTAACGAGGTATTGGATTTGTACGACAAACAGATTATCAGCGAAAACGATATGCGTATAAAGTTGAATTTTGCTAACTTTGTACGCAGATTTGAACGTGAATATTTGAACGTGTTAGAGTTTGGGTATAATATGCCGTTCAACTCTAAGATAAATTTTATAACAAGTAAATTTAACGATTATGCGAGTGAAAGTAAGCGAGGGCAAAACTAAAGACGTTGCGATTATCGACGTTACGCCCGAAAACTACATTGTCCCGGACAATGAGAAACATTTGTATCATTGCGTTATCGAAATTAAGAAATTCGACAGCGAAACGGGCAAACGGTTATCAATTCCCCGTATTCAGAAGTTCGGCAAAAAGGGTTATGAAAATAGCATTGCCGACAATCTGAAAAAACAGGGTTACACAATTACCGTATTGCACGACCCCAACGAGTACATGAAAGCGAAAGCCGAGGCGGACGAAAAGGCAAAGGCAGAAAAAGCCAAAGCCGCCGAGGAAAAAGCCAAAGCCGATGCCAAAGCGAAAGCCGAGGCGGACGCCAAAGCCCGTGCCGAGGAAAAGGAAGCATTGAAAGCCGAGATTTTGGCAGAATTGAAAGCGGCGGGCGTTATCCCGGCGACAACTGCAAAGGAAGCCAAAGCCGATGCCAAAGCGAAAGCCGAGGCGGACGCCAAAGCCGAGGGCAAAAAGTAACCGAATATTAATTTAATAATCAAAGGGAAAGATTATGGCATTAACGATTGATGTTTTAAAGGCAAATGCGGCATTAGCCGGATTAACCGACGAACAATTGACAGCGATAACCACGTTATCAGTCAACGACGAAAATAGCGTAATAGCAAAGAAAACCGGGGAAATTTACGGCGGTTTGGATGCGGACATTTTAGCCGTTTCCGGTATCGCCAAGAACGGAACCGAAAAAACGTTTGATTATGCCAAACGAGTATTAACCGAGTTCAAAACCAAAGTTGAGGGCGCAAACGGTCTGCAATCACAGATTGACAGCCTAACCAAAGAAAAGGCACGTTTGGAAAAAGCCATTGCCGACGGTGCGACGGATGCGGAAACCGCAAAGGCATTGAAGCAAGCAAAGGCAGATTTGCAAAGCGTTACGACCCAATACAACGACCTCAAAACGAAATACGACCAAGCCGAACAAACCCACACAAACGAGGTGTTCGGCATTCGTGTTGAAACGGCATTGCAGACAGCAACCGCCGGATTGAAGTTTAAGGCAGGATTGCCGGAAAGCGCAACAAAGGTTTTGTTAGACCAAGCGATTGCAAAGATTAAGGGCATGAACCCCGAATTTATCGACGACGGAAAGGGCGGCAAAATGTTAGCGTTTAAGGACGAAAACGGCGCAATCATGCGCAACCCGAACAATCAGTTGAACCCGTACACCCCCGGCGACCTTTTGACCCGTGAATTGGAAACAATGGGTATTTTGGATAAGGGACGCAAAGCGGCGGGCGGTGGTACAGGCGCACCAAGTGGAGGCGGTGCGGGCGGTAATATTACCGTTGACATATCCGGCGCAAAAACGAGGGTTGAGGCATACGACGCAATTACGGCGACGTTGGAACAACAAGGGTTAAAAGTCGGAACGGCTGAATTTGACGCCGGAATGCAACAAGCATGGAAAGACAATAATATTTCCGCATTACCGGAAAAGTAAAAGACAACACGGGTAAAGGGTAAACCCGCATTTATAAACAATTTAATTTTTTAAACAATGAGTTTAATTGCAACAAGAGTACAGAATTGGCGGATAGAGAACCCGGAGTTAGACCGTAATATGTTCCGCCCGTGTGAGTACGGCGCATTGGATTTCTTTATTGAGCAAACCAACGCCCCCAACTCAATTATTAGCCCTAATTTGAGAGATAGGGCATTAGTAAGTATCGGTAACACGGTACAGGTTCCCGTTATCAATTATGACGAAAACGTACAGGTTAGCAACGTGCGTTCGTGCGTTATTGCTGATAATGAAAATACGTCCGCATTGGTAACGCTTGTTTGGGCTACCTATGCAATCGGGTTTACAATGGTTCCGGCGGCATACTCAAACAATGAGATTTCGTACAACCATGACTTTATGCGCAAAATGGAGAAAACAACCCGTGCGTTGGCGGACGCTTTGGATAAAGGAGCCGTTGCCGCATTGGAGGCGAACAAAACGCAGGTGTTCAAAACATTGCTCAATTACACGCAGACCGGGAACGTTGTACAAGTGCCAACCCAAATGGCAACCGAGATTTTGGGCGACATTAACCCAATCATGCGGGCGAATTGTTACCCGGAATATATCCATCTTATCGCAAATGCGGGTGTTGATAGCCTAATACGCAAGTTGGCGCAACATGGCGTTTACAACGACGTTAATAAGCGCATGGAATACGACAACAAAGTATTGCATTATACTAACAACGTAACAGACGAAGCGGGTAAAATGGGAACAATGTTTGCCGTTGCCGATGGAAACGTTGGTATCTTAACCCGTGTTGACCGTGAGGCATACCGCCGCACCCGTGCGAATTTCCACGAATGGGACATTGTACGATTGCCGTACATTGATTTGCCCGTTGGTTCGCATTATTATACCGCCGTGGGCGACCAATCGGCGATTATGGGCGACGCAACCGCCGATTTGACGTGTGCGGTTAAGGAGTATTTCGGATTTAGCGTTGATGTTGCCTACATGGTAGCATATAACAGCAAACCGGACACCGTGGCAAATCCGATTATCAAAGCCGAGATTGCAGCACGCAACCCGAACGAACCGTTAGGAATGCCCGTATATGTAACCAACGCCGGGGAATTTCCCGCCGGGGGTGCAGGCGCATAAGCCGGGAAACGGAACGATTATTTAACCGAGGGGACGGGGTGGTTATCCCCGCCCCCTTTTTAATTTTACGCAGTATGTACCGGATTAAAGAGATACAAGATAAATTATTAAACGTCGTTGGTTGGGAGCAATCATATAATCCCGCCGAGGCAATCGCCGAACGGTTGACAGAAACCGAAAGCGGGTTATATTTTCAAGGGGCGCACCCGCTTGTAACGTTGGATAATATGGCGGCAATCGTCCCGGACAATTGGGGCTTTCAATACCCGGTTTGGAACGATACAAAGGAATGGAAAGCCGAAACCGTGGTACAATACGCCAACGATGCGGCGGGCAAACCTTTGTATTGGGTTGCTTTGGTTGATAACGTCGCCGAGGTTCCCGCCGAGGGTTCGACCTTTTGGGAGAAATACAACATACTATCCGACTATTTAGAACGTTTGACCCGCAACGGAATTTCCACGGCGGTACAAACGTTTACCCAAATAAAGGGGTTGGATAAGGAAACAAAGAACCTATTGGAACGGCGCACGTTCTTTGACGGTGCGGGACGTATTAGAGCGACCCAACCGAACGCACATAAATTGGTTGGCTTTGAAATAATCCCCGTCCGGGCAATGGGAGTTACCGCCCAAATACACCGGGTTGGCTTACAAATGACAGGCGGAACCGGGATTGTGAAATTATACCTTTTCCATAGTTCGCAGATTGACCCCGTAAAGACGTTTGATTTGAATTTTACGTTGACAAATGGCGGCTTTCAATGGTTCACGTTGGAAGATTGTTTTTTGCCGTATATCAGCGATGCAAACAACGCCGGGGGTGCGTGGTTCCTTTGCTACAATCAAGACGATTTGCCCGCCGGAATGCAAGCAATTAACGTGTCGAAAGATTGGAGCCGGGAACCGTGCGGAACGTGTACCGGGTACGGCAATATTGAGGCATGGCGGCAATTGACAAAGTATTTGCAGATTTCCCCGTTTATGTACAACGCCCCGGAAACATTCGCCGAATACCCGGAGTTGTGGGATATAGCCTATACGATGTACACTAATACGCTGAATTACGGGTTGAATTGTGAAATAACGGTAGGTTGCGACCTAACCGATTTTATCGTTGAACAACGGGCGATATTCCAAACGGTAATACAACGCCAAGTTGCGGCAATCGCTTTGCGCACGTTGGCAATGAACCCCAACGTAAGGGTCAACCGGAACCAATCCAACGCCTCTAAAATGGAAATATTGTACGAGTTGGACGGGAATGTTGAGGGACGCCCCGGCGGTTTGGGTTATGACCTTAAAAAAGCGTTTGAGGCTTTGCGATTAGATACGCAAGGAATTGACCGTATTTGTTTGAGTTGCAACAACCGGGGCGTTAAGTACCGGACAACGTAATTGCATTATGGCGGGGTTACAATCAATAATTGATTTACGCAACCGGGTTAATACGTTTAACGACGGGTTGACGTCCGGGTTGATTATACGGGAAATAATCGACGACGGAATGACAACGGCGTTTATCATTGATGCCAACGCCGAGGAACAATTATTTGAACAAGGTATTAACCGATTGGGCGTTGACATAATGGATTATCGACCTTATACCCCGCTAACAATAGCCATTAAGGAGGAAAAGGGACAACCGACGAACCGGGTAACGTTACGGGATGAGGGCGATTTTGAGAGTAGTTTTTATTTGGAAGTCGGCGACAAACAATTTGAAATTAAGGCGTCGGATTTCAAGACGGAAGATTTGATAAAAAAGTACGGGCGGCAAATATTGGGATTGACGAACGAAAACATTGCTAAACTGATTTGGCAATACGTTTACCCGGATTTGCTAACCAAAGCAAAAAAAACGATATACGGAAATGGATAGAGTACCGATTATAAAGAACCCGGAATTATTCGACCGGGTTATTGCAAATATTCAAAAGGGATTGGCGGACGGGTTGCCGTGGCTTAATTATTCCTTTGGACGTTCGGAACGGTTAGTTAAGTCCATACAAGGAAAACGATATTACACGCCCAATATTTACGTCGGCGGCAATGAATATATGTTGATTGCCCCGGATAGTAATATAGGGAATTTTTCGTTTTTCGTGTTGGACGACCCGCAACAAATTGATTGGTTCCCCGGCGAACAAAACAAATATACAACGCCGTTTTCGGTTATCTTTTGGTTTGATATGCGCACGATAACCAACGACCCCAACAACCGCAATACGGAGGCGGTCAAACAACAAATCATGCGGGTATTGAATGGCGGTATTTGGTTGCGTTCCGGTTCCATGACAATAAACAGAGTGTACGCAAAGGCGGAAAACATATTTGCCGGGTTCACTTTGGACGAAATAGATAACCAATTTTTAATGCACCCGTTCGCCGGGTTCCGGTTTGCCGGGGAATTGGGAATTGATGAAACGTGTTTAACTGATTAACAACAAGTATATGAAAGCGTTTTTATTTTATACGGTCGTGGTTGCTTTGGTTGCGGCATTCGGGTTGACCTTGTTACGCAAATGGGGCGTTATCGAATGGGTGCAAATCCACGGCAACGAGTTTTTCGCAAAGATGTTTAATTGCGATTTCTGTTTGTCCTTTTGGGCGGGGGTTGCTTTGGCAATCCTTTTGGCGTTTATAACCGGGAACCCGGCATTGTTGTTGGTTCCCTTTTGTTCAACCATGATAACACGTTATTTGCTATGAAAACGGTTAAGATAGGGGAATACACGGTTGAGATATACGACGCAATCGACGAATTACCGATGTTGCGTTTCCATAAATACAATAAAATGTTGTTGGTTGATGCCGGGATTGGTTCGGATTTACAGGATTTCGACACGCATATTGAAAAGGCAATGAGATACGCCCGGAGCAAAACCCCGGAATTGGCGGCAATCGAATTGGATAATATGCGGCAAAACGTGTATTTCATTCAATCCGGGTTAAGCCCGAAATGTTTAGCGTTTGCCGTGTTGGTTAAATCAATCGACGGAACCCCGTACAACGATTTATCCGACGACGGATTGCAAAAGGTCGTCGATATGTTCGGCGACGTGCCGATTAAAGAGTTGACCGCCCAAATGGAAGCGGTCAAAAAAAAAATAGATGAAGAATTGCAAATGTATTTCCCCCGCATGTTCGACGATGCGACGATTAAAGAGTATTACGACGAATTGCGTAACCGGACAATGTTAATGTTGGATGCGATTATAAACGGCGATACAGAGGACAAACGGGCGGAAATTGATAAAATAACGACGATGTTGTTGTTATATAATCGCCCGGTTGTTTTTAGCGGTTCCGATAACATGGAAATTCAGTACGATAAACAATTTGAAAATATGTGTTTAACCATATCGCAACATTTGCACGTACCGGAACCAAAGAAATACACCGTATTGGAGTATTACAACGCATTTGAGCGGATAAAGGAGTTGTTGAAACCAACCAAAAATAAAAACGGCGTCAAATAAGGCGATTTGCGGCGTTGTTTTTCTTTGGTTGATTAACTACATGGAAAAGAAAAGATAATTTAATACGGGGCAAATTGCCCGCAAATAACGTTAAGTATGGCAGATAATAACAACCCTATAAAATATAGCGACCTTGTAAGCCCGGACGATTCGATTACAAAGTTGATTAATCAGTTAGACCAACTTTCCGACGCCTATATGAACACTCTAAAGAATATAAAGAGTGAGGCGATAACGGTTAAGGCAGCATTGGAGGGGGTAAGCGGGGCGACCGAGAACGGACGTAAAACAATCCGGGGGGCGTCCGCCGATACCGACAAATTGACACGGGCGGCAAAGGATTTGGCGTTTGCGGAAAGCGAGAACGCAAAACGGTTGGCGGAATTGAAGCAAGCCCAAAAGGAGGCAAACGAGTTGAACAAATTAACGACCCGGTTAAATCAGTCCGCCGAGGGTTCATATAATCGTTTGTCCGCTCAATACTCAATCAATAAAATATACCTCAATAACATGACGGTTGAGGAACGGGAAGCAACCGAGGAAGGGCGCAAATTGGTTGCCGAAACAAAAGCGATTTACGAGGAAATGAAACGGTTGCAGGAAGCGACCGGGAAAACATCCCTAAACGTCGGTAACTATTCCGACGCCGCAAAAGGGTTGACGACCCAAATAGAGAACCAAACGAAGCAATTAGCATTGTTACGATTGGAGGGCAAACAAGGAACCGCCGAATATCAGCAATTGAGCAAAGAAACCGCAATGTTACGAGATGCGGTTAAGGATGCGACCGATGAAATTACCCGCATGGCGTCCGATACGTCCAATTTGGATGCCGTATTAGGTTTGGCGGCTGGTGCGTCCGGTGGGTTCGCCGCATTTACCGGGGCAATGGAATTGTTCGGGGCGGAAAGTGAGGACGTACAAGAAGCGCAAAAGAAGTTACAGGCAGCAATAGCCATTACAACCGGGGTGCAAGCCATACAAAACGCAGTACAAAAACAATCCGCAATTATGTTGGGTATTTCCCGGCTACAAATGGCGGCATTGAGCAAAGCGCAAGTTTATAACCGCCTTGTTACCATGCAGGGAACAAAGGCAACATTGGCGGCTACAATTGCGCAAAAGGCTTTCAATCTGATTGCCGCCGCAAATCCGTATGTTCTTTTGGCGTTGGCATTGGTTACGGTTGTGGGGGCTTTAGTTCTGTTTGCATCTAATACCGATAAATCGGCAAAGAACCAACAAAAACTTAACGAGGCGCAAAAGGCGTGGTTGGATTATTTGGAAACCGAGGCAACCGAAATGAACCGGGTTAGCAACGAACGTGTCGCCCAATTGAACCGGGAATTAAACATTGCTAAAGCCCGTAACGCTTCATTGTCTGAAACCCGAAAGATTGAGGACGAAATATTAGCCGAGCGCACAAAGGCGCATAATAAAAGCGTTGGTTTTTACGGTCAAGAATTAAACGATTTGGAGGCAAACCGGGCAAAGTTGAAGCAATTAAACGATATGTTATTGCAGTTGAATAACGCCAAAGCCCGTGGGGATAAGAAAGTTTATATTGATGTTGATTTAGACGGTAAAATTGATAAAGTCAAGGTTGATGAAGCAATTGAAGCCGTACAGGGTCAAATAGATAATACCGGGCGGGCGGTTGACATTGCCGTTAATCTAAAAACCGAGGGGGCGGATTTGGACGCCGAAAGGAAAATACAAGCCGCCCAAAGAGCAAACGAAAACCGGAACGCCGCCAAAGCGGAAACGGATATATTGCGCAAAGCCGAGGACGCCCGGATTGCCTTAATTAAAAATTCATTCGACCAACAACGGGCGCAACGTCAAGCCGCCAACGCCCGTGCGATTGCCGACATACAATTGCAGTTGAGGACGGAAACCAATTTAACGGTTAAGGCACGCAAAGCGTTAAACGACCAAATTGTTTTATTACGGGAACAATTGGCGGTTGATATGGTAGATATTGCCAACCAACAACGGGCGGCGGAATTGTCCGCACAACGGGCAACGCAGGACGCCCAAATTGCATTGATGGCAGAGGGGGCGGAAAAGCAACGGGAACAATTGCGGGTTGAGTATGAAAGGCAAATACAGGACATTAACACCCGGTTAGAAACCGAGCGGGGATTAACTGAAACGCAAGTTGCCGAATTGCTTAACCAACAATTACTTTTGCAACAACAATACGCAAAGAGTTTGGGCGAATTGAACGACCAAATTACAATCGACCAAATGCAAGCCGCCGCCGACCGGACGCAATTACAATTAGACGCCGCCCGTGAGGGTTCACAGGAGGAAATAAATTTGCGTATTCAGTTGTTACAGCAACAACGGGCAATCGAATTGGCGCAAAACAGGCAATTAGCCGAGGACGTGCGCCAATCGGAGGCGGATATTAACGCCAAATACGATGCCGAGGTATTGAAGCAAACGACCGAGTTAAACCAACAACGGGCGTTAATGCTATTCGACCAAACACAAGCGTTGGAGGCGTCCGAGTTTGATTTAATCCGCAATTCCGAGGAACGCAAAACCCGGTTCCGGTTGGCGCAAGAAAAGGCACGGTTGCAAAAGATTTTAGAGTTGAACAAAGCCGCCGGGGTTAAAATGACGGACGCCGAGGTTAAGACAATCGAAAATACCATTGCGAAAATCGACCAAGAAATTGAGAAAAGCAAAGGCGACGAACGGGGTAACGATATATACGGATTGTTCGGGCTGAATTTGGACGACGACCAAAAGGAGGCAATAAGTACGTCCGTTTCCTTTGCCATTGAGCAATTAAATAGTTTTTTGGATGCAAAGGTACAAGCCGCCGACGCCGCCGTTTCCGCCGCCGACAAAGAGGTTGACGCAAGCCAACGCCGATTAGATGCGGAATTAGAGGCACGGGCGAACGGTTACGCCAATAACGTTGCAATGGCTCAAAAGGAATTGGACGTTGCGAAAAAGAACCAAGAAAAAGCCCTAAAGGAGCAACAAAAGGCACAGAAAGCACAGGCGGCAATACAAACGATACAACAAATTGGAAACCTTGTAACGGCGTCCGCTTTGATTTGGTCGCAATTGGGGTTCCCGTTTGCAATCCCGGCAATTGCTATAATGTGGGGTTCCTTTGCCGCCGCCAAAATCAAAGCCGCCCAATTATCCAAATCAGCCAACGCCGGGGGTTCGGAAAGTTACGGCGATGGTACGGTTGAATTGTTGGCGGGCGGTTCCCACCAATCCGGGGACGACGTGGATTTAGGAACCAAACCGGATGGAACCCGGAGGCGTGCCGAGGGCGGGGAATTTTTCGCCGTTATCAATAAACGTAATTCCCGCCGTTTCCGTCGTTTAATCCCGGACGTAATAAATAGTTTGAACCGGGGAACATTCCCCCAAAAGTACCTTAATGCCTACAATACCGACGGCATTAATGTAACGGTTCAACAAAATAACGCACCGGATTTGCGGGATTTAAAAGACGATGTAAGGGAGATTAAGGAACAAAACCGCCGCCGTCGTTACGTCGATGGCAACGGCAATGTTATTGAGGTTTACAAGAATTTGACACGTAAAATTAAAAATTGATATGAACCCGATTTATAGACATTCATTTGTAAATGCGTTTTTAGCGAACGGGGCGATAAGTAACACAACCGGGAACATAAACGGGAATAATACAAATTTCTATTATACCCGTACTTTTGTCCCGGTTAGTAACGTGTACCCCCGCAAATTGTTTCAGAATTACACGCCGCAAGCCGGGGGCGCATTTTACGACAGCAATAAAAAGATTATCGGCGGTTGGGGGAGCGACCCGACCGCCACAAATACGGAATTTGACATACCGAGCAACGCCGCATATATCCGGTTTAATGTGCATAAATTACAATACGCAAACGGGACGGCATGGTTGAGATTGGGAACGTTGGACGCCCCGAACGTCTTACAAGGTCAAACCGTGCATCCGATTTATAAGGACGATTTGGCAAAGGAGTACGAATTAGAAACCAACCAACGGTTTTATCGTGCCAAATTATCCGGCAAAATTACCTTTGTCCGGGATGATTACGACTATATAAACCGTCAATCGTTCGACAATGAATTTTTGTATTGCATTGAAAAGAGCGACGACGGCGGGCGTACATGGTTCCAATACTTTCAAGGCAAGTTTATGAAAACCGATTGTACGTTTACGGATTACGATAAAAAGGTTGTTGTACAACCGGACGCAATCGACGATTATAACGACGTGTTGGCGGGATTGGAAAAGGAATACAATTTAATAACGTTAGCCCCGACAATCCAACGGATAACGATAAACAAGCGTCCATTAATTCAAATATACGTTCCGGGGGATAGTGTTGTTTCTTGTTTTTTGGGCGGTACGAATTGGGAACAAGACGCAAACGCCACGACCGACCAAAACGCATTAGTACAAACCTATCATTTTGCTTTGTGCAATATATTGAAAGAAATACAAATTACGTCCAACGGTTCCCCGGCGGTAATATCCGGGCTTTATACCGGACGAATGGCAACGGGTGCAAGTGCGGACGCATTCGAGGGGAAATTATACCCGGAATTGAATGTTAATTATTATATCTATATTTCACAACAACGAATTGACGGCGTGCCGTTTGGGGTTGCATTGGTTGAGATACGCCGACGTTCGGACGACGTGGCAATGTTCCGTTATCAAAAGGTTACAACGTCCCCGTTTGATACGTTGGAGTTTGATTTAACCGCCGTCGAGGGTTCCGGGGCAACCGGAACAATGCACGCCGATATGAAAAGTTATAATATATACGCCCGGTATTTGTGCGACGTGGAGAAAATCGACGACCTTAATACATATCCATTGCCCGCCGATGATATAGTTGATAATAACCGTAATTATAGGCGTGCGATTGGTTACGCAATCGACGTGGCGTTTATTTCAAACAACTTTTCAGACACCCCGACCGAGTGGGGATTAGCAGACAACGGAAAGTATTTTGCGCCGCCTTATTCCATATACAGACAAACGTTTTATCCAATTGCCCGGTCAACGTGGCGTTATGCGTCGTTGTGGTTTGGTTTTTATTTGATGGATTGGTTGTTAGAGGAAAAAGCGAGGAAAGAATATACTTTGCGGGATGCGTTCCCGGTTGCTTCTTGTATATCTGTTTTGCTTAATCAGATTGCGCCCGGTATAACCCACGCAGCCACGGCGGAATATAGCCAATTTTTATACGGCGGAAACAATCCAATATCCGGGTTGAATTTCCGTTTGCTTGTATCGCAGAAAACCAATATTATAAACGGGGAATATCAGCAACCCGCACAAAAAGCCCCGACGACCTTACAACAATTTACCAATATGTTACGGGATTGTTTCAAATGCTATTGGTTTATTGAGGACGGCAAATTTAAAATTGAGCATATCCAATATTTCCGCAATGGCGGTTCCTATTCCGGCGGGGTTGTATTGAGCCACGATTTGACAAAGGAATTGAATTTACGCAACGGGAAACCGTGGGCGTTCAACACGTCGGAATATTCGTTTGATAAGGTTGATTTGCCGGAACGTTACCAATTTAAGTGGATGGACGACGTTACGGCGGCGTTTGAGGGTTTGCCGATACAGGTAATTAGCAAGTATGTAACGCCCGGAAAGGTTGAGGACGTAAACGTTTCTAATTTCACGTCGGATATTGATTTGATGTTGTTAAACCCCGGCAACATGAGTTCCGACGGGTTCGCCTTGTTTGCCGCCGTTCCGCCAACGTCCGGGTCGCAATGGATATTACCGTTTACACGTCAAACCGTCAACGGGGTTGAATACTTTTTGCAAAACGGATATTTAGCGTTTATTAATTTGCAATCGCCCTATTGGTTGTATGATTTACCCGCCCGTAGGGTATCAATAAACGGTTCCGAAACATACGCATACGGGATTGAGAGAAAGAAGAAACAAACGTTTAGTTTTCCGGCGAATGACGACCCAAACCCGATGCAGCTAATAAAAACGTATATCGGTAACGGTCAAGTTGATAAATTAAGCGTAAATTTGTGCAGTCGTTCAATTAAAACAACTTTGAAGTATGACACCGAATAATAATTTGTCCGTATTGCCGTTTTACGAGGGCGTGCAATACCAAGATTATAAAAAATCGTATGCGTATGGCGACGTTTACCCGTTGTTTACGCCTATCAATAAACTATTGCCGTTTCAAATCATACGCCCGACCCGTTCAAATAACATTGTATCGGTTCGGTTGTATGATTATAAATTTACCCGGATGTTAGCGGACATAACAACGCCGATGTTGGAAACCGGATTGCAGATTGTCCGGTTTGCAAATTATGGTTATGATGTTATTGTTTACCCCGGTTTATTGCCGATGGCTTTAGATTTCCCGGAGGGGCGTTATATGATTGGAATTAACGACGGCGTACAATGGTATTATTCCGATGTATTTACGTGGATTTCCGGCGGAATGGACGGTTATTTGTGCGTTGAATGGAGCGACGCCGCCAATATGGAGGTTGACGGCGGACAAATCGTTTACGAGGGCGTGCAATTTAAAAACCGGGTTTACGTATGTTCGGAGTTGGGAAAGCCGGAATACAAGTTTGAGGAAGAGGGCGAAGAGCGGGACGGGTATTTTTTCCCGGAAAAACAAATATCGGAAAAAACGTTTCGGTTTATCTTTTTAGCCCCCGAATACCTTTGCGACGTAATGCGGTTAATCCGTATGAGTGATTTTGTAACGGTATATAGTCAAGGCAGGAAATACGATTGCGACACGTTTTTAATTACCCCCAAATGGCAAACGCAGGGCAATTTAGCATCCGTTGAATGTGAATTTGAATGCGCAACCGTGGTTAAGAAAATCGGACGGGGCGTTATACCAACGACCGGGGGCGATTACAACAAAGACTTTAATAATGATTTCAATAACAATGATGTTAGTTAATTTTTGAAACAATGGGAAATTACGAAGAATTGAAAGCCGCCGTTGCGTCCGTTATTAAGACGAACGGCAACCAAGAGATTACGGGTCAAGTACTGCAAAACACGTTGACAACGTTAATTAGTCAAGTTGGGGCAAATGCGACGTTTGCCGGGATTGCAACCCCGGAAACCGCACCCGGAACGCCCGACCAAAACGTTTTTTATATCGCCGGGCAAAGTGGAGTTTACGCCAATTTTGGCGGGTATGAAGTAACCAAAAACGCCGTTGCGTTTAACAACGTGTCCGGCAATTGGGTTGCAACCGAGTTAAATTTATTAAGTAGTGATTTTGGGGATAGTGCGGTTTACGATATGGCATATAGTGGGTATTTACCCGTTGATTTAGGGCATTTATATTCTCATAATAGCGGGACGGGTCATTATGTTGCAAATAACCTTTGGGATGCCGTAACGTTGAGAATTTATAACCCAACGGGAAAATTGGAAGTTACGGGCGCAAATGTAGCTTTCTTTGTGTTCTTTGATGAACCCCGAATTAAAGATACATATTTGCAAAGTAATACAACCGGAATTATTCCGGCGGGCGCAAAACTTTGTGTTTTGGATATGCGTAAATCCGACAACCCCAACGGATATGCCAATTTAAGAATACGCCAATATGGAAGCGGAGCCGACAAAGGCGAATTATCACTTTTGAATGAAAGTGCATTGCAAGTTTTTAGCGATGTTTACGATATGGCGGTAAAGTTTGACGACGAAGATATTACGCCGGAAGCAATAACGGGGCAATATTTTAATCCCAACGTTCCGGGTATGGTAGTAAACGCAAATTATAAATGCTACAAATTGGACGTTTCCGGCTACGTTGGTAAGGTATTGCACGGATATACATACACATCCGGGACAATGTGGAGTTGTTCAATGACGGACGAAAATAACGTTGTTGTGGCAAGGTTTAATTATCGCATTACGGGCGATAGTCAACCCGGAATTGTTGAACGAATGTTTTATATTGGTAGCAACGTAAAGTATTTGTATGTTAATTGTGCATCTGGTTTTATGGATGCTTTCATAAAAACGACAAAAAAGGAATTAAACACCGATAAAGTAGATATTGCCCCGGTTAATATGAAGATGCGGGACGTTGCGACCTATATAGGGGAGCCGTTTTTAATTCCCAATCATTATGGCGAATTGTCCGGCGGTGCATCCGATAACGGTAACATTAAACCGTCGGGTAACTTTGATTTGGTGGTTATAAAATTGTTATCCGACAAACCAATTGTCGTGGAGGGCGCAACGTGTAAGTTTTATTTGTTCTATAATTCCGGCGACCTCAAAAATGAAACGTATTTAGGAGCGAATACGACCGGAGATTATATTGCAAGTGCAAAATATGCGGCATTGTTATTTGAAAAGACGCAAAATCCGAACGGCATAGATTACAATCAAATCCGTATCGTACAAGATGGAACGATTATAAAGATTGACGACGTTGTTAGAAAGACAGAATTAGAACCAATTGCGCAAACGAGCGATACGCCGGGACAATGGATTAATTCAACCGGGGGCGTTTCGACAAATGCAAACTTTCATTATACCCGTTTTGAGATAACCGATGTAATGGGCATATACTTGTTATCGTCCGGCGTCGGCGGTTCAACAACATTGTCTTTTGTGCATTATTACAATGCGGAAAATACATGGTTAGGGTCTGAATATGCGGTACGTACCCCGGCGGGCAGTTCGGAATATCTTACTGACCAACCGTTGACAATTCCAAAAAATACGTCTTACATATTAGTAAATGCTTCTATTTCTCTTATGCCAACATTGAAATTAAAATCCAAAGGCGATTATTTCGATTTTGAGCAAATGGAAGCCGATATTAAAAATATCAAAGGCGACAAAAAGTTAATCAAATTGCACGTTTACGACACGGAACCGGGCAACGGCGCAAATGCTTTCTATGTGCGTGCCAAATACAACGATACAAAGGATATATTATTATTATATTATATCAATGGTAATTCTTTGTTATCGCCTAAAACGGCATATATCGGGGCAAATACTTTGAGCGATGCGGATTTGATGGCGTCGGCAAACATTGTTTCCGAACATTCAGATAGTACCGCCCCGTTGTTTCAAAGTTCGTTATATTGGCATTTGTACGCCCAACATGGGTATATAATTCCGGTCGTTTCAAATACCGTGGGATTGACAATCGCCGATATTGGGGCGTTATGGAAAGACCAATTAGAACGTCAATATAATATCGGCAACGTTGTTGGTTCAAACATTTATCTATTACCCGTTATTACACGGGGAACCGAGGGGAACGATACAAGGGGATGGAAAACACCACTTAACCCGGCTATTACTGCATTAACGCACGTAAGCGGCGGAACGGTTACGACCCCAATAACCGTGGCGTCCCAAGGAACGGCACAATTACGCCCGATAATGAAGCATGAGAACCGCAAATTTTATATCGACGGGCGGGAATTGACCGAACCCGGCGATTATGAGGGCGACGATTTCACGGTATCAGAAAGTCAAACCGGGTACGACCCCGCAAGTATTGAAACATGGTTCCCGACGCCGGGGGCTGTAGGTACGCCCGATTTAACCGGAGCCGTCGAAATGGCACGGTTTACGTGGTCGTATAATTTCCGAGGGGCGCAATGTTGCGTTAATACAACGATTGACATACGCCGCAAAGTTGAATGTCAAAGTTATGGAGCAACCCAACAACAAACGTTCGTCGATACGGGCAATTATAAGGCTATGTTTTTGATACCAAAAGCAAAACCGCAAAACGGCGTTGATTTGGAAAAGCCGTTTAATTCCCCGGCGTTGTCGTCAACAAGTTACGGTTTTTTCAGAAATACAACGTATTTGCAAGATGTTGACAAACCGATTGACCGTTTGATTGCAATGTTGCACAACCCGAACGATAACACATATTTGGTTGGTATGGCGGCGGGCTTATCGCTTGTAAGCGGGGAAACAATCCCGGCAAAACGTAACGCAAACATTCCAATTGCGACGTCAACGGACGGACACCAACGTTTAGGAAGTTTTAGTGCATCAAATAGAAATAAGTTCTATATTGCAGCAATCAATACCGCCCCGTTTGCGGACGACGGTTATAATTTGCCGAATACTTATTTCAAGGAAATTAATTATTATATTTCCTACTTTGACCCGGCGGCAAATCCCGGACAATGTTATTGGTATAAGGACGGCAATAGTTATGTTATCTATTCGCATTGTCAGAGCGTGCAAAGCCGGGTTTCATTGACGTTGCCCGACTTTATGGAGGGATTGAGCGTTGAGATAGTGGAACAAACAGATAACGCCGTTTTGCTTACTGATACCGTACAAAACGGAAAGTTGTTTGTAAGTTACAACACGGACGACGCCAATTATTTAGTATTACGAACGAAGTAAGAACCAAGCCGGGGAGCAATCCCCGGCATAACAATTTGATGATATGGATAAACTTTTTACGTGGGAACAATGGCGTATGATATTCGCCACGTCGTTAAGCCCGGTTTTAGCCTATTTAACCCCAACGGCGGGATTTATGTACGCATTGGTT
>OGMF01000477.1_pt1 | contig 45204 bp, 39 predicted proteins | sample 1572921 | NCBI WGS metagenome assembly OGMF01 (sample SAMEA2581919, study PRJEB24529) | metagenome | biome: Human gut stool | place: China | collected 2011 | reverse complement strand
GCCGACGAGTGCGCGCCGAACAGATTTACCTTCCTTTTTCAACGTCTGACAGCGTTTACTTGTATTCCGGAATTTTTTAACATTCCATTTATTTTTTACAGTGTAACGCCGTCCTTAAAAATGGAGATTTCCTCATATCCGTTTTGCTCGTTGCACGTCTGCTTTCCGTCCGCAACCGATATGCAGAAGTCAAAAAGCTCGTCCGTGAGCTCCGCGCCCTCCAGAATCCTGCCTGCGTTAAAATCAATCCAGCCGGGTTTTCTTTCGGCAAGGCGGCTGTTGGTTGAGATTTTAACAGTCGGCACAGGTGCGCCCACGGGCGTTCCGCGCCCGGTTGTGAAAAGAATCATGTGCACCCCGGCAGCCGTCAGATTTGTTATTGCAACAATGTCGTTGCCGGGACCGTTCAGGAGCGAAAGCCCGTTTTTCGTGAGTGTGTCGCCGTATCCGAGAACATCGCGCACCACGGACAGCCCGCCCTTCTGCACGCAGCCGAGCGATTTTTCCTCCAATGTGGTTATTCCGCCCTCCTTGTTTCCCGGGGAGGGATTTTCATAAACCACCTGCCCGTGGCGGATGAAATAATCCTTGAAATTGTTTATCAGCGTGACGGTTTTATCAAACACTGCTTCGCTTTCGCAGCGGCTCATCAGAAGCTGCTCCGCGCCGAACATTTCGGGCACCTCCGTGAGCACGCAGCTGCCGCCCATTGAAATCACCCTGTCGGAAAGTCTGCCGACAAGCGGATTCGCCGTGATGCCGCTGTAACCGTCGCTGCCGCCGCATTTAAGCCCGATTTTCAGCTCGCTTACGGGAATCGGTTCGCGCTTGAAGGATGATGCATACTTTTTCAGCTTTTCAATTGCGGCAATGCCCTCGCCTATGTCGTCCGAAACGTCCTGCGTGTTGAGGAAAATAACGCGTTCGGGGTTCACCTCGCCGAGCGCCTTTTTAAACACGCCGATATTATTGTTTTCGCACCCCAAGCCGAGGACAAGCACGCCGCCGGCGTTCGGATGGTTTATCAGTCCGCGCAGAACAAGCTGCGTTGTTTTCATATCGTCGCCGAGCTGTGAGCAGCCGAACGGATGCGTGAACGCCTTTGCGCCCGTTTTTGCCGCCAGCTTCAGCGCAAGCGCATTAACGCAGCCGACCGTCGGAATAATCCAGATGTCGTTTCTGATGCCGACAGCGCCGTTTCCGCGGCGGTATCCCATAAAGGTTTTTGCGCTTTCTTCCTTTTTAATATCGTAAAACCGGGGATTGTAGCTGTAGGTAAGCTTGCCGGAAAGATTCGTTTTCATATTATGCGTGTGAACGTGCTCACCCTTTTTAATCGGCTGCACCGCGTGCCCTATCGGGAAGCCGTATTTTATAATATTTTCCCCCTCGGCAATATCGCGCAGCGCATATTTATGCCCGTTTTCAAGATTAATTTCAACGTTGTCGGCTTTGTTGATAATCAGCATTGAAGCCATTTAACGCCTCTCCTTTCATTCCGCGGACGAGTATTTTAAAACCTCATCGGCAAGGAACGTGAGATCCTCGCCCCAAAGCTCCGTATTTGCGAGTATTTCGCGAACGGAGGATTTTTTCATAAACTCCGTCACCGCAGGGTCGTCGTTCGTCATATCGGTTTTGTAGAAATCAATCAGCTTTGCAAATGAGAAAATAAGCTCATCCGGCATTTTACCGAAACGCTTTATGTACTCAAGGATTGACGGAAGCACGCGCACCTTGAATTTGCTTACCGAGTTAAGCGCAATCGATGAAAGATAATGCTTTATATACGGATTTGCAAAACGCTTCAGAACGTTGTCGGCATACTCGATAAGCTCCTCTCTCGGCAAATCGAGCGTGGGGATAATTTCATCGTACACGCATTTTTTGATGTGCGCAAGCATTTTCGGATTGTCAACGCAGGATTTAACCGTGTCGAAGCCCTCAAGCAGAGCATAGGGCACAAGCGATGTATGCGCGCCGTTGAGAATGCGAACCTTGCGCGTGCGATACATTTCAAGGTTCTCCGTCAGAATAACGTTAAGTCCGCACTTATCGAGCGGAAGCTCGTCAAAAAGGCTCATGCAGTTTTCAATTACCCACAGATGAAAATATTCCGAGGTATTGAACATGTTGTCCTCATATCCGAGGTCGATTTTTTCATCGCGCGGAAAGCCCGTGTTGATTCTGTCAACAAGCGTGTTGCAGAAAACGTTTTCCGTTTCAACCCAGTTTTTGAAAGCGCCGCCGAGCTGCCATTTGTCGGCATACTGCAAAACGGTTTTCTTAAGCGCCGCGCCGTTTTTGTCAATCAGCTCGCACGGGAGGAATATAAATCCGCCCAAGCCCAGCTCAAACCTTTTTTTGAGCAGCTGCGTCACCTTTGCCGGGAACGAAACCGGCGGCATGTCCTCCGCCCTGTCCTCATCGCGGAACACAATGCCCGACTCCGTTGTGTTCGAAACAACAAATCTGAAATCGGGATTTTCGGCAAGCTTTAAATATGCCTCGTAATCGTCATAAGGCTTCACGCAGCGCGAAATCACGTTTATTTTCCGCGTGTCAACGCCCTCGCTGCCGCGGCAGATATGCGTATAAACGCAGTCCTGCGCTGTGAGCATGTCGCACATTCCTTTTTCTATCGGCTGAACGACAACCACACTGCCGTTAAAATCCGTTTTTTCGTTTACTGCCTGAAGCATCCAGTCAACAAAGCCGCGGAGAAAGCCGCCCTCGCCGAACTGAATCACCTTTTCCTTTGCGTTATCTCTGTCAAACATCGGGAAAACCTCCTTATATCTATTCATTAAGAATTATAAGTCAAAAAAGCTTGCATTTCTATAAGAAAATTGCTGTTATGGCGAAAAACTATTAAATTTTTGCTTGAAATTGTATCTGTATGCTGATATAGTAAAAGTATAGGAGGGATACTCATGGCGCTTGCAGTTGAGGAGGCAATTGAAAAGTATACCGTCACGCGCGAAAAGCGCGCCGCGTCGTTCAATATGCCCGAATCGCATTATCATGACCATTACGAAATTTATTTTCTGACGCGCGGCAGCGTGCGTTACTTTATCGGCGACAAGGTTTATGACCTGCGCGAGGGTGACATGGCGCTTATTCCTCCGCACGTTATCCACAAAACCGCAACGCTTGAGGAGCGCGGCTCGGAACGAATGCTGATTGCGTTCACGCCTGAATTTATTCTCAGAAGACCCGATGACAGAATCCTTGAATGCTTCCGCCTCGGCTGCTTTAAAAAGCCGCCCGTCAGCAATATAATCTACAGCGCGGAAAAGGAAGCGCAGCTTGCCGATGAGTATTCCGAGGAGCTTATTTCGGGATATATCCGCGAAATTCTGATTGCGCTCACGCGGCTTTACGAAAAGGATTACAAGCCCGGGCGGCGGAACGTGAACCCCACCGTTGAAAGCGCCGTTCATTACATAGCCGATAATTACGGAGCCGATATTTCGCTTTCCTCCGTTGCGCGGCATTTTGCCGTCAGCGAAAGTCATTTTTCGCGGCAGTTTAAGCTGTATACCGGCTTCGGGCTGAATGAATATATAACGCTTGTGCGCGTTAAAAATGCCGAACGGCTTCTGCTCACATCGCACATCTCCGTCACGGAGGCCGCGGCGCGCTGCGGCTTTAACAGCAGCAGCTATTTCACCGCCGTTTTCCGCAAAATACGGGGCGTTACCCCCAAATCGCTTCAGACTAAAAGCAGGAGGATTGAAAACATATGAAAAGCACGAAAAAATTCTTTAACCTTATATTACTGATTCTTTTGGCAGTGTGCGCATGGAACATTTATCTCGGCTGGCAGAAATACACCGCGGCAACCAAGAAAATGCCGCTTGCAGACGCGGCGGCAAAAATCAGAGCCGATGAAAGCTTCACCCCGTACGAAAAAATCCCCGAAATGTTCACGAACGCCGTTGTCGCCGTTGAGGACAGGCGGTTTTACGGGCATCACGGAATTGACATTATCGGGATATGCCGCGCCGTCTATAACGATGTAAAAACGCGCAGTCTGACCGAGGGCGGCAGCACAATCACGCAGCAGCTCGCGAAAAATATGTACTATATGGGCGACGACACTCCCTCGCGAAAGATTGCCGAAATGATTACGGCGTTTAAGCTTGAAAAATCATTCACCAAGCGCGAGATTCTGGAGTTTTATTTCAATGTTATTTATTACGGCAGCGGATATTATAATATTCACGACGCCGCCGAGGGCTACTTCTCAAAGCAGCCGTCCGAAATGGATGATTACGAATGTACTCTGCTTGCAGGGCTTCCGAACGCGCCGAGCGCATATTCGCCCGATAAAAACCCCGGCCTTGCCGCCAAGCGGCAGAAAAAGGTTGTCCGCTCAATGGTTAAATACGGCTGCATTTCCGAAGCTGAGGGCGAGGATATTCTGGCGCATAAAAGATAATTCGGACAAAATAAAAATGCACAGAGCGCATAAAGCATATTGAGTTTTGGATGTGTGAGGTATCCGGTAACTTTGCTAAATTTAATGAATTAAGGTGAAAATTCGATTTCACGAATTTTATTTTTAAATATGCTTTATGCTACGAACAAACTTCACCTCTCGGAGTACCCTTGTACGCCTTCGGGTTCAGTTTGTCCGTTCTGCACTGTTTTTCTTTTGTCCGCGGGGCTTTTGCTCGCGGAGCTGCAAATCATTGACAAAAACCTTTTAAAATGCTAAAATATGTATTGAACAATAAAATAACTTACCACATAATTGCGATTATGTGGTACAAAGGAGGATTTTAGAACAATGAGCGAAACTAACGAAAAAAAATTTCCAAGAATGACCGAAAAGGATCGGGAGCGTTTTTCCGACCCTGTCGGGGCTGCGAAATGGCTTTTGGGAAAAGTCATTTGCAGAAAGATATCTGACAAAGATGTTTTGAGGCTTTACATCACAGAAACGGAAGCGTATGATTACAAAGACGAAGCCTGCTACGGTTATGATCCACAAGTAGGTTACGCTCACATAGGCAAAAAAACTGTTGCCAACGCTCCACTGTTTAAGCAAGCCGGCACTTGTTGCATCTATGGCGAAATGCTGCTTATTTCCTGCGGCGTTGAAGGCAAGTCGGACAATGTTCTGATTCGTGCCGCCGGAAATGAACATATTTATTGCCGGGGACCGGTTATAGTTTATGAGGAACTGCAGCTTAATAAAAAAGAATTTAGCGGAATCGATATTTTGACATCTAACGAGCTTTGGCTGGAAGGCACAGCCGATGAAAGACGGTGCTGCCAAACAACACGCGTCGGTCTTCCCGAAAATAAGCGCGGCAGTGATTTGAAGCACAGATTTATCATTTTGTAAAAGGAGAAAAACATGAAGAGAATACATCTTTTATTATTTTTATGTACAATATTACTTCTAAGCATTCCAACAGCTGTAAATGCTTTTAATGGTGGAAGCTGTGGGGTAAATGTATATTGGACTTTTGATGATTCAACCTTATATATTAAGGGTTCAGGGAATATGGACGATTTTAAAAACAAAAATAATATTCCTTGGCATGAATACGAAGAAAAGATAATTAATGTTAATATTGAAGAAGGTATAACAAGCATTGGTGATCTTGCTTTTTTCGAATGTAGTAGTTTAAAATCAGTTATTATACCAGAAGGGGTTACAAGAATAGGACACCATGCATTTGCTCAATGCAACAATTTAAAAAGTATAATACTGCCTTCAACTATAAATAATATCAATGCATATGCTTTTGCCGGTACAGGTCTTACAGAATTAGTGCTTCCGTCATCAGTACAAACAATAGGAGATGCTACATTTTATAAATGTGTAAATTTAAAAAATATTAATATTCCAAGCAAAGTCAAAGTCTTGCCAGATTCATTATTTCTTGGCTGTGAAAATCTCGTGAATGTTACATTAACAGAAGAACTTTTAGAAATAGCAAATTTAGCGTTTTCCGATTGTAGTAAATTATACACCATCAAAATTCCGATGTCTGTGACAAACATTGATACGTTTGCATTTGATAAGTGCAAAAATTTAGAAAACATTTTGCTACCACCTGAAATAACTCAAATCAAACAAGGTACATTTATGTTTTGTTCTAATTTAACAAAAATAGTTATTCCTCAAGGAGTTGATTCAATAGATGGTGGAGCATTTGAAGGTTGCAGTAACCTTCAACAAATTTCAATACCTAATACAGTATTAAACATTAGTTCTTATGCCTTTCAAAAATGCAATATTGTTGATATATATTATGGAGGAGCCATTGAGGAATGGATGCGTGCTATAGGAACTACTGACAATAATACAAATTTAACAAATACAAAAATACATTATAATCAATATGTTTCACGTCTAATCTCTGTTATAATAAACGGTGATATACTTTCTCTTGACCAACCGCCGTCAATAGTTGGTGGAAGAACTTTGGTACCTCTCAGAGCAATTTTTGAAGCTCTTGGAGCTAGCGTTGAATGGGATGAAACTACACAGACGATAATAAGTACATTAGATTCAACAACAGTCAATTTGGCAATTGGAGATAATATTTTATATAAGAATGGTATTGCTGTTGCATTAGATGTTCCTGCTCAACTAATTAACGGTTATACAATGGTGCCTGTAAGAACCGTTGCCGAAGCATTTGGCGCAGATGTTAATTGGGATGACACAACTCAAACCGTCTATATAACTACAAAGGAAAATACGTATACAGTAAATACAATACCACAAATCAAATATGATGGTTATAATGCGAACTTTGCAGACTTCAATGGAATGTACATTGATTCATTTTCGCATAGTACAAATGGCAATGGTAAGGAAAATGTAAAATTTGATGTATATAATACGCAGTATATTTATGGAATTGTAGAAATTTATAATGCAAATAACGAATTAACAGATGTTGCAATTATTGATAAGATGTCAAACTCGACCAGTATAAAAGGGGTATTGATTGATGATACAGGAAGTTTAATAAAAGATTTATGGAATGGTACTGCCTTGACATATAGGCAAGCGAGTGGCTATTCAAAAAAAACATCTATAAACATTGATATTCCAAAAGGCGGATATATAAAAATTACAAATGACATGCATGAATCATTTATAGCCAGTGCTATTAATCTAGCAGATATGGTCTTTTCAGCCAAAAGTACTTTTTCTACATTAAATGGGTTTAATAGCGACACAAGCAAAGAATTTGTATATGAATTATCCGCAAAATTAGTAAAAGAAGCTGCATTTTCTGAAATGGTAAAAAATCCAACAAAGTACACGGATAAATTATGGAAAAATGTTGGAAAAGAACTCTACATGAATTCAGAAAGTATTGGCGGCTTTTTAGAAACTATTTCCAGAAATTTAGATGAGTTGGCTGACGGCAAGCTAACAGAACTTATATTTTCCACCGCAGGCAATTGCGGTATAAGTATTGCAGAAGGAACATTTGAAGCATTAGCAGGTCCTGCAGGTGTTGCATTAAAAGCAATATTTACTATCAATTCTGTGTCAGATACATTAGTTGAAATGAATGATGGTTTGGTCTGCTTGCATCAGGGCTCAATCAAAATCAAAACAGTATAACTATTTTAATATATTAAAGTATAAGGCAGAGTAATTCACACGGATTGCTCTGTCTTTCCTTTTTTATGCTTGAAATATAAGACTTATCGAACAAGGCTGCCACAATCGTTTGTGGCGGCTTTTTGTTTTATATGAGGTAACACTCGCTATATGCCTTTGCGAGGTGAAACAGGGGCAGATTTTGGCTTATAATTCTGTTATATATTCGCATATAAAATATTTTTTCTGATATGTAGGATTTTTTTCATCATACAGGCAACAACAGATATAAAAGCAAATGTTTTACTCATTTTCAATGATAGATATCTCGTTTTTGTAAGTGATGTGTTGATTCTCCTCTGCTTTCCATATTGACATCTGAGCTTAAAGACTAAATTCTCTGTCGGTATGCCTGCACAGGGCAGTAAAAAAGATATGACGCCCTTAACATGTGAAATCTTAAACCTCATAGTTTGTGTTATAGTAGTCATATACGGAAACCTTCTTTCGTGATAGTTTTGGGTGGTATCTTAACTATAACACATTTTTGCAGGTTTCCGTATTCTTTTTTACCGAAATATTTTGTTATGAGTTTACCTCGTAACAAAATATTCCGGAATGTAACACATCCATTGTAAACCTACAGTCTTTTTCTCCGAAAATACGTCAAAGTAATTGACTTTTAACGCAGTTTGGTATACAATAAAGTATAATTGCATTTAAAACAGATTTTCCGCGCGTACGGTGATTTGTTTGTTATAGGAGTGATAAAGAAATGAAGATTATTTACAGCAACGGAAATGTTGAGGAGTGTCCGAAAGGCGAGGAGCTCAGCGTTCTGCGCCATTCCGCGGCGCATATCATGGCGCAGGCAATCAAGCATTTGTACCCGGAGGCACGTTTTGCATACGGTCCGGCAACGGAAACGGGCTTTTATTACGATGTTGACCTCGGCGACAGGAAGCTGACCGATGAGGATTTGGCGGCAATCGAAAAGGAAATGAAAAAGATTGTCAAGGCAAACATTCCTTTCAAGCCTTATCTCTGCTCACATGCGGAAGCAATCGAAAAAATGGAGCAGGCAGGCGAAAAGTACAAGGTTGAGCATATCGGCGATCTTCCCGACGATGTCCGGATAAGCTTTTTCGAGCAGGGCGACTACACCGATATGTGCACAGGGCCGCACATCTGTTACACAAAGGCGCTTAAGGCGTTCAAGATAATGGGTCAGTCGGGCGCTTACTGGAAAAACGACAATAAAAACAAGATGCTCACAAGAATAAAAGGAATTGCCTTTGCAACGCAGGAGGAGCTTGAAGATCACTTAAAGCTGCTTGAGGAAGCCGAAAGGAGAGATCACCGCAAAATCGGCAGGGAAATGGATCTTTTCATGTTCCGCGATGAAGCGCCGGGCTTCCCGTTCTACCTCCCGAATGGCATGGTTCTTAAAAACATTCTTATCGGTTACTGGCGCGCAATTCACGGGCGTGAGGGCTATGTTGAGGTTTCAACGCCGCTTATCATGAACCGCAAGCTGTGGGAAACAAGCGGTCACTGGGATCATTACAAGGATAACATGTACTCCACTGTTATCGATGATGACGATTATTGCATCAAGCCGATGAACTGCCCCGGCGGCGTGCTGGTTTATAAAAACAAGCCGCACAGCTACCGCGAGCTGCCGATGCGCGTCGGTGAAATCGGGCTTGTTCACCGCCATGAGCTGCGCGGCGCGCTGCATGGGCTTTTCCGCGTTCGCTGCTTTAACCAGGACGACGCGCACATTTTCATGCGACGCGAGCAGATAACGGACGAGATTATGGGCGTTGTTCATCTTATTAACGAGGTTTACAATAAGTTCGGCTTCAAATACTCCGTTGAGCTTTCAACGCGCCCCGAGGACAGCATGGGAAGCGATGAGGACTGGGAAGCGGCAACCAACGGACTTAAAAATGCGCTTGAAAAGCTTAACATGCCCTACACAATCAACGAGGGCGACGGCGCGTTCTACGGGCCTAAGATTGACTTCCATCTTGAGGATTCGCTCGGACGCACGTGGCAGTGCGGAACAATTCAGCTTGATTTCCAGATGCCGCTCAATTTTGAGCTTGAGTATGTTGACGAGCACGGCGAAAAGCAGCGCCCGATTATGATTCACCGCGTTTGCTTCGGCTCGATTGAAAGATTCATCGGAATTATCACCGAGCATTACGCAGGCAAATTCCCGGCATGGCTTGCGCCCGTTCAGGCGAAGGTGCTGCTTGTTTCCGAAAAGAGTGCGGAATACGGCGAAGAGGTGTTTGCGGCGCTTAAAAAAGCAGGCATCCGCTGCGAAATGGACAGCCGAAACGAAAAAATCGGTTATATGATCCGCGAAGCGCAGTCGGTTGACCGCATTCCCTACATGCTTATTATCGGGCAGAAGGAAATCGAGGAAAAAACGGTTTCCGTCCGCAGCAGAGATACGAATAAAACCGAAACGATGTCGCTTGACGAGTTTATTGAAAAGCTCCGCAAGGAAAGCGAAATCTTCTAAAACAATAACCGCATTAAAATGCGGCAGACGCTGAAAATGACGTCTGCCGCATTTTCCGATAATTTTACAAAAATATAAACCGTTTTTAAAAAAAGGATTGAAAAAAGGAAAAATTTATTATATAATAGACATGCTTTGACAATATGGAGGGGTTATATGTTTTTTTTCAAAAAAAGGGCGGAACAGGCAGCCGCAGCAGATAAGGCAGAATTTTTGCGTCTTTGGAACGATGAGCTCAAAAAAGACGTTGACCGCCGCGATTTCACAAAGGCATATAATTTTGCATTGAAGAAACGCTCAATCCGCAATTTCGCTTTCACCGATTATCTTAACTTTGAATCTGAGGATTCGCCGCGGTTTCATGAGGCGTGCGATGCCTTTGATGAAGGCGATATTATGTGGACGTTTATGCTTATCCGCCAGTTTGCGTCGGTTCCGCAGCTGAAAGCGCCGCTTAAATATTACACAAACAAATGCCGCGTGTTTCTTTCGGACAAGCGCAAAGCGTCTGTAATTTCGCGCCATTCCACACGGTGGTACATTCATGACCTGATGAAAAACGAAAAAGCGGGCGAAAATTTCATCAGCTTGGCTCTTGAGGACGCCAAGGAATATGAAGCGCTGAAAAAAGAGGGTAAATATCTTTCCGCATACAAAATTGCCGCACTCACCGAAAAAACGGGCGAATATACAACGAATATAAAAAAATATCTCTACTATGCGGCAAAAAGACCGCTGACCGCGGAAAATCAAAAGCAGACGGAGGATTATTTCAAATACGTTGAAAAATATTACAATTTCAAGCGCAGGCTTCACGGCGGCGGCGATATAATTATCAAGGATATTGATATTGTCACCGCGCTTGCGGCATATCGCCATAACGGCGGCAACGTTGATTATGAGGAGCTTAAAGCGGATTTGCACCGCACGGTTAAGGTTTACTGCCGCGAAAGCATGTTTGCACCGGTATGTCTGCTTGCCGATTATCTTTACGAAATTGATGAATTTGAGCTTGAGAAGATGACGCTTTCAATGCTCACGCGCCACGGCGAAGCCATTGACGAAAAATACAAAAAACGTTATACTATGCTGGAGCTCATGGACGAAAAATCGCAAAGCTTCATTTTCCGTATTCCTCCGCACACTCCTCTTGAGTGTGTGCCGATTAATGAGAACTGCACCGATATTGCCGGATTCATTTCCGATTGCGTTAACAAAAAGCCGAAAAACACATGGTGCGCCATAATCAAGCACACTGTAAAAACATTCGAACTTAACGCTAAGTACTATTATGAGGATCGCGTGCTCACATCGCTTGAAGATGTGCTTGACAGGGAATTCGGCGATTATGTGCTTGAAAGCGCAGTGCACATGTATTTCACGGGCGATGAATTTCAGCACAGTAAAAGCCGCCATTCGATGCTGATTGTAACAAGCGGGAAAAACCGTTTTGCGGATTTCCCGAAAATCGGACTTATGGTAAAGCTTGAGCCGATAACGAAAAATCTTATCAACATTCATTATTGCAGGCTTTATCTTCCCGATGACAGCTACACGCCGGAAACGCTCCGTTCCGAGGCGGAATATATCAAATCCGCAATGGACGGAAATCTCGGCACCCGGTTCGACACTTATGAATCGACTATTGAAAATCTTACATGGAGCACTGTGAATAAGCTTCTTGAAAAATAAAGGAACAACCCCCCCTCTCCAGGCAGCCGTATACGTCAGTATTACGACTGCCTGTTTACTTGTCTAAATCTTAAATTCCGACCTTCAAAACTGCTTTGCACCCTGTAAACAATATTTTTTGATGAAGTTCAAGGCAAAAAAGCGAGTAATCCTGTCGGATTTCGAGCCTTTTTTAACGCTGAAATTCGCAAAAAAGATGTTTAGCAGGGCAATACTTCCTTACCGGGCTGTGGATAAATGGAATCGCATTTTGCTACAGCCCCACAGACTGTCGAAAAACCCGATTTTGTATTAAGCAAAAATCGGGTTTTTCTTAATAATTATCAGATTTACGATAAAAACAAGCAATTTGGAAAGGGGATTTAAGGGTTATTCATATTTTTGAAATACTCTTGCATATCAAAATCATTCTCATACATAAAAATTCCACCTCTTTCTGTTGAAAAATCGGCGAAAATGTAGTAAACTTATATTTGTAAAATACGGAGTGTTTACCACATTCTCTTTCCCAAAGTATTTGCAGATACTTTGGGATTTTACTTTTCTTGCAGACCGTTATATGTTTTGGCAACAGTTTCGATAACCGCAAGCAAATCACCGTCAACACTTTTTCCGTTTTCAATCCTTTTACAAAAGAAAGTGATGACCCATAAAAGGATAGAGCATCATGGAAATGTCAATAAAAGTGCAGTCGAAATTTACCCCAAATTTCTGAAACTACTTTAATTCTTCAACCGGCATAACTAACAATCCATTCGGAAACGGAAATCTGTCAAGGTCGCCAAGGCGCTCTGTATTAACCTTGACAGATTTTTGTTTCTGAATATAATCTATGCCGTCGGTTGAAGAAAGTTTATGCCGCGGTCTTTTCACGATCCCTTATACGGTATTATGTATGGTCTGCGCCGCAGTGAGCTTATGGGGCTTCGGTGGAGTGCTGTTGATTTTGAGGATAATAAAATTACCATACAGCATACGGTTGAGGTTCAGACAAATCTTGTTATAGTCAAGGACAGTACGAAAAACAGAAGCAGTAATCGGGTGTATCCGATGTTGTCGGACGTGAGGGAAATCCTTCTCAGGTTAAAAAGAGAGCAGGAAGATAACAAAAAAACATTCGGTAACTGTTATACCGACACTGATTACGTTTTTGCCAGACCTGACGGAAAAATGTTTTACCCAAGCTACCCGAGTAAGCTTTTAAAAAAGGTTTTAATGCGTAATAATTTAAAATATATACGTTTTCATGATTTGCGCCACAGCTGTGCCAGTATGCTTATAATGAAGGGTTGGCAGATGAAAGATATCTCGGATTGGCCGGGACATGCAGATATAGGCACAACAATGAACATTTACGGTCATCTCAATATGGAATACAAGCGAAAACTCGGAAAACAGCTTGAAAACCTGCTTTAGGACGGTGTTTGTTAGAAAACTGTTAGAAAGTATGATTTTAAAACTTACGTTAAAACAAAGAAAAATCGCCTAACCCTAACGGTTAAGCGACTTTCCATGGCGTGCTTGAAGGGATTCGAACCCCCGACCCTTTGGTTCGTAGCCAAATACTCTATCCAACTGAGCTACAAGCACATTTCTTACGAACATTAAATATAATAACATATTTAAAACGAAAATGCAAGAAAAATTTTTCATTTTTTTAAAAATTTTTTTGAGCTGTAAAAAGAATGACTTAAAAGTTTTCGGCACTCTTTTTACAGCCTGTTATTGTGTGTCAGTTTGTCATATAGAGCTTTGCCAGTCCGCCTTCGCTTGTTTCTCTGTAATTGCCGGATAAATCTCTGCCGGTTTCATACATTGTGCGGACAACAAGGTCAAAGGAAATTTTCCTCGTATTGCTGAGAAAGCTTGATAATTTGAATGCGTCCATTGCTCTGAGCGCGGCAACGGCATTTCTTTCGATGCAAGGTATCTGAACAAGTCCGCAGACAGGGTCGCATGTAAGTCCGAGATGGTGCTCCATTGCAATTTCGGCAGCATATTCTATTTTTTCGTAATCAAGCTCAAAAAGCTGTGCCAGCGCTGCTGCCGCCATGGAACACGCGCTTCCGATTTCTGCCTGACAGCCGCATTCGGCACCGCTGATTGATGCGTTTGTTTTAATCAGATTTCCGATAAGCCCGGCAGTTGCAAGCGCTCTCAAAATCTGTTCATCTGAAAAATGCCTGCTGTTTTGCATGTACAGCAGTATGGAGGGGAGAACTCCCGCGCTTCCGCATGTCGGCGCTGTGACAATTTTTTCACCGGACGCGTTTTCTTCGCTGACCGCATATGCATACGAGCAGATAAGCCGCATTTCGCGCGTTTCCGCACTTTCATCAATGTGCATTTTATTATAAAGGTATTTTGCCTTTCTTTGAACATTAAGTCCGCCGAAAAGCACTCCGTCCGCATTAAGTCCCCTTGAAATGCTGTCTTTCATCGTATGCCAGACGGTCTGAAGGTAGCTCCATATTTCGCTTCCCTCGCACTGCTCAACATATTGCCAAAGACTTATATTTTCATTTTCGCATTTTGTTCTTATATCCCTCAGCGTGCTCAGTCCGTAAATATCATCAAGCTTTTCATCGGCACGAATACCGCAGGTGTTATCGCCGTAAACCTCAATCATTCCGCCGCCCGTACTCAGCACGCACAGCCTTGAAATCTCGTTACCGTCTTTATATGCATAAAACTCCATTGTGTTCGGGTGAGGAATATTGGTTTTTTTGCTGTCAAACACAATTTCTGTTTTATAAGGGGCGAATGTTTTTTCAATCACATAATCCGTGCGATGACCTTTACCGGTGAGCGCAAGCGATCCGTACAGGATAACCTTGAAGCTATCGGCGTTTCTGTTGCTTTCCAAAAACAGCTTTGCCGCTCTTTCGGGTCCGATGGTGTGAGAGCTTGACGGACCGCAGCCTATCTTATAAATTTCTTTTATTGACTTCATTTTCTTATCGGAGCTCATTCTGATTCCTGCCTTTGATAAAAAGTAACTTTATTGTTACTTTTTATTGTATCACAGATTGCGAGAGATGTCAATTTATATTTGAGCATCATTCAATCCGCAATGCTGTCGGTGAAAATATCTGTAAGCTCACGTGCATATTCCTCGGTTAAACCATGGCTTATGATTCGGATTGAACCATTGCGCCGGCGCGGAACAACGAGTACCCAGCCGTTTTCAAATGAGAATTTCAGCGCATCGGGAGTGTCTTCGATTTCATTGGGAAATTGCTTGCGCAAGCGCTCAGAAACGACTTCCCGGCTTTCACCCGGGCAGTCAACTTCCGCGCTTATAACATGCGACTGCGGAAGCTCCGTAAGGAGCGAGTCGAGAGTTGTTCCGGCTGAACAGATATAGTCGAGCAGCATGATGAGCGCTCCGACAGCGTCAAACCGAAATATGAACTGGTGCATAAAGGCTTTTTCGGCGTGATGCGAAAGCTCGTTCATTAAGCACGGTGGGCTCATTTTTGTGCGGTGAACCGTTGCGCCGAATTTCTTCGCCATAATATCAATGCTGTCGGGCGATGAAAGGGGAGTGTACAGCTCGGCGCCGGGATAGGTCTTCATGATTATCAGTGAAGTCAGCGCTGCATAGTCAAATTCCGAAATAATATTGCCGTTGCGTGTTACGATTGTAAGCTTTTCGCAGCGATGGTCGATTATCGCCCCGAAGTCGTATTCCGAGCGGCGGATTTCAGCACAGAATTTTGACGGAATCTGTTCATCGGTGAAATGAAACTCACACTTTAAATCATCCGAAGCGCTTTTAAGCAAATTCTGAGCCCAATGAGACGGCGCACTGATAAGAATTTTTGCTCCGAGCTCTTTCTTTGTTGTGGAATTAATAAGGCGTTTGAGATAATAAAGCTTGTATTCGAAAAGATAATCGGGCTCGGGAACGGCGTTTGCTTTTGCACGGGTATAATCGTTAAAGCTTACATACTGTTCAATTTTTATTAAATCCTCATTTTCAATATCTGCGCCGTTTGAGTTGATAATATCAAGCTCGGCAAATACTTCACCGTCTTTCTCATAGGTGCTTATTGCAATTCCGCCGTTCATAGAATAAAATTTTATTCCGCTGCGTGTTATGGGAAGCGGCTGCTCGCCGAAGTCATACGGCAGCGCTCCTGCCGACTGAATCCCAGCAATCAGCGCATTTTTAATCATTGTGCCGCTGCCTCCGCAATCGGATGACACTGCAATTTTGCCCCCGAACAGAAACGCCGCCGCACTGCCGAGCATGCATGCAAATTCGGGAGTTATGTCACTGTTTATTTTTCCCGAAGCACAGCCGTCCGAAAAAAGACGGTGCGTGTGCATGTTTTCCCATATAATATTTGATGAAACGCACTTATCGTCGGAAACCTCCTTATAAGGCCATATTCTGACGGACGGGCGGACGGTGCAATGCTTGCCGAGCCGCGCACGGCTGCCGATAATTGCCGATTCGTAAACAGCGCTTTCAAAGCCTGTTTCCGCACCGGTGCCGATAACCGCTCCGCGGAGAGAACTGCCGATTCCGATTTGCGCATTGTCCATAACTATGCTGCGCTTAACACTTGCGCGTTCCCCGATAAAAACGTCTTTTCCGATAACGCTGTGCGCCTCAAGCCGCACTCCGCGGCTGATTGAGCTGCCGCTGCCGATATACACGGGCGGCACGATCACAACTCCGCGGCTGATTTCGGCGCATCGGTCAATCCAAACGCCGGGTTCTTTTTCATCACACGGGAACGGGAGATTGATTTTTTTGTCAAGAAAATCACGGCTGCATTTCATATATGCGTCAATATCGCAGACGTCGCAAATATAGCAGCCGGAGGAAAACGCTGCAACCTTGCCGCCGCTTTCTCCGAATCGAAGCGGTATATTCCATATGCTTGAAAAATCACTTGTGAGCGTTCCTTTTGATATTACCATCATTCCCATAAAAAACGTGCCCGTTGCATCGCCGTCAATAAAAATGTTATCGCCGAAGTGCGCGCAGTTATCTGCGATTTTTACCGCGCCGTAATCGGAGGGTGGGATATGCGAACGGGTAAAAACGGTGATTTTTCGTCCTTGCTCGCGGTGAAAATTATAAAATGCATCAATGTCAATATCTGTTACAAGGCTGCCGCTTACTATCAGAACATCATCATTGTCTATAAGAGTGCGGATATCACTTTTTTCGGCAAATGAAACCGACACATCGTCAACCGAAGCATTTCCGAAGTGTTTTTTTACTTCTTCGGAAAGATACCCGGGAATAAAAGTAACATCGCTGATATTATGACGGCGCAAAAGCCTGAGCATATGCCCGGCAATTGTTCTGCCCAGCACGGGGAGCATACATTTGGGCTCAGTGCAGGTAAGAGGGCGAAGCCGGTTTCCCTCATGCTCGGATATAATTACTGCTTTCATTAATAATGCACTCCTTTATAAAATATTCCTGGGATTAATGCGGAATCCGTTTTCAAGTGATTTGAAGGTTTCGCACAGCTCGCCGATAACAGCCGCAGCCTCGGCTTCATTTCCGCTGTTCAGGCAAGCGCCGAGCCGCGCATTGCGCAGCACTATTGCGTCAAGGTCATCGTGCGAAACGGAAAGCGAAAGAATATTTTCGTATTCTTTCCATTTTGCCGAGTATTTCATAAATTCCGTTTCGGCAGTATGGAAGCCGCCGTCAAGGGCATTTTTTGTTGCGCTGAGCGCCTCCTTTGCAAAGGATGACGCTTTTTTGAGTTCCATCCTCTGAACAATACAGCCGCACCAAAGTATCGAAGTTACCGTGAGCATAATAATAAGATTTTTTTTCAAGCGATCTACTCCTTAATTTGTAAAAATATTTCCTTTTCATCCGAAACGCTCATGTAAAATACCTTTGAATAGTCTGTTACGTTATACTTTTTGAGCTTATCACAAAGCCATTTTTCATTAACGCCGGCGCCGCGCAGATTCTTGGGGCGAAGCTTGCCGTCGGAAATAACCGTGTGCGGCACATGCGTCTGCTTCGGGTAAAGTTTAACATCGCGGCAGGTCAGCGGTCTGTCGGATTCTTTCGGAATCACGGAAAGCTGACCGTTCGTTTCGATAAGAGCGCTGTCAATCTGATTAATATCGCTGTATCCCGCAAGCCGCAGCTGTTCGAGAATATCGTCAACGCATATTCTGAGCGAGCTGAGTGCAATCGGAATGAATTTGCCGTTCGCGATAATCTGCGTCGGGTGGCCTGTTATAAGGCGGCGGAGCTTTTCGCTTTTCAGAACGCATATTGATACGATAAGCTCAAGCGTTACCAGTGTAAAAATCGGAATAATTCCGTCAAGCAACGGAATGTTTTTCGACTGCATCGGCACGGTTGCAAGGTCGGAAATCATTATTGCCACAACCAGTTCCGATGGCTGAAGCTCGCCGAGCTGACGCTTTCCCATGATTCGCAGCGCCGTAACAACACAGATGTACAGCAATATTGTTCTGACATATGAAATACCCATACAATTCCTCCGATGCTCGTATTCTGTAGATATTATCTGAAAAAAACTGAAAAAAATTCCTCGATTAATAACAAATTTTATATTGAAATTTTTTTGTTCGCACTGTATAATACTAAATAGGGTCGGAGGTAATACAGATGATGACAAAAAAGATAAGAAAAATGAATGAAATATCGTGGCTGCTCGGAATAGTTCTGTGTACGCTCGGAGTCTGTCTGTGTACAAAGGCGAATTTCGGTCTTTCAATGATTGCCGCGCCGCCGTATATAATTCATTTGCATATGGTAAAGCTTTTCCCATGGTATTCACAGGGAACAAGCGAGTATCTTTGGCAGGGAATTTTGCTGATTGGTCTGTGCATCGCGGTTCGCAGATTCCGCGTGCGTTATCTCTTTTCGTTCCTGACGGCGTTTTTAAGCGGCAATATGCTTGATATTTGGCTTAGGATATTCGGCGGAAACGGTGCGTTTGAACCGATGTGGCTGCGCTGTATTGCATATGTTCTCGGTATTTGCGTCACGTCGCTTGCGATAGCTTTTTATTTCAGGACAAGACTCCCGCTTCAGGTATATGAGCTGATCGTGGCTGAAGTTTCGGATAAATTCGGAAAGGACATTAACCAAACAAAGCATATATATGACGCAGTGATGCTCATTGCTTCGGTTGTGCTTGCACCGCTTCTTAATGAAAGCTTTCGCGGCGTGGGAATCGGAACGATTATCACAACGGTTGTAAATGCTCCGCTGATTGCCTTTTTCGGCTCGCTTATTGACGGACACATGTCATTTGAAATGCGCTTCCGTCTTCCCGAAGCACTTTTGAGATAAAATAAAATAAAAGGAAATTAATTGTATGAAAAAATTTATCATGGGTGCGGCTGCAGCGGTTTTGATTTTTGCTGCCATTCTTCTTATTAATCTTCATTTTGACAAAAATGTGTATATTACGGAATATACTTACGCTTCCGAAAAAGTTCCGGCGGAGTTTGACGGATATAAGGCAGCGCTTATCTCGGATATGCATAATTCAAAATATGCCGATAAATTCAATACGGAGCTTGACAGTGTGAAAGCGGACGCGGTTATTTTTTCGGGTGATATGATTCAGAAACCGAGCCGCGATCTTTCAAATGTTTTGAAAATCGTTCGAGCGCAAAAGGACAAAAGCAAAATTTTTGCGGTGTTCGGCAATCATGAGGCGCAGAACGGATATATTCCGAGAAAGGAAATTGCAAAACAGCTGCGCGAAAACGGTGTTGTCCTTCTTCAAAACGACTTTGCGGATATAAAGCGCGGAGCTTCGTCTGTAAGGTTTATCGGGATTGAAGATGTCGGGAACGAAAGCATTAATGCGGAAACAGCCGAGGGCTTCCGCTCAACTGCGGAAAAATGTGCGGATGAAAATTTGCTGAATATACTGATTTATCATCGTGCAAATTTGTATCCCGAGCTAAAGCACTGCCCTGTTGACCTGATTTTGTCGGGGCATCTGCACGGGGGTATTGTCAGGCTGCCGTTTGCCGGCGGTTTAATCGGAGAGTCGGGAAAAAGTCTGTTTCCGAAGTATTCGTCGGGAATATACAAGGAGAAAAACGCGGCTGAAATGATTGTGAGCCGCGGAGCGGATTTCTCCATGAAAAAAATGCGGATTTTTAATCCGCCGGAAATTGTTGTTATCACATTGAAATGTAAATAATAATTCTTATTAAATAGGAAGGGGAGATTGATATGAGCGGACTTTCAATGATAATTGCCGGATTGATTGCGGTAATTATTCTTGCGATGCTATTTTTCGGAATAGTTGCGCGCAAGGGTTGGTTTAATAATGGCAAATCCGACAGCCTGTTCTACCTTGATGAATTTGAAAAGGCTGATAATGCCGAAAAATTTTTGAGCAGTAATAATTTTTATCAGATATATCAGCCGATACTTGACGCAAAAACCGAAAAAATTATCGGCTGCGAAGCGCTTACAAGACTCAGAGACAAAAATCTTAACGATATTATGCCGGAAGAGTTTCTGAAAAAAGTAAAGAGTGATATGCTTTACGATGTTTTTGATATGTATGTCTTGAAAAAGTGCTGCGAATGGGCAAAACAGCGAGAGGATAAGGTTATTGCTGTGAGCTGCAATTTTTCAAGATGGACGCTTGCAGGGGAAAATGCGGCGGAAAAAATAATTCAGATTGCCGAGCAGACAGACGTTTCGCCGAAACAGATAGCAATTGAAATTACGGAGGACGCAGCCTCCGCAAAGGGAGAAGATCTTAAAAGGAATATTGAAACGCTGAAAAGTGCAGGGTTCGGAATATATCTTGACGATTTCGGAAAAGCATACACATCCCTTGACGACATTACCAAGTTTTGTCCCGATGTTATCAAAATCGATAAAAATATCCTTTACAGTATTAATGAAAAGCATGGCAAGGCAGTTTTTGAGAATATTATCAGACTTGCGCATGATATCGGCGCAAAGGTTCTGTGCGAGGGAATTGAAACAAGACAGCAGGCGGACGCGGCAAAGGAGGCAGGCTGCGACTTGCTTCAGGGATTCTACTTTCATAAACCGATGAGCTCCGATAAGCTTGATGAAATTCTTTAAGCACGTCGGGGCAAGCAATATAAAGCTGCTGCTCCTCTTTAGCAAAGCTGTCGCTGCCGCCTTTTTGCGAGCTGCGCATTTGCCGCAATTATCTCTATGGTTCGCATTAAGTAAAAATAAAGTAAAATTTTGCGAAAAAGTGCAAAATAAGTGTTGACAAAATATAATGTATACAGTATACTTATATTAGATTTCAGGTAAACTGTATCAATATGATAGAATGCGTTGAGGCGATATATGTATTTGGGCGCTTGTATATCGCGGAGCGAGTAGCGCAACCGGTCTGTTAAACGTGAGTGTTTCTCATTTGTTTGCAGGCTTTTTTTATTTCCGAAAACAGGTATTGAGAAAGGGGGGGGAATGCTTTGAAATGTAACCCCGTCAAAAAAGCCGCTGTGTGCATTGCTGCCGCGCTTTCTGTGATGATTGCTTCCTTCGGGGCGTTTGCCGCCGAAATGAAATGGACATATGATGAGGCAGCGAAAACCGTATCTGTTAAGGGTTACGGCATGATTAATGACGCGGCGGAGCTGACAAAATATTTAAACGATGCAAAAATTATCGATGTTCAGCGCGGTGTTACAAAAATCGACAGGAATGTTTTTTCAAGCCTTGGGAACATTGAAGAGGTTAAATTACCGGAGGGGCTGATGTCCATCGGTGACAACTCCTTTAATCTCAGCAGTGAGCTGAAAACGGTTGTGTTCCCGAAAACACTTGAAACAATCGGAGCGGAGGCGTTCATGGGCTGCGGGTCGTTGACCAATGTGACGATTCCGGAAAATGTTTCGTCAATCGGAGTAAACGCATTTGCAAATTGCGTTTCGGTTAATGAGTTTAACGTAAGCAATGATAATGAATGCTTCGCCGCCGTTGACGGAGTTATTTTCACAAAGGATAAGAAAGAGCTTGTGATGTACCCCGCAGGTAAAGAGGATGAGAAATATATAATTCCGGACGGTACGGAAAAAATTCGTGAAAAGGCATTTGCTTATAATGAAAACCTGAAAAAAGCCGTGATTCCCGAATCGGTGAATGAGATCGGAAATTATGCATTTTACTGCTGTAACGATCTGAAAAATGTTGATTTTAAAACCGACAGACAAAGCGGACCTAAATCGCTCGGTAATTATGCGTTTTACGGATGCAGAATGAAAAGCGTGTTTATTCCGTTCGGAACGGAAACCATCGGTGACGGCGCGTTTAAAAACTGTGATGCGCTTACATATGCAGACATTCCCCGGACAGTTAAAAGCATTGGTACTGACGCATTTTACGGAGTTGGGGATTCGATTAAAATTTCCGGCTTCGGAAGCTTTTTGCGAAGCTTTGCAGAAGAAAATAATGTTCCGTTCTTGGAATCGGTCAGAGTTATGATCGGTGAAAAGGAAATCCGTTTTGACTGCGCCGCAACAGTCAGAAACGGCTGCACAATGGTTCCGATGCGGAAAATTTTCGAGGAGCTGGGCGCGGAGGTTTCGTGGAACGGTGAAACGCAAACTGCAAGCGGCGCTAAAAACGGAGATGTATGCACCGTTACGATAGGTGACAATATGATTTATAAAAACGGTTTGGGAAAAGAGCTGTCAGCTCCGGCTGTAATTGAGAACGGACGCACGCTTGTTCATGCAAGAGCAATTGCCGAGGCATTCGGTGCGGACGTTTTATGGAACGGTGAAAAAGGGTTAGTAACCATACGAATCGGGTAATTTTTCAAGAATACGTGTATTTACTATAATAACAGGAGGTTGATCTTCTATGAAAAAAATGAAATTTGCTTCAGCGCTGCTTTGCATCGTTCTCGCGATGTCAATGCTTGTACCGTTTGCAGCTTTTGCCGCAAACGATCATTGGGGCAGCAACGGAAATCTCAGCAAAACCACTAAGGTTGGATTCTATATTCAGATAAACGGCGAGCAAATGGATGTAAACGGCAACGTTTCCGCTCGCGATAAAAAGTTTTTCACAAATATTCTTGCCGAAACAACGCTTAAGGAAAATCTTAACGCGAGTTATAATCTGACGCTTGATAAAGACACGGATCAGAGTGAACTGACAGACCGGCTCAGCAGTGTTCCGGATCAGGACAAAGTATTTGAGAAGGTTGCATCTCAGTATAAGAAAACCGATGCTTCAATCTATTCAAGCAATGGTAAGCTGATTCCGTGGTCAAAGCTCACAACAGATTATTATAAGATTCGCTGGTATGTTCTTAAATATGAACAAAACGATTTCTGGCATGTTGACGGAGTTATAGTTGATCTTGACACAGATGAGAAAATATCGATTGTTGTTCCCGACAAAGAAGCCGAAAGAGCTGCCTGCGTTGAATATGACATTAAGAGCGGCAAATTTACGCCGGGATTTATGAATGTTATGGCGAACCGTCCGCACAGCTATTGGGATGGCTCAAATGAGGAACTTGTGGTGGATGGATTCCATGATGTGTGGTATACTGTGCTTGATGAAAAGTCATTCAAAGCTAATGCGGCAACCGTCCCGTCAAATCTTATCGAAGCGGCAGTAGCGATTGAAAAGCTTGCCGGTGCAAGACTTTCTGAGCTTGACAAGAAGCTCCAGAGGCAATACGGGCGAATAGATTCTCAGGCATATAAGCAGGAGTATGTTGACAGAACGGGTTCCGGTAAAACGCTCTATGTAACTCCGTTTATAACAAAAATGCTTTCGTCAAAGTACGGCGTAAATACTGATAAGTATGTGTGGCTGGCGATGGGCGATTCCAACGGTAATATAAGCAAGGTTTATGTTATGGATCGCAGCATGGCTAATGTTGATAATCTGTTCGATGAAGAATAAGAATAATCTTTAATTATTAAAGCGGAGCATGCAGACAGTGTTTGCGTGTTCCGCTTTAATGGCAAATCGTTATACATTTTTCGGAGGTTGATATTTCGGATGAGCAGGGTGAATATGCACAGATTAACAGTGACAATGATATTCGTGGGAGATATTCTGTCCATGGCGGCAGCGTATCTTGCGGCTGCGCTAATTTTCGGTCAGGATGCCAAAGTGAGGAATATAGCCGCGTCGAGGATACATTTTTTTACCGTTGCAGTGTGCATCACTCTTGTTTTGCTTTATATGCTTGACGCTTACGGAAATATGGATTCATATTCGGTTCAGAGAAAGAAGCAGCCTGTTATGCTTGGTCTTACGCTTCTTTTGAGCATTATGATAACGGCAGCTGCCGAAATAATGTTTTTCAGATCGCGTGCCGTCGGATTTCTGTTCGGTGCGGTGTTTTACATAACTGAGTTTATCCTTATGCTGATTCTGCGAAAAAACGCACTCAGGGTTCTTATCAAAATCAGAAAAACACGTTCTCTGCTGATCATATTTCCGAAAGACGGACCGCTTCCTTTTTTGAAAAAGCTTGAAAAAAACTCCGGGGATTTCGGCAAAGTGTCGGTATTTTATATCAACGGGAGCGATGAGAAGCTTTCAGGCGAGCTTGCAGCATGGATTAACGATGCGGATGAAATATTAATTGCTTCAAGTATAACTGAGGCTTTAAGAAATAAAATTGTGCTTTATTCAATGCAGCGCGGAGAATTTTCGGCTGCGCCCGATATTAAAATAATATCAACTGTTGAAAATCTGTCAATGCTCGGAGGAAGAATAACTCATGTCGGTGACACTCCCGTTATAGCAATAAAAAACGGACGAATGACAATAATGCAAAGAATTTTAAAGCGCAGCTTTGACTTTGCTGCTTCGCTGCTTGGTTTGATTGTACTCTCGCCGTTTTTTATAATTTGCGCAATTGCCATTAAGGCGGATTCGCCGGGACCTGTTTTTTATAAGCAGGAGCGATACACATTGTATAAAAAGCGTTTTAATATTATAAAATTCAGAACGATGGTTCAGGATGCGGAAAGATACGGGGCGCGTCTTGCAACCGAGGATGATGACAGAATCACAAGAGTTGGCAAAGCATTGCGTGCATTCAGATTGGACGAGCTTCCGCAGCTTATTAATATTTTGCGCGGAGAAATGTCAATTGTCGGTCCGCGCCCCGAACGCCCGATTTATGCTGACAGCTACAGCGTCATGGTTAAAAATTACGACATTCGCTATCTTGTTAAAGCAGGGCTAACGGGATATGCCCAGGTTTACGGACGATACAACACAAAGGTTTCGGACAAGGTTCTGATGGACAGCATATATATTAATAATTTTTCGGCTTATCTTGACTTGAAGCTCATTGCGCTGACCGTGCTTACAATGTTTGAAAAGGAAGCAACCGAGGGCGTTGACGAGACGCTTGCGGCTGTTCCGCCAAACACTGATGTTAAAGAAAAAGATGCGCAAAAAGAGCCGGTTTCGGAAAATTAATCGCAGGTGGTGAACGGATAATGAAAGATAGGCTTTTGTCGGTTATCATTACTGCCTATAATGCAGAAAGCACTATTGAAAGATGTGTTGCTTCAGTGTTTGAAGGCACGCCCTGCGAGCTTGTAAAGCTTTTGGAGATTATTGTTGTTGACGATGCATCAGAGGACAAAACAACTGACAAGCTGAACAGCTTCACAGATAGAATTGAGCTTGTAAGGCTACAAACAAACAGCGGATGCATTGCAAAAACCCGCAATATAGGGCTTGATTATGCAAGTGGTAAATATATAACATTTCTCGATTCGGATGATTGGTACGAAAATGGCGCAGTCGGAAAAATACTCGGATATATATCGGAATATTCGCCGGATATAATCCGCTTCGGCTATACGAATGTTTATCCGGGCGGCAAGCGTGAAATTCCGAAAAGCAATCCGTCAAAGCTTGAATTTATCAGCGGCGGAGAGATGAACCGGAAAATATATCCGCAGTTCATCACGGGAATCGGACTTAACAGTGTTTGCCTTGCAGCGTTTAAACGGGAGCTGTCCGTGCATAGGTTTCCCGAAAATTTTCTAACGGCTGAGGATGCGGCTTTTTCGATTGAAACATATACAAAGGCGGCAAATGTTTTGCTTGTTCCCGATGCGCTTTACTGTTATTATCAAAGCGGACAAGGTCTTACGGGCGCAGGAATGGGAATAATTAAAAAATACCGTTACAATTTCATGCTTGTGCCGCTCATGCTCGGCAAGCTGCCAAAGTGGGGATTGAACTCTCTGCAGTGGAAAATAAGAACGGTTCTCAGACCGCTGCGGCTTACGATTGATAAGCTGAAACGAAGCAAATTTTGATATTACGGCGGAGTTTATATTATGCTTTTTTTTGGAAGAAAAACAGAAGAACAAAATGACCTGGCCGTCAGTGTGGAATGTATTCTTGCGTGCATTTATTTCATATGTCTGCCGTTTACGGTTGTCACAACGCCGCTCGGTTCGCTTCTCAAAGTCATCACCATGCCGATTACGGCGGCGCTGCTGGTGCGGATGCTTATGGGTAAAAGTGAAATATCGTTAAATTATGTTCATTTCACATATATTTTCTACCTGATTTATACAGTGAGCCTGCTTTTCGTTTACAGCGAATCGAGGGCGGTTATAACAACAAAGGATATGCTGCTCGGCGCGCTTATGTTTATGCTCATTTCAATGAAAATATACAATGAGCGCGAAAAAAGTCTTATGGAATCGGCATGGCTTATTGTCGGAATTATCTGTATATATGCATGTCTTTCCTCAAAAGAGGTAGTCAGCGAAAGCATGAGCAGAGTTGTCATAAAAATCCTCGGCTTTGAAGAGGATCAGAATCAATTCTGCGCATATCTGATAATGCCGACGCTTGTGTGCGTAAAACGTTTTCTTGAAAAGGGCAGACTTAAGCCGTTTTATGTTGCACTTCTGATTCTTTCTTTATATTCAATCCTTAAAACAGGTTCGCGCGGCGGCTTGCTCGGGATCCTGCTTGGAATCGGTGTATATGCTTTAATCGGGATTAAGAGTGTGAAAGCAAGAGCGGCGCTTCTTTGCTCGGCTGCGGTTGTAACGCTGTTTATGGTGACGGTTATCGTTCCGCGTTTGCCGGAAAACGTTATGAACCGCTATTCTGTCAGCGCTGTTAAAGAGGACGGCGGAACCGGGCGGACGGAAATCTGGAAATATCTTATTGATTATTCTTTTGAAAATCCGCGCCGGCTTATCCGCGGCTCGGGAATTGTTTCAACTTACAGTATTCTGCCGGCTGCCGGGTTCCAAAATGGCGTTGCGCACAATGTTTTTATTCAGATTCTGAACGATGAGGGAATTATCGGGCTGCTGCTTTATATTATAACGATTATTGCGTGCCTTGCAAGAAATGTGAAAAGGCAGCCTATGTATGCTTGCGCACATATTGCAATGCTCGGATTTTACATCTCACTGACGTTTTATGTGTTTAAGCCCAACCTTAATATAATGATGATGTGCGCAATGTCATTTCAGGGCTGCCTGCCCGAGGATGACCTTGCAGATATGTTCAAAGGAGGAAAGCTCAATGCGTAGCAGAATATTCAGACTTATGAAGAAGCGTTACCTTGCTTTTATGATATTTGTCATTACGGCTTTTTCATTGGCGGGAGAAATGTATCATTTACTGATTCTTTCAAATTTGAAAGGCATGGTTGTGACGCTGAACTATACCGGTGCGGAGAAGGGTCTTAATCCTGACGGCAGCCGTTTCATTATGTCGGAGATAACGAACGATAATATACTCAACGCCGCAAAAAAAGGACTGAAAATTGAAAAACAGTCCAACAATGAAATACGGCAGCGCTTATTTATAACTTCAAAATTTTCACAGAATGCGATGAATGCTGTTATTGACGATATTGAAAGCGGTATGCGAGGCTCGTTTGTTCCGACAACATTTCATGTATACTATACTCAGAAAAATAAGCTCGGCAAAAATGAAACATATGAATTTTTGGATTCGCTTGCCAAAACCTATAAGGCCTATTTTTATGAGAATCATGCTGAAAATAACTCCGTTCTCCGCTTCAGCCGCGATGATGAGAGCTTCAGCAATTATGATTACATCGAAATTAACGACTTACTGTACGAAAAGGCTGAACAAATGCTTAAACTGATGAAAAAGCATCAGGAGGAAAACCGCAGCTTCCGTTCAAAGGACAACGTTAATTACGGAACATTGTGCGATGAGCTTGAAAATTTCCGAGATGTTGAGCTTGAGAAATTCAAAGCATACATTGTGCAGAACAATATAACAAAGAACAGACTTGAATCGGCAAACAAGCTTATTTTTCTCATAGATAAAAATACAATTGATTTTAATAAGAAAAAAAACGCTTCGGATATTGCCAAAACGGCGCTGGCAAAATATGACCCGCAGATAGCAGCCGTGGCATTTGTGCCGTCGGTTGATAATACAAACAGCTATTATATGAGCAGAACCAAAACCGGAATAGATGATCTGGCAAAAAATTCATATGCAAGTGGAATGGAGGCAGTAGGTATATCGGCGCAGCTTGATGAATATAACAATCGGTTTTCAAAAATCCAGGCAGCGTCGGACACGGGTGAAGATATGCTTGCATACACGGAGAGCTATTTGTCCGGGATTCTGGATGAGCTTGAATCTGTTTCAAAAAAAATAGTGAAGCTTGATAATGAGTTTTTAAAGTATAAAACAGGGTCATATCTTTCATATAAGGTTGACTCCAAGCCTCCGGTAATCAATCTTAAGATAATGATTAAATTTGCAGTCCTCGGAGCAGCGCTTGCACTGGCTATGATAATCTACATTGAGTTTTTTCATTCTGTGCTCAATGAAAAAACGGGGAGAATTTATAGAATATATAAGACCTTGGCGGCAAACAGGAAAAGGAGGCGCAGTAAATGAAGCTGACAATATGGGACTTGTTTACCTATCTTTATAAGCACAAGCTTATGATTGCGGCAGGAACAATATGCGCCGTCCTACTTGCGAATATCTATGTAAACAAAATTCAGACGTATACGGCTGAGATTGTTATAAAATACAAGGACGCATGTGTTTCAAAGGGTCTGACGCTTGACGGTTCGGCATTTGATTCAAATGAGATAGTAGCACCGAAGGTTGTTTCCGGCGCCAATAAAAACCTGCCGTACAAAATAACAGAGGACGACATCAGAGCAAACACGAAAATCATCCCCGTTGTACCGGATTCGAAAACAAAGCTTCGCGAATCGAAGGAGAAATTGGGCGAGGAGTATGAGTTCCATCCGAATACGTTCAGAATAAAATACAACGGTGGATCGTCCGTCTATAAAACACGTGACACACTTGATAAGCTTATTGACAGTTATTTTAAATATTACAATGAAAAATATCTGTACCTTGCAATGCTCAGCGAGATTGACGGCAACTTAAACAACGGAGCTTACGATTATATTGAACAGGCTGAAATTCTTCAGGAGAATATTCAGAGTACTGTTGAAGTTTTGCAGAGCTATGTGAGCGACAAGGAGTATCGCTCGCCTTCAACAGGGCTGACGTTTAAGGATATGCTTGCAAAATTCAGCGACATGGAGGAATATAAGATTCCGCTGATTTTTTCACAGATATATACTGCGCGCCTGTCGGTAAATCCGTCGCTGCTTATAAGCAAGTATACGGAGCGAAGGGAGCAGCATTTGCTTAAGAGCAAAAATCTTTCCGAAAAAGCGCTTCTTGCCGAAGACAGAATGAATGCGTATGTCGGGGCAAATAAGGAGGTTCCCAATTCCTACAATTATAATGATAAGCAGAATAACGACAATGTTGCTATCATACAGGATGTGCATGACGATTACCGCGAAAACAGAATTCAGCCGCAAACGACATATGACTCGCTTATAAAAAATTATGTTTCAGACAGCGTTGCATCAAATGACAATATTATTGATGCTAACCACTGCGCATATGTTGTTGATGTTTTCTCAACACCGGCGCATCCCGGCATTGACTATGCTGCGTATGAAACCGCAGTAAAAAAAGAAATAGGGGATATGCTCGGAGAGCTTAAGAAACTATATAAAACGGCATTTAAACTGATTGACGATTATAATGCTTATGTTCCGGCACAGCACATTGAATGTCTCACAGGCGTAAGGTATTATGAAAACGTATATGCCTCATTTTATTATCTTGTTGCGGCGGTTATCGGATTTTCGTTCCTTTGCCTGCTTGCGGTTACTCTGGAAATAATGAAAAGATATGCGGAATATGCGAATGACGCAAAAAACAGAACATGATTAAAACGAAAGTTATCGGAATCCAATCTTGAAAACCGGAGAAAAATAATGAAAAAAATTTTGTTTGTGAATAACAATATGAATACGGGCGGAATACAAAAGGCACTTGCAAATCTTTTGTGCGAGCTTTCGGACAATCGGAAAGAAACCTATGATATTGAGCTGATGCTTTTTTCAAAAACAGGCGATCTGCTTGATGAGCTTCCAAAGGATTTAAAAGTCAAGCATGGGAATTTTTTTACCGAAATTTTAGGTATAACTCATGCCGAAGCAAAAGCCAAAGGTATTTTTGTTTTCCTGAACCGTTCATTCTGGACGGTTATGACACGTTTTTTTAAAACAGGAGCTGTTTTCGGAATCCTCACCAAAATGCAGAAAGACAGAGCGCATTATGACTGTGCCGTATCCTTCATGCAAAATGGTGAAGAACGTGTTTTCTACGGCGGATGTGCGGAATATGTGCTTAACTCGGTAAACGCTGACAAAAAAATTTGTTTTGTTCACTGCGATTTTGAAAATTACGGCGGCAACTGTGAGTATAACAGGAAAACGCTTGCGAAGTTTGACGCTGTTGCGGCAGTTTCCGATGCTGCGGCAAAGCGGCTGAAAAAAACCGTGCCCAAAGTTGCCGATAAGGCTGTATGCGTTCATAATTGCTGCAATATAGCGAAAGTCAAAGAAGCGGGGGAGGCTTATATCGCGGAGCATTCACCCGGCAAGGTAAACTTCTTTACAGCCGCAAGGCTTCACAGTGAAAAAGGAATTTTGCGAATGCTTCCGATTTTTCGCGGCTTAAAGCTTAAGGGCTTGGATTTTATCTGGAGAATTGCCGGCGACGGACCGGACAAAGCGGAAATACTTCGAATTACGGACGAATACGGATTGAAGCAAAATATTGTTCTGCTCGGCAATTTAAAAAATCCGTATCCGCATTTTAAATCGGCGGATGCCCTGCTTGTTCCGTCATACAATGAAGCTGCGCCGATGGTTTTTAGTGAGGCACGCATTTTCGGCACTCCGATTATTACCACGAACACTCTTTCGGCGGAGGAGATGGTTACGAAAACAAACGCCGGAATTGTGTGCGAAAATAATGACGCGGCGTTATCGGATTGTGTCGAGAAGTTTATAAGGAATTTTACACCGAGCGGGGAAAAACACACCGCAGAAATTGACAATCAAACCGCTCTGTCCGAATTTGACGCATTAGTCGGCGAGTGAAAAATCTGTTGCGGAGAAAGTTTTATTATGAAGAAAATCAAAAGCTGTTTTACATATCTGGCTTGGCTTATTTATTACTATGCGGCGTATGTTATCGGCATTTTTGTACGCCGCTTCCCTTATTTTCGCAATATGTGGCTCATTTCCGAAAGAAGAACGGAAGCTCGCGACAACGGTTTTCATTTCTTTAAATACCTTTCGGAAAATCGCCCCGAAATTAATGCTGCCTTTATAATCGATAAAAATTCGCCCGATTATGCACGCGTTGCAGCGCTTGGGAAAACAATTCAGCCGAACACGCTTTGCCATATGCTTGCGTTTGCCTGTGCGAAAATCAGAATAAGCACGCATTATATGAGCTGCTCGCCCGATGATTACAGATTTTCCGTGCTGCGGCGAATCGGGCTGATTCGCGGAAAAAATGCGGTTATTCGCCACGGAATAACATGCAACGACTTAAAGGAGCTTCATTATTCCAATGCAAAGCCCGATTTGCTTGTTTGCAGCTCACTGCCTGAATATGAAAATATGAAAAATACTTACGGGCATCCTGACGGGGTTGTCCGCAGACTGGGACTTTGCCGATATGACAGGCTTTTATCGGAGCATACGGTGAAAAAACAAATTCTTGTTATGCCGACATGGAGATATTTTCTTCACAGCCTTTCGGACGCGGAATTTGTGAAAAGCGATTATTATAAATGCTTTTCAAGTCTGATTAATAACGGCAGCCTGATAAAAGCGCTTGAGAAAAACGGTTATACTCTTGTTTTTTATCTGCATTACGTGCTTCAGCCGTACTCACACTTGTTCAAATCAACCAGCAGCCGTGTTAAAATCCTGAAAAAAGAAAACAGTGATGTTCAGCAGCTGCTGATGGAATCAGCGGTTTTGCTTACCGATTATTCAAGCGTATTTTTTGACTTTGCCTATATGTCAAAGCCTGTTGTATATCTTCAGTTCGATGAACAACGCTTTTATGAAACGCAATACGGCAGAGGATACTTTAATTGCCGCACGGACGGCTTCGGTCCTGTATTCGGCAATGAATCGGATGCGGCAGATCACCTTTGCAAAATAATTGAACAAGACGCACACAATGATGAATTATATTCTGAAAGAGCGGAAAAATTTTTCGGAGACAGAACCTCCGACCATTGTGAGCAGACCTTTAATGCGATACGGGAGTTGCTGAAAAATGACTGATACAAAGAAAACATTTGTTACAATGGGAATTGCAGCATATAATGTTCGTGAGGATTTTTTGCGCAGCTGCATTGAAAGCGTAATCAAAAATTCAGATGAATGCACGCAAATCATAATTGTTGATGACTGCTCAAACGAAAGCACGGCAAAAATATGCCGCGGATATAATGAATCGGACAGCAGAATACTGTATATCAGGCACGAGGAAAACAAAGGGATAGGCGCTGTCAGAAATACGATTATAAAAAATGCCTCCGGCAAGCATTTGCTTTTCATAGACGGCGACGATATGCTTGAATGCAATTTCGCGGACTGTGTTACATATGAGCAGTGCGAAAAATACGATATGATTTTCTTTGCAGCGCCGACAAGCTCAAAAGCTTTACAGTTCAAAGATCTTTCTGAAGCTGCTGTTTCGGACATGCTTGCTTCCGCCGTTACACGCCGCGAAACGCGAAGCGATGAGCTGAAGGGTTTTGCAATTCACCCGGGGTCAGTGTGCTCGGTTCTGTACAGAACGGATTTTTTAAGAAAAAACGGATGCCGCTTTAAAACTGAGGTTAAAATTGCGGAGGACAGCATGTTTAATGCTTCGGCATATCTTGCGCATCCGAAAATTGCAATTTATCCGAAACGAATATATTACTACAGAAATAATCCGCAGTCCGTTACACGCAGATATGATAAAAATGCGAAAGCTTTAACGGATTGCTGCCTGAACGTGATAGAAGCATTTATTACGGAAAACAATGTGCCAATAAGAGAGCCTTTTATAAAATACCGATGTACAAGCGCCGTGATAGATAATTTCAAACGCGATATTTTTCATCGGGATAATCCAAAATCAAGGCATGAACGAAAGAAGGATTTTTTGCATTTGATTAATTCCGAACCGTATAAAACGGCGCTGTCGGAGGCGATACCGAGTGATTTTGTCAATCATAAAATGCGTCTTACGGTGATTCTTGCAAAAAAGCGGCGATTTGCCGCCCTTGACTTTTGCTTTCGTCATAAGCTTGTGTTCAGGCTGTACGGCGGCGTAATATCCAGAATTAAAAAAATAAAAGGAATGTTAAGCGATGAATGATTCAGCTGACAGAAAAATAATTCTCACTGTATGTGTTGCGGTTTATAATATCTGCGATGAATTTTTGCGCAGCTGCATTGAAAGCCTTATATCCGATAAATATGAAAACGTTGAAATTCTGCTCGGGGACGACGGCTCGCGCAGACAAACGGCTGATATATGCGCGGAATATGCAAAAAAAGATTTAAGAGTAAGGCACATCCGCAGGGAAGCAAACAGCGGCGTAAGCGTGACGCGCAATATTATGATTCAATCGGCGCGCGGTGAGTGGATATCCTTTGTTGACGGTGATGATGCAGTTTTGAACGGTTACTCGGAATGCTTGTGCAATGCCGCAAAGGAGGCTGAACATACATATGACATTATTATGTACGAATGGGAACGCTTTAAAGGCAATGTTCCGCCGGGAAAGGCTGTTCGCGTTCCGCCTGTTCCTGTTCCGTGCAGGGCTGCAAGGCAGTTTTCCGAAGCATGTCTTACAGGCGCTCCTCCGCATACGGAGGAGTATGGAATAACAGAAAGCACACCGTCGTCAGTATGCAATAAAATGTACAGACGCGGTTTTTTGATTGAGAACAATTTAATGTTTGTTCCCGGTATTAAAAAATCGCAGGACGTAATATTTAATACGCAGGCATACTTTGAATGCAAATGTCTTGGTTACATACCTGAAAAGCTGTATCTTTACAGGAAAAATTCCGACTCGGTAACAAATCGGTACAGTGCGGATTTTGAAACGGTAATCCGGGATTGTATCAAGTGCGATTTATATAATCTTGAGCATTTGTTTTCGGGTAATGCGCAAACGCGCAGGCTTTGGGAAAAGTATAAGCTTACTCATTATGCCATGAATAATTTTGCATTAAACATTTTTCACCGCGGAAATCCGAACAAAAGAAGCGTCAGAAAAAACGCCTTTTTCGGATTTGTGAGAAGCGAGCCGTTCAAAACATTTTTTAAAAATTTTGATTTTTCTGCATATGAATGGCATGAAAGGCGAATCATTCTGAAGCTTGCCGCATGTGAAAAATTCGGAATACTTGATTTAATGTATCATTTTCCGTTCAGTTTTAAACTGTACGGAAAAATTATGAGTGTAATTACAAAAACTGACAAACGGAGAGTATGACATGAGAAGCGCGGCAACACTTAAAAATTCAATATGGGGAATTATTCAGCAGGCAATAGTTTGCGTGCTGAGCATGTTTTCACGAAAAGTGATGATAGACACAATCGGAGTTGAGGGCGTTGGCTTAAATGCGTTTCTGACAAGCGTGATAACGATGCTGTCAATTGCGGAGCTTGGCATTGGAACATCAATCGTTTATCACATGTATGCTCCGCTGGCATCTGGCGATAATGCGAAAATATCTCAGCTTATGCAAGCCTATCGGAATATCTACCGCGTTATTGCCACGGTCATAACGGGGCTGGGGCTGTGCCTGCTTCCGTTCATGGACAGGCTTGTAAACGATGTAAGCTATTCAAAAAAATATGTTTCCCTTATTTTCATTCTATTTCTCATTCAATCAGCTTCGTCTTATCTTTTCACTTATAAACGTTCAATGTTTTGCGCCGACCAAAAGCAATATATAGTTACGGTTTTTGATTTATGCTACAGAGTTTTTACCATAATTGTCGGAATAATGGTTTTAAAGCTGACGCATGAGCTTGCATATTATATCTTACTGCTCATTATCTGCACCGTTGCCGAAAATATTTTGATTTCACGAAAGGCCGACAGGGAATATCCGTTTATAAAAGACAGATGCGAGCGGCTTCCGAAAGCAGAAAGCAAAAGAATCGCAAAGGATGTCAGAAGCATTTTTGTTGGGAAGGTGTCCGCGGTTATAACAAATTCGACCGACAGTATTCTTATAAATACATTTGTCGGAACCGTGCAGACCGGGCTTTATTCAAATTATAACATTGTAATAGGCACGCTTATGGCAACGCTCAGGCAGTTTGCTTCGGCAATGCGCGGAAGCGTCGGAAATCTTATTGCAACAGAGCCGCCGCAGCATATTCACCGCGTGTTCAACAGACTGCTTTTCATCATGTTTTATATAGCCGCATTCTGCGCCTGCTGCCTGACCGGTCTTATTGACAGATTTATAACGCTTGCATTCGGAAACGGGCTTCTTTTAGACCGCGTAACGGTCTTTGTCTGCATTTTCAATCTCTACATGTCAACGATTGATATACCTGTGTGGTGCTTTGTTGCTGCTGCCGGTCTGTTCAGGCAGGATAAGTACATTTCAATTGCCGGTTCGGCAATAAATCTTGTTATATCGTTTGTTTTGGGAATAAAAATCGGAATGGCAGGTATTCTTATCGGAACCTCGGCAACGTATGTGATTCAGTTCATCCTTAAAATAATTCTTTTTTACAAACGTTTTCTGAAAATAAACTGCTTTGCGATATTTGCAAAAAATACCATATATGCCGCGGTTACAGCAGCTGAATGTGCCGCTGTCATATTTGCCGCTGCATTTGCGGACAACGTTTTAGCGAATCCTTACGCAGGCTTCATTTTATGCGGCGCGTTATCCGCCGTAATTCCGCTTATCCTGAACAGCATTATATTTGCCGCAACGGATGAATTTCGTTATGTGTTCGATTTTGTCCGCGGTTTTATTTCAAAAAGAGAAAAAAAATCTTAAAAATCACTTGACTTTATCACTTTACCATGGTAAAATACTAAAGTGGAAGGTGACAGGAGATGAATTATAAAGACGGAACAATCAAAAAAGACGAGGAAATAATGCTCAGGCTGCGCGGTCTTTATCACGGTTACGGATATAAACCGTTTAAAATGAGCCGATTTGAAGAATATGATTTATACGCAAAAAACAAAGACTTTTTAGTCAGCGGGGATATACTGACCTTTACGGATTTAAGCGGGAAGCTGCTTGCGCTTAAGCCGGACGTTACGCTTTCGATAATAAAAAATTATAAAGGCGGAAGCGGAGCTTACAAGGTTTATTATAATGAAAACGTATATCGCCCGGATAAAGGCACGCATGAGTTTAAGGAAATAATGCAGTCGGGAGTCGAATGCATCGGCAATATAGGGATGTACGAGGAATGTGAAGTAATCAGAATGGCGCTTCAAAGTCTCGGTCTTATCAGCGAGAGCGGAAATTATATTCTTGATATTGCGTCCGCAGGAATGCTGAACGGGCTGCTTGAAGCGGCAACCGCCGATGAATCCGTAAAAAAGCTGCTTGCAGGGATGATAAATGCAAAAAATATTCATGGACTGCGCGAGGTGTGTGCGCAATACTCGGTCAGCGGAGGAACGGCAGAAACGCTTGTCAGACTTGCCGAGGTCAGCATGACTGCATTTGATGATTTTTCAGAGCTAAAAAAGCTGTGCATCAACCGCGAAATGTCCGAAGCTTGCGAGAATCTGATAAATGTGACGGAAATTCTTAAGAAATGCGGAATGGCGGAGCATATAAATATTGATTTTTCAATTCTGAGCGATATTAATTATTACAGCGGCATAGTTTTCCGCGGATATATTGAGGAACTTCCGAAAAGTATTTTATCTGGGGGAAGATACGATAAGCTCCTTGCAAGAATGGGCAAAAAAGGCGGCGCAGCAGGATTTGCGATATATGCCGATATGCTTGAGCGGCTCGGTTCGCGAAGCAATGCTTCCGATTGTGACGCCGCGATTAAATACGATTCCGCAACTGCTGCCGCCGCGATTCTTGAAACGGTGGCAAGGCTGCAAAATGATGGTAAATCGGTTTGCGTTATGAGAGATATTCCAACGGATTATATTTGCGGAGAAGTGATTGACATGTGCGGGGAGGGGAAATAATGGATAACGTTTTGAATGTTGCGCTCCCCAAGGGCAGGCTTGGAGAAAAGGTGTATTCGTTGTTTGAAAAAGCAGGATATGAGTGCCCGTCGATACATGAAAACAACAGAAAGCTTATTTTTGAAAATGACTGCGGAGATTTCACCGTAAGATATTTTTGGGTAAAGCCGTCCGATGTTGCAATATACGCTTTGCGCGGAGCTGCCGACATAGGTGTGTGCGGAAAAGATATCCTGCTTGAATACGAGCCTGATGTTTACGAGCTTTGCGACCTTAAAATGGGCATTTGCCGTATGGCTGTTGCCGGAAAAAAAGATTTTCGCGACGACCCGGAAAAAACGCTGCGTGTTGCGACAAAATTTCCAAATATCACCAAAAAATATTACAGCGGACTGAGCCGCGATATTGACATTATAAAGCTGAACGGTTCAATTGAAATTGCGCCGATTCTGGGGCTGTCGGACGTTATAGTCGATATTGTCGAAACGGGTACAACGCTTAAGGAAAACGACCTTTACCCGTTTGAAACGGTTGTGCCGATAAGCGCACGGCTTATTGCAAACAAGGTCAGCTTTAAATTTAAAAAGGAAATAATCACAAAGCTTTGCAAAGATATTGCAGAATGCCTTGACTGACAGCGGAGGATGATTATATGATTAAAATACTCAAAGCGGACGAAATTAATCCCGAAAATATATTAAAACGAACGGCGGCACAGGCTGAAAACATATCGGACATTGTCAGAAATATTATCGAAAATGTTAAGACAAACGGCGACGCGGCAATTCTCGGATACTGTGCCGAGTTTGACGGCGGAGCGCCGGAATCGCTTGAAGTTTCCGCGGCGGAAATCGACGAAGCGCTTGAGTCTGTTGAACCGCGTTTTATTGAAATACTAAACAAGGCTGCCGAAAATATAAGAGCATTTCACAGCCGCCAGCTTCGGCAGAGCTTTATTTCAGATTCGGGCAGCGGCATGGTGACGGGGCAAAAGATTATCCCGATTGAAAAGGTTGGCTTGTATGTTCCCGGAGGTACTGCTGCATACCCTTCAACGGTTCTTATGAATGCAATTCCGGCAAAGCTTGCCGGCTGCCGCGAGATAGTGATAACAACTCCGGCGAAGTGCGGCAAAATTAACCCCGTGATTCTTGCGGCTGCGCATATAGCAGGCGTTACAAGAATATTTAAAACCGGCGGCGCACAGGCGGTTGCTGCGCTCGCGTTCGGCACGGAAACAATTCCGCGCGTTGACAAAATTGTCGGACCCGGAAATGCATTTGTTGCCGAAGCAAAAAGGCAGGTTTACGGAACGGTTGCAATAGATATGATTGCCGGTCCGAGTGAAATTCTTGTTGTTGCCGACAAAAATACCAATCCGACATTTGCGGCGGCGGACCTTCTTTCACAGGCGGAGCATGACAAGCTGGCAAGCGCCGTTATGATAACCGACAGCGAAGCGCTTGCAAAGAAGGTCAGCGAGGAAATAGAAAGGCAGCTTGAGAAGCTTCCGCGCCGTGATATAGCACGTGCGTCAATTGACAGCAACGGAAAAATAATTATTGCTGAAAGCATAACCAAGGCAATTGAAACGGCAAATCAAATTGCACCGGAGCATCTTGAGCTGTGCGTTGACAATCCGTTTGATTATTTTGACATGATTAAAAATGCCGGTTCTGTATTTCTTGGGCGATGGTGCCCGGAAGCGCTCGGCGATTACATGGCAGGCCCGAATCATACGCTTCCCACAAGCGGAACGGCGAGATTTTCAAGTCCGCTCTCGGTCGATGATTTTGTTAAGAAAACGCAGTTTACATATTATACGCGGGACGCACTGGAATCGGTCTGCAATGATATTGCATATTTTGCGGAGCTTGAAGGCTTGAACGCTCATGCGCGCAGCGCACTCAGCAGATTTGCGGACAATGAACGGGAGGGCGCGTTATGAGCGGTTTTTTCAGCAGCAGACACTCTGCGCTCCGGGCATACACACCGGGGGAGCAGCCGCAGGACATGCAGTATATAAAGCTTAACACAAACGAATCTCCGTTCACTGTTTCGGAAAGGGTGAAAAAAGCTGCAGCGGACGCTGCGGTGCGCATCAATCTTTATCCCGACCCGGAGTGCAGCGTTTTGAAAAGTAAAATTGCGGAAATGTGCGGCGTTAGTGCAGACAATATAATTTTAACGAACGGGTCGGACGAAATATTGAATTTTATATTTATGGCATACGGCGATGAGCAGCATCCGTTTATATTTCCGGACATAACCTACGGATTTTACAAGGTATTTGCCTGTCTGAACGGAATTAAGTATGATGAAATACCGCTCGGAAGTGATTTTACAATTAATGCCGAAGACTATTGCAATAGAGAAAGCAATATAATTATTGCAAACCCGAATGCTCCGACCGGGATTTGCATGACGCTTGATGAAATCAAGAAGATTGCGGAATCAAATCCGGATAATATTGTAACCGTTGATGAAGCGTATGTTGATTTCGGTGCGGAATCGGCAGTCAGGCTGACGAAGGAACTGCCGAATCTGATTGTCACACAAACATTTTCCAAATCGCGTTCCATGGCAGGCGCACGCCTTGGGTTTGCAATTGCGCCGCCGGAGCTGATTAATGATTTAAATACCATACGCTATTCGACGAATCCTTATAATATCAATTCGTTTACGATGAACGCGGCAATAGCGGCTGTTGATGAAAATGAGTATTTCATGGAAAACTGCCGTAAAATAGCGCAAACTCGCGAAGCGGTAAAACAACGCCTTGAAAAAATGGGGTTTATACTTACTGATTCAAAAGCAAATTTTCTTTTTGCAAAGCATGACGCTGTCAGCGGCATTGAGCTGTACAGTGAGCTGAAGAAACGCGGAGTGCTTGTGCGCCATTTTGAAACGGAAAGAATCTGTGAATACAACAGAATAACCGTGGGCACGGATGAACAAATGGACAGATTTTCTGAGATAACGGAACAAATTTTAAGGGAGAGGGGCGCTATTTAATGAGAAAAGCGGAAATAAAGCGCAAAACTGCGGAAACAGATATTATTCTCAAGCTTAATCTTGACGGCTGCGGACAAGCGCAGATTGATACAGGCTGCGGATTTCTTAATCACATGCTGACGCTTTTTGCTGTTCACGGCAGGTTTGACCTTAGCGTTACATGCAGCGGTGACACGGAGGTTGATGATCATCACACCGTTGAGGACATCGGAATTGCGCTCGGACAGGCGTTTAAAACGGCGCTCGGCGAAAAGCGCGGAATATGTCGCTATTTTCATACAGTTATTCCGATGGATGAGGCCTTGATTCTTACGGCTGCCGATATTTCGGGGCGCGGAATGCTGCGTTTTGATATGGAAATTCCATCGCAAAAGGTAGGAACGTTTGACACAGAGCTTGTTCGTGAATTTTTCATCGCCTTTGCGAACAATTCGGGAATAACGCTCCATATTAAAAAGCTTGACGGTGAAAATTCGCACCATATAATTGAGGGTGCTTTTAAATCGGCTGCAAGAACGCTGCGCGGAGCAGTGAAACAGGATGCGGAAGGAGCGGACGAAATTCCGTCCACAAAGGGAGTATTATGATAGCAATAATTGATTACGGAGTCGGGAATCTGTTCTCGCTGAAAAGCTCGCTTGAAAGCGTTGGGGCGGACGCGGTTGTAACAGGCGATGAAGCGGTTATAAAATCGGCGGATAAAATAGTGCTGCCCGGAGTGGGAGCATTTCGCGATGCGGCAAATAAGCTAAAAAAAACACATATGGATAATGTTGTTTATGAAATGGCGCAAAGAGGTAAGCCGCTTTTGGGAATATGTCTCGGGATGCAGCTCCTTTTTGAAAAAAGCTATGAATACGGAGAATACGACGGGCTTGGGCTGCTGAAAGGAAATATCAGACCCATTGCAAACGTAATTCCAAAGGATTTGAGCATTCCGCACATCGGCTGGAACAGTCTTGACATAAAAAAAACTTCTCAGCTTTATGAAAATGTCGATAACGGAGAATATGTTTATTTTGTTCATTCATACTATGCGGCAGATTGCGATGAGTGTGTAACGGCAACGGCTGATTACGGCGCTCCGCTCACTGCTTCGGTTGAGCATGAAAATGTGTTCGGCTGTCAGTTTCACCCCGAAAAAAGCGGAAAAACGGGTATGAAAATACTTAAGGCATTTTGCAGCCTTTAAAAATCGGAGGACTTAACATGATAATTTTCCCGGCAATAGATTTATATGAAGGAAAGGCTGTAAGACTGCTTAAAGGCGATTATAACCAAATGACGGTTTACAGTGACAAGCCTTCGGAAAAGGCAGTTGAATTTGCGCGGTGCGGCGCGGAGTATATTCACTTGGTTGACCTTGAGGGGGCAAAGGACGGTACAACTCCGAACTTTGAAGCGGTTTCGGAAATTGTTTCAAAAAGCGGACTGAAAGCGGAAATCGGCGGCGGAATACGCTCAATGGAAACTATTGAAAAGTATTTGAAATGCGGCGTTGAGCGCGTCATTCTCGGAACGGCTGCGGTGAATGACCGCGAGCTTTTGAAAGCTGCCGTTGATAAATTCGGCGATAGAATTGCAGTCGGCGCAGATATGGCGGACGGAATAATCGCGGTGAACGGCTGGAGAACCTCCGGCGGAATAGACGGAATGGATTTTTGCGAACAAATGCAGAATACAGGTGTAAAGTATATTATCTGTACAGACATTTCCAAGGACGGAGCAATGCAGGGGACAAACAGACAGCTTTACAGCGATTTGTCAAAAAGATTTGATGTGAATATAACGGCGTCGGGAGGGGTCAGCAGTCTTGATGATGTGCGTGCACTTAACAAGCTTGGTATATACGGAGCTATTATAGGGAAAGCGCTTTACACCGGAGCAATTGATTTGCATGAAGCAATTGAGGTGACAAAGAAATGATTACGAAAAGAATTATTCCGTGCCTTGACGTTCGCAACGGAAGGGTTGTAAAGGGCGTAAACTTCACAGGATTGTCCGATGTTTCCTCGCCCGTTGAGCTGGCGCGTTATTATTCCGAAAACGGGGCGGATGAGCTTGTTTTTTATGATATAACAGCTTCGTTTGAACAGCGCGCGCTGTTCACGGACATTTTGCGGCAGGTTGCATCGACAATATTTATACCGCTGACTGTAGGCGGAGGAATAAACACGCTCGATGACTTCGACAGAGTGCTAAAATGCGGAGCGGATAAGGTCAGCGTTAATTCGGGCGCTATAAAAAATCCCTTGCTGATTGAACAAGCCGCAAGGGTTTACGGAAATCAGTGCGTTGTGCTCTCAGCCGATATAAAGCGCGTTGACGGAGTGTTTCGTGTTTTTTCAAAAGGCGGCCGCGAAAACACCGGGATGGAAGCAATTGAATGGATTAAGTCATGCGTCAGCCGCGGAGCAGGTGAGGTTGTGGTAAATTCTATCGATACGGACGGTGTTAAAAACGGGTTCGATATTGAAATGCTGTCGGCAGTGCAAAGCGCTGTGAATGTGCCTGTTGTTGCGTCGGGAGGAGCAGGCAAAACGGAGGATTTTGTTGAGTTATTTAAAAAAATCCCAAAAATGTCTGCAGGGCTTGCGGCGTCAATCTTCCATTTCGGAGAGGTAAAGATAGCGGATTTGAAGAAAGAGCTTGCAGATAACGGCATCACCGTCAGAATATAGAGAGGAGAGGTCAGACAAATGGCTTTAAAGGATAATTTGAAATTTGATGAAAACGGACTTATTCCGGCAGTTGTTATTGATGCGGAAACAAAAAACATACTCACGCTTGCATATATGAACCGCGAAAGCCTTGATATATCCCTTCAAAAGGGACTTACATGCTTTTGGAGCAGATCGCGCAAATGTCTTTGGCTCAAGGGAGAGACAAGCGGAAACTATCAGCGCATTGTAAAAATCGTTGCGGACTGCGATGCGGACGCACTTGCGGTTTATGTTAAGAAGGACGGTCCTGCTTGCCACACAGGCGCTGACAGCTGTTTTAACGATGTTATTTTTGAAAGCGACAGCGCCGAGGTATTTTCTCCGCAGGCGCTTATGAAAATGATTTCAGGAAGAAAAACCGATAAAAAAGAGGGGTCGTATACCTCGTATCTTTTCGATAAGGGAATTGACAAAATCCTGAAAAAGGTGGGTGAGGAGAGCACTGAGGTTATCATTGCCGCAAAGGATAATGATAAAAAGGAAACCATATACGAGATAGCGGATTTATACTATCATGTTATGGTTATGATGGTTGAAATGGGTATCACGGCAGATGATGTTATGCGTGAGCTGGCGTCGCGTCATGTGATTGACAAAAAGGTTAAGCAGGAGAAAATGACGTCATGAGAGGAAATCTGCATACTCACACGGTTTACTGTGACGGAAAAAACACTCCCGAGGAAATCGTTCGGAAAGCCGTTGAGCTTGGGTTTGACTACATCGGTTTTTCGGGACATTCTTATACGGAATTTGATACAACATTGTGCATGAGCTGCGAGAATACAGAGCGTTACTATAACGAAATATCGTATCTGAAGAAAAAATATGACGGGATAATCAATGTTTACTGCGGTATTGAACGCGATATTTATGCATCACCCGATGAACATAAATATGATTATGCGATTAATTCCGTTCACTATGTCCGTATTGGCGGCAAATATTATGACATTGACGATACGCCCGAAAAAACAAATGCGGTTATTAAAAATTATTTCGGAGGGAATCCGTATGATTTTGTTGACTGCTACTATGAATCTGTTTCGAAAATAAGCGGCGGCATTATAGGCCATTTTGATTTGCTGACGAAATTCCGCGATATTTCACAGCTTTTTTCGGAGGATGACGCGCGTTATATCAAAGCCTCCGAGGACGCGTGTGCGGAGCTTATTTCACGCGGCTGCATATTTGAAGTCAACACGGGAGCGATTGCACGCGGATGCAGAAAAACGCCTTATCCGAGCGAAAGAATACTTTCTTTTATACACAAAAACGGCGGAAGAATTATTCTCACAAGCGATTGCCATGACAAAGAAAAGCTCGGCTTCCGCTTTGATGAAACGGAAGCCGAGCTGAAAAAAATCGGTTTTTCGGACTGCTTTGACCTGCCCGATTTTAAAGCCTTGAAATAAGAGTTGTAAGCATACACAATGTTATACCGATGAGCGTCGGAATCAGTGCGGCAAGCAAGGTCCATTTTATGCTTGCCGTTTCTTTTTTTATTGTGAGCAGCGTTGTTGAGCACGGCCAATGAAGCAGCGAAAAAATCATAACGTTTAATACCGTGAGCGCCGTCCAGCCGTTCTGCATAAGAATGCTGCGGATTTGCGCTGCATTTTCAAGCTGCGGAATAGTGCCCTGTGACATATACGCCATTAATATTATAGGAATAACAATTTCATTTGCCGGGAAGGCAAGTATAAAAGCAATCAGAATCACGCCGTCAAGCCCCAGCAGCCTTGCAAAGGGATCAAGAAAACCGGCGCAAACCGATAAAATGCTTGCTCTGCCTATGCATATGTTTGCCGAAAGCCATATAATTGCCCCTGCCGGTGCGGCAACTGCCGCGGCGCGCCCGAGAACAAAAAGCGTTCTGTCGAACACCGACCGAACAATCACTTTGCCGATTTGCGGTTTGCGGTACGGCGGAAGTTCGAGCGTAAAGGACGACGGCACACCTTTTAACACGGTTTTTGATAATATAAACGTTGACAAAAATGTAAAACCTATTCCTGCGAGTATCAGCGCAGTCAA
>OGMF01000474.1_pt1 | contig 45389 bp, 36 predicted proteins | sample 1572921 | NCBI WGS metagenome assembly OGMF01 (sample SAMEA2581919, study PRJEB24529) | metagenome | biome: Human gut stool | place: China | collected 2011 | reverse complement strand
ACCGTGTGGGTTCGACCCCCACCATCGGCACCAAACAGAATGGCTTAACCGTAAGGTTCTTCACCATTCTGTTTTTTTGTGCTTGTTTTTTTGTCAATGCAAACGAAAGAATTTTTCTAACATTTTTCTAACAATTTTAAGCGAGCAGATTTTCAAGCACTGTCCCGGTTGAGATTTTCTGCTTGAATTGCAAGTGTCCGTAAATATTACCCGTAGTCGCTATTGAAGAATGTCCGAGCCATTCCTGTATTATCTTGATATCCACTCCCTGCGCAATAAGAAGTGATGCACAGCTGTGTCTTAGCCCGTGAAATGTAATTCTGTTTTCTGTAAATTCTTTTCTGTGATATGCAATAAAACACTGAAGCCGTTTCATTGCAAGATGTGTTTTTTCATAATTTCTCACAAACAGCTTTTCTCCGCGTTTTATGTCTTTAAGTGAGTTCCTGAGTACAATTTCCATGCTTTTGTTAATGGGCACATACCTTGTAAGTCCGCCCTTGCCTTTAACAAACAGATTACCCGTTTCAATTGCATTTTCGGCATCGTTTGTATCAATTCTAAAGGTCGGGTTTCCCCTGCATAAGTTTGTTTATGAGTACAATATACCACAAAAATTATTTACAATTTGTTGTGTATTTTATTGCAGCTTTATTTTTTCCTTTTCTATTTCAAGCTTTATGTACAGCACAACCGCCACCGCAAGCACAAACGATATTACAGAGAGCACCTGCTGCGGAAGCACATTCAAGCCGAAAAGCATGTTGTCCGCCGCGCGTATGTGCGACACGATTCTCCCGGCGACAAGCGCCGACACAAAGCCGCATATGCCGCCGATGCTGTTTTTTATCGCCATTGCCTGCGAAATATAACGCGGATTAACATAACTGTAGGTTATGTTAAATGAGTTCTGGTTTGTTCCTGCCAAAGCCACGTTGTAGCAAAGCGACTGAATTATTATCAGAAACCACAGCTTGCGCGTTATGAAGATATTTACAAAGAAGCCGATTGCAGCAATGAGCGCCGCAAGCTCAAATCCCTTTGCAAAACCCTTTCTGTCGGAATATCTTCCGAACGGGATTGAAAGAAGCATTCTTCCTATCTGCCCTGCCATGTTAATTATCTGAACCGCGAGGACGGATAATAATAAGTCCTTTGTTTTAAACACTCCCAAAAATCCGATTGAAAAATACCGCGAGCAATCCCAAAGGACTGTCAGAATCACAAGCTTGCGGAATTTTCTGCTGCCGAGCGTTTCCTTTATCATTCCGTCAAGCGGAGCTGCCGGCTGCTTCTCGCCGTCGCCCTTTATGAGCATGAGCGAGCCCAAGTTTAAAGCTGCTGTAACAAGCATTGCCGAGGCGATGAACAAAAACGCTCCGTTTATGTTCCCCAGCCCCTCATAACGGTCGATGATATAGCCGAGCGCTGAGCTGAAGCCCACACCGAGGAACAGCGAAATCATTTCCTTGATTGCGGAAAATTCCGCGCGGTGCCCGGGGTCGACATACGAATTTGCCCACTGATAGAGTATCGGGGCCGCAACGTACTGCCCGGCATAGGCAATCAGAACCCCCAGTATCAGAAGCGCCGTTTTCATTTCCTTCCCGAACGGCAGAAACGGGATTATGTAAAGCGCGCAGAACATCAGCTGGCTTACTGTGTTAAACGAAATAACCGTCTTTTTTCTGTTTATCGGAAAGCTTGTGACAAACAGCGACAGAAGCTGAAATATAAACGCCAGTGATATAAACGACGATATTATACCTATCAGAGAATCGCGTATCCCCATTGAGGACAGGAGCTTTGCTAAAAATGCGTCAGCAACGAGCAGTGAAACAAAATATTCAAATGTGCATTGTGCGGCGTACGCCACCCTTGACCGCTTGTACTGCGGTGAATCGTAAATCATGCTTTCCATTCAGGTACCGCCTTTTGTTGTTATAAAATGATATCAAGCATTTCCGTAAGGTCGTCTATCTTATAATCGCACATATCTCCGATTCCCGATTTTTCGATATTCCCTCCCGAAATGCCAACGCAGCTGAAGCCTGCAAGCTTAATTGAAACCACACCTGCCGAGCTGTCCTCAATTCCGATTACCTTATGCCTGTTTTCGAACGGTATACCGAGCCCCACGCGCGCAGTTTCGGCGTAAAGCCACGGGTGCGGCTTGGGAGCAAGTTCGCCGAGAGTGCCTGTCTGCCCGGGGCGGAGCGCCTGACCGGCAGTTATAATTGCATCATAGAAATCCACGGGATTGCCCATGTTAAGCTGCTTGAAAGCCGATATTATTTCCGGCATTGCCTTTTCATAAAGACCGCTCGTTACCAGCCCGATTTTAATGCCTTCGCCTTTTACCGCAGTGAGAAATTCCTTAAGATGCGGGGCGGGAGTAAATGCGTCTTTTTTTCCTCTGCCGTTCAATATCTCGTTCATTTCGTGATTTACGATTTCAAAGTAATACTTCCGCGCAAGCTCCAGACTTTCACCTTTTGCGTACTTCTCAATCATATAACTCAAATGCTCCGAAACGCTGTGTCCTCTTATAAACGGCTCGTCCTCAGCTTCTCTTTTAAAATTATCGTTACCCAAAAGACGTGCGGTTGTGCGCTCGATAACCCACATCCAAAATTCTTCGCTGTGAACGCTCGTTCCGTCCAAATCCATAAGTATGGCTTCAGCCTTCGGATCAAAGTGCGTTTCATGCATCGGGTATATGGCAGGGTAACTCATGCCGCTTTTAACATAACAAAGCTTTTTGTCATCAAATTCAACTATGTCGATTTTTTTATCGTCCGGAGTGAGAATTTTTCTCACTCCGTCTTTTCCTGTTTCAAAAAAGTCATTTCTTAATATTTCATTCATCATTATTTCTCTGCTCCGATTGTAATAATTTTATAGGGTGGAACTTCGATGTTATTCAAATCGATTGCTCCGATTTCTTCCTCATTCAGATTGAGGCGCACAGCGTTTTTAAATACTGTTTTTATGCTGCCGCGCACGGTATCGCATGTCGGGTTGTAAAATCTTATTATGTATCTGTCGCCGTCCTCGGCTTTTTTCATTGCCGTGAGGACAAGTTTTTCGGGAATTTCGAGCATGGACGCCGCATCGGGATTTTTCCCTGTTCCCTTGGAGGTCTGCACAGCTTTTACGGGAGCGCTCATCCTTTCGGCGAGCATAGCGGTGCGATTATCCGAGAACGGGTAAAGCATATAATTAAATACCAGCTTACCCATGCTCTGACTTCCGTTTTCATGCGGAAACACACCGGCGCTTCTGAATTCTGTGCAGATTATATTTTTCACCCCTCTGAAAAGTGAAACGGAAAGTCTGCCGTTTTCATCGGCTTCGTATTCGCATGTGGAATTGTCGATGAAAGAGAAGCCGCCGTTTTCATCTTCAAGAGTTGTGTAATATCCTTTCGGAAGTGTTTGCATTTCGGGATAGTATTCGCCCTGTGGAGGGATTGTGCTTCTCTCGTCAACATAAAAATGACCTGCGCTCTTTGCGATGCCTGTCTTTATTCCCGTATCAAATATCACTTTCATTCTGTGATCCTTGGCAGTGTTATTAATGGTCGTTTCAACTTCAACGGCTTTTTCATCTTTTTTAAGGGTATATTTTGTTATGATTGAAATATAGGTCATTTCATCGCTGCGGCGGCTTTCTCCGCGTACCATGCTTTCATCGGTAACTGCATATGCCGGAACGCGCATTGTTATTTTTGCACATACGGTTGCGGAGAGTGCAGTGTTCTCTTCGCACCATATGTCGGCATTGGCTCCTGTTGACGTATAGGTTTTGTTGTGGTACGGGGGGTAGTAAATCCAGTAATCTCCGCGGTCTCCCGTTTCTTCAAAATAATTGAGAGCGGGGTATATTCTTCCGCTTCCCTTATCGGTTATTGTCAGCGAGCCGTTTGGATTTACCTGTGCCTTTATATATTTGTTTTCAAGCAGGCTCGGAGTTTTGGCAATTTCGCTTCCGTTGAATTTCCTCATATCATGCCAAAAGAGCATTTTTCTGTTAAGCGACGCTTTTTTCACGGCGTAAATTGTTTTGTATCCCATGGGCGGAATATTATCGATTTTAACAACGGTTTCGTATCGGTCAACAAGATACGGCAACGGTCTGGTGTGAAGATTCGATACGGGGGTTGTAACTTCTTTTCGCGATATAATTTGCTTTTCAAGCATTTTATCACCGTCAAACATATCAAAATCCCAAACATTCATATCCTGAGGAAAATCAATGTACACACGCAGCGTTTCATTTCTTCCGTAGGGAAGCGTGTTAAAGACAGTGAGAATTATTGCGTCGTCGGGATACTTTGAATAATCAGCGTTTTTCTCACTGTTTTCGGGGCGCATCTCAAGATAATCCTCTATCATTACGGTTTGCCCGTCCATAAGGAAACATGAGTAATCGGGCTACGTGTCTAAAATCTCAAGCAATTCATCCATCATATCAACAAGATACTGCCTGTTCGCCCAAATCGGGTATCGCCACTCTCTGTCCCAGTGCGTGTGCGTTACTATGTGTGCTTTCTTCATGTCGGTTACCTCCGTAGAAAGTATTTAAGTTTTCAGTATTATTCTGAATTTTTTACATTGTACCACAGAAATTTTGCGTGTTCAATCGGGAAACGAATATTCAGCGCAATTGCTTCATTTTAGCAATTAATTATCATTTACAGTATTTTTGTGTTCATGTAAAATAAAAACTGATTAAAAGATTAAGACTCGGGGTTAATTTGTCCAATACGATTTTCAGCGTCATATCAATGATAAAGTTTGTGTGTCCGTTTTTGTGCCTTGTGATTCTCAGACTGTTTAAGGATAATATGATGCGTCTTATGAGAGTTCTTTTCCTTGCGGCGGCATTGGGGCATTTGTTAATGAATTTTGTGGCTTCTCCTGTTTTGAATATTATACTTTTTACGGCGGCGCAGTTTTTCTCCGCATGCGTTTCGGCGCTTATATGGAGCGTGTATATCCCGAGTCTTGCCGATACCGGTAAGGTGTCGGCGGCAAACGGTATGCTTGATTTTGCCGGCTATTTCGGCGCATCGGCGGCAAATGTAATGATTTCATCCGTTATGAGGAAAATAGGCTGGAACGGAGTTGTGTACATGTGGAGCGCATTTATGCTTTTAGGCTTTGCCGTTACGGTTTACCGGGGGATAAATGATAAAAAACAAAATGCTGTATGATAAATTCTGAAACAATTACCCCCATACCGAATTTCGGTATGGGGGTAATTGTTTTAATATACCTTTATGACTGCCGCTGATTTTTCATTCAGTGAAACTGTCAGAACATTATCCGAAACCGAGCATTTGCAGCTGCTTTCGGTCGGATAAACAACTTCTGCGGAATTTTCGGATATCGGAATTTTTATTTCTCCGTTTCCGGCAAGCCTGCCGACACAGATGTATGAATGATTTTCACCTTTATATCCGTTTACAATAATATCGTTCTCGAAGTTAACCGCACCCAGAGACCAGAAGGGGATAAGCCCCGGTATTTCGTTTCTTACAGACTTGTAAAATTCAACTCCGTGTTTTACTATCTCAAACTGTTCCTCCGATAAAAACGGAATTTCAGCCGAAAGGACAGGGCGGCGGAACATGGCGCTTACCATACTGAACGCTATTTCGCTGTCGGTATGTTCCTTCAAGGGCGAAACCCATACCTGTGCCTGCTCGGGAATAACCGCTGTTGAGGACATTGCCGCAATAACGGCGGTAGGCTCATAGCTCGCTGCATCCGATAACGATTGCAGCGAAAAATGCCGCAGACTTTCGGAATCCATTCTCATTCCGCCGCTTGCACAGTTCTCGATTATCAATCCGGGGTGTCTTTCGTACAATCCGTCTACCCAGTCAAGATATGCCTTTTGGTGCTTCATAAGTCCGTCACCGAAGCTGTCGCTGTCAATCTCTGTTCCCACGCCGCCGTCTATGTTGTAGTCAAATTTAAAATACTGTATATTGTATTCCGAAATTAATCTGTCGACAACCTTGTTTAAATATTCCGTAACCTTTTTGTTCCTGAAGTCGAAATGATACCTTCCGTGATCAATCACCCTTTTTCCGTGGCGGACAAAAAAGCAACTGTCGTCAAAATATTTTAGAGCCGGACAGTCTATTCCCATAACCTCAGGTTCAAGCCATATTCCGGGAATCATTCCTTTTTTTATAATATAGTCAAAGACCTCTTTCATTCCATTCTTAAAACGCTTTTCGCAAACTTCCCATTCGCCCACGGTTTCCCACCATATTCCGTCTGCATACCAGCCGGCGTCCATACAGTAAATTTCCGCGCCTGCCTTTGCTGCGGCATCTATAACCGGAAGCTCTTTTTCTGTTGTAGGGTCGGCATTGAGGCAGCCCATGTAGTCATTGAATATTACCGGAAGCGATATGTCCTTAGGGCTTCTGTATGCTGTTTTGCGGCGCAGCTTTGTCATTTGAGCAAATGCGTCGTTTAAGTCCTCGGCAAATACTATAGAAGCTTTTACTGATGAAAAGCTTTGCCCGGGCTTCAAATCTTTCCACCATGAGTTTTCCTGTTCCGACGGACCGGAAAGCCGCAGATAATTTACCCAACAGGTGTCAGCCATTTCAAAGCTCCATGAGCCGTTGTGCTCGATTTGCCAAAGCATTGTACCGTCCGAATTTTCAACAGCTGCCATCGGCATATATTCTTTGGTAGACCATGTTCCCGTATTTTGGGCAAAAATTCTCTTTGTTGAGCCGTTATTAATTTTTGAAAATCCTAATTCTTCAGGCTTATAGCTTCTCCAATTGAGCTCCCGCCACCAGCTGTTGTGACAAAGATGCACTCTGTCAATATCAAAATTGTAAAGACAAAGTGAGCTTACGTATTCAAGTCCGATGCTTTCTTTGCCGATGTTTTCAACCTCCGTATAGGAAGTAAACGCGCTTAAGTTTTCGTAAAAATCATAATGCAGCTTTACCGAAAGTTTTTCGCTTGCCAGATTGAAAACAATGCCGTTATCCGTTTCAGAATGTGACACGTATCTTAAGCTTTGGGACAGCAGACTCCCTATGTGTTTTGCACCGTGGTGGCTGTCAGGATTTTCTCCGCTTGCAAAAATTTCACAAGGCACAAAGACAGGATCAGGCTCTGCCTTTTTTTCTTTGAACCTATTTATATTTGTCCCTATGTATAAAAGAATCAGCCGTTTTTCATCATCGATACAAAATGAAAAATGTATTTTGTTTTTTGTTATTTCAAGTTTCTGCATTTTTATCACCTCTAAAATGTTTTGTTGCAGCTATTCTAACATAGAGTTTACGGCGGTTCAATACAGTAAATTTAACTTAGCAATTTTGTTGCATTTTAAGAATTAATTATCATTTAAAACACGGATACGCTCCTGTATAATGATAATGAAAAGAAAAATAATTAGTATAGGAGAGAAAGATATGATCACTGTTGTACCGGAAGAAGATAAAATAGGCTTTCCGCAAACTCCGTTTACATGCGTGAGTGTGGGACGTGCCTTTGAACTTTTGCGGCATGATATGATGCTTCAGATGGAAAAGCTTCAGAAGGAAATCGGTTTTAAGTATTGCCGGTTTCACGGTTTGTTTCACGATGAAATGGCGGTCGTCAGAAGAAAGGAAGACGGAACACTTGCATTTCAGTGGAATCATATCGACAAGCTTTTTGATAATCTGAAGTCCGTTTCAATAAAACCCTTTGTGGAGCTTGGGGCAATGCCTAAGGCGCTTGCGTCCGGGGAATCGACAATTTTTTACTGGAAAATGAACACAAGCGAACCGAAGGATTATTCCGAATGGGGACAGCTCGTTTCGGCATTTGTTGAGCATATGATTCAACGTTACGGCTTTGATGAGGTCAAGACGTGGTATTTTGAAGTGTGGAACGAACCGAATCTCAAAGGCTTTTGGCCTGCCGGAATGGAAGCGTATTACAAGCTTTACGAGGTTTCCGCAAGGGAGATAAAAGCAATTTCCCCTAAGCTCAGGGTGGGAGGCCCCTCCACTGCCGGAGGAGCGTTTATTTCGGAAATGATAGACGTTTGCGATAAAAGGAACATTCCGCTTGATTTTATAACAACGCACTGTTATCCGTGCGGAGAGCAGTGCGAATATCCCGATAAGGAGCACTCGCCTTATGAATCGGGAATGTATTTTATTGAAAGATTTCACGAGGTATATGAGCAGGTGAAAAACTCAAAAATGCCGCAGCTTGAAATTCACTGGACGGAATGGAACACAATGTCATGGAAATGGGGAGCGGGCGAGGTTGATTTCATCACAAATCCGTGCAACGATAACCATTTCAGCGCAGGATGCATTGTGAGAAATATGCTCGGAGTTGCCGATTACTGTGATTCCGCATCCTTTTGGTCAGTGAGCGACATGATAGAGGAATCGGGAATGCCGCACAGTGTCTTTTCGGCAAATATGGGAATGATAACGGTTGGCGGAATACCGAAGGCAAGCTATAATGCGTTTTTGCTGCTTAAAAAACTGCGCGGTGAAAAGATGAAATGCGTGTACGGCGGATATCCTGCCGGATTCGGCGCGGCAGCGGCATATGAGGAGGGCGTCACAAAGGTTTTGCTTTATAATTCTCAGATACCCGATGATGATAACGCCGAAACGGTAAACGATACTGTTGAAATACCGGCGCCGGACGGGGTTTACATAGTGAGCACGGCAGCTATAAAAAAAGGGCATGGCAGCTGCTACGAAAGCTGGGCAGCAATGGGTATGCCGCAGGATTTATCCCCGATGCAGGCTGAGGTTTTAAAGGCGCACAGCACGCCGGAGTACGGTTTCAGAAGAATACGGGCGCACGGCGGCAAGCTGAAAATTGATTTTTCTCTGTCTGCCGACGATGTGATGTATCTCGAAGTGCAAAAGGAAGGTTTTGTCGCAATGCCCCGTGACACGGGCAAGGTGGATATAGAAAAATGGAACTCGATGGTAACGCTTGAACGCAGAGCACTTGATTCGCTTATGGAGGAATAATGTAATGAAAGAAAAATCAAAAATTAAAAGCGGTAAAATACTCACGTATCTGTCTGCAAATTATGAATTCTGGATTTTGTCGCTTCCGGCAATCATATACTTTTTGGTTTTCTGCTACTGGCCGATGTTCGGAGCAGTTCTGGCATTTAAGAACTTCAACTATGCAGAGGGTATCTTCGGAAGTGATTGGATTGGCTTCAATAACTTTAAATTTTTCTTTATGTCAAATGACGCATGGCGCATAACGCGCAATACTTTGGGATATTCATCGGTATTTATCATAACGGGAACAATTGCTGCCATGGCGGTTGCGCTTCTTTTATTTGAAATAACAAGCAGGCGGAGCATCAAGCTTTATCAGACGATTATGATACTGCCTAACTTTATGTCGTGGGTTTTGGTAGGATATATCACGTACATTCTGTTTAACGGAGAAAAGGGCGTTTTCAATCAGATTCTGACAGCACTGGGACATAAAGGGGTAGATTGGTATTCAACTCCCGGTGTGTGGCCGTTTATACTACCGGTGGTGAATATATGGAAAAATGTCGGCATGAAAAGTATTATGTATTACTCGGCTCTTATGGGACTTGACCTTTCGCTCTATGAAGCAGCGGAAATTGACGGCGCCGGCCGCTGGAAACAGACGTGGGCAATATCAATTCCATCGCTTTTGCCGGTTATGACGATACTTGTTATTATGGATGTGGGCGGCATATTCAGAGGTGATTTCGGTCTGTTTTATCAGATTACAAGAGATATCGGAGCCCTGTATCCGACAACCGATATTATAGACACATATGTGTACCGCGGACTAAGAACAGGCGATGTGGGCATAACATCGGCAATCGGATTATTCCAGTCAGTTGTGGGCTTGGTTGTGGTTATGGGTACGAACTATCTTGTTAAAAAGATAGAGCCTGACAATGCAATGTTTTAATGGAGGTACTGATTGATGTTTAAAGTATTTGACAGCTTTAAGGCTTTTGATGAAAACTGCCAGCCGTATACCTTTTCGGTTGAACGCCATACTGAAACGGCAAATCTTCATGCAGGAGTGACGGCGGACGGGTTTTCGCTGAAATCCGTAGGGAACAGGCATATTTTAAATTCTCCGGCTTTTTCAACGGGCGAATTCAAAATGAACTTTAAAATCACGCTTCCCTATGAGATTAATCCTGAATTTATTATTGCATTTCAATATGATGAGAAAACGCGGTCGGGCAAGGCAATTCGAATTGTATATGACACATCGGGGAAATTATGCATTGATTTGATTGAGGTAAAAAACAGCGAATACAGGCAAATCTCAGAGGGAAAATCGGTTTCATGGCATATGCCCGAAAATGATTTTGTGAGGCTTGTTCTGAAAATAGAATCCGAAAGCGTAAGCTGCTGCGTTGACGGAATGAATTTTTCATTTGCGTGCAGGAGCAATCCGGGCAAAATTGCAATTGAAAGAAAAAATTTCATCGGCGAGCTTATAATAAAAAATTTTCGTTTTTGTTCGGATGATGACATTTGTTCCGATACGTTGATATCAACGCCGAAATTTGAAATTCCGCTGACAAACGGCGGAGACGTGCCTTACACTGTGCAGTTTTGCATTGAGAGAGTGCAGGGTGAATATTACATGACGGCAACGCTTGACGGCGGAACGAGAAGCAAAAAAGTGAACCGTGAGGAGCGCGTGGGGCAGTATGTTGCCGGCAGAGATTACATGACGAATCCCTATGTCGGACTTACAGACGGAAAAAACGATGTTATTTTTAATCTTGTGAACGGAGTAAGCTGCTTTGTTGATCCGAATATTTACTGGGACTGTCAAAAGCTGTTTTTCGGTGACACTCAGCTTCCCATTACGAATTGCTATAAAATAAGCGGATTTGCTCCGAACGCTGAAACAAGCTTTATTTTCGGTTACGAAAAACTGGAATGCAAGGGATACGCTCCTCAAAGCGGAGCAAGGGAATTTGTGTTTGAAAGTGACGGAGTGCTTATGTACAGCGGCGCGTCAAGGAATTCCGACAGCGCCGAGCTTCTGTCTCCGTTTGACAAAAAAGCAATATCTTTAATCCCGGAGGATTGTAAAGACAGGGAACAGGTTATAAATCATTTAAAGTATAATCACTACTTTGCCGACGGCGAGAACATAAGCTTTACATTCGAATACAGAACCGATATTCCTCCGGAATACTTGTCAGTTAAAGCAGAGATTAAAAATGTGTTCGAGACAAAAACAATTTGTGAAAAAAGCCCTGAAGTAAAAAAACGTGATTTTTATAAAAACCGCAGGGAAATATCGGCACAGGTAAGCTTTCCGCCAATGGGCGTGGGCGTATATAAAATAGTGTTCACCGTTTTTTACGGTGAGGACGCATACAAAAAGTTTTCATATGCGTTTGAAGTGTTCAACCCGGATTCGGGGATTTGTCCGCCCCTTGAAAGCGGACTGCCGTTTATGTTTACAATGGATAACGAGCAGAAGAAAATAAAAAGAAACGGCTTTGATTTGTGGAATCCATACCCTTCCGATAATGTGGGGCATTATATCGCTTGTGCAACCAATACGCCGGTTGAGGCGGAGGAGGTTGAGGTGTGGAAATACTTAAAAACCTTCGGGCGCAAGTGGTTTGCATGGCTTGCGATAAGAACGTGCAACGATTATCTTTCGCCTGTGCATGATATAACGATAAAAAATGCCGATTACTTGTTCCACACCGGGAAAAACACGGATTGCGATCCGCTTGGATCTTACAGCCTGTTCCCGACCAGACTGGATCACTGGTGCAGGCAGTTTTATGAATATGATGATGTTAAGGCATGGCGGGCGGAATTTAAAGAGAAATATCCGAACGGAGACACAATGGCGCTTATCGATTACATTAACGAAAAAGGTCAGGCGTACATAAAGAATCATAACAGGGAGCTTGAAAAGCTCAATCCAAAGGTTAAAAGATCCATTTACGGACCGCTTCCGGCATATTTTTCGCCAACGCTTACATACCATTCACTCAAATACTTCGGCGCACCGCAAAACGACGATTTGTCGGATGAATATTTCAGCGGATTTGCAATATATGAGGATTATCCGTTTTCGTGCTCATATCAGACCTATCGCGGAGCGTTTGCAATTATGACAATACTTTTGAATGTTCCGCGGCTCACAGTCTATCCCGAGCTTTACACCGGAAGTGACGGCGGCTGCATTGACGGTGCGGTTAAATGCTCCGATGGGGGCATACGAATGCAGCGCCGAGCAAAATTTAACGGTGGCTTTTGAATATGTGTTCAACACGGCGCATAAAACAAAGGACGGCTTCAAATACTGGAGCACCTACGGATTCCACCGCGGAAGCGACACAAACGAATACATTGATGAGTTTGTGAAAAATTGGCATTATGCTTTGGACTATAAGCCGAAAAGACCGCTCCGCTCGATTGCGTATATTGCGGATTACAGCGGCGACCGCGACAAAATAATTCCCGAAGGCAGCTTTTATAACCAAAGCGAAAGCGGACAAACGATTGTTTATGAATGTGCAAGGGAATCCGGTGTGCCGGGCGGCTTCGGAATCAAACCCGAAGATTTGGAAACGCTTACCGAGCACGACTGTGACTTGCTTGTTGTTCCGTCACTAAAGGGTGCGAACCGCAGATACATCGACAATATCAGGCGGCTTTACAATGCCGGCGTAAACCTTATTGCGGTGTCCGATGTTACGGGATTTGAAGACATATTCGGAGTTGCCGTGAGCAATGAAGCGGATACGGTGACAAGCGTTGAATATAATGGTAAAACCGAGTTTGTGTATAACACCGATGCTGATTTCAGGTACAAGCCGAAAAAGGCAAAAGCGTCTGTCAGCGCAAACGGCAGTCTGCCGGCGGTTATCACAACGGAGCGCACGGCGCTTATCAACACTTCCTTAATCAATCTGGGCTGTGCGGATAAGGAAAAAATGATGGAGTCCAAGGGCGGATTTATTGTTGGCAGCCTTATAAGAGAAGCTCTTGCGGATGAGGTGAAGCGGCTGTCAAAACCGCTTGTATTCGGCAAAAATGTCGGCACAACCTTGTTTGAGGATGAAAACGGCCGCACGGTGCTGCTTGCAATCGATTATTCACCGTTTGATAACGCCGTCCGCGGAGCAAAAGAGGCGGTTGTGGAAATAAATATGCCGGATATCAATGATGCGTCAGGCGACATTCCCGTTAAAACCGCGGAAGTGAACGGCAGCGTCAGAGAAATACGGTTTGAAATCAATCCGCACGGATTTGTATTTATTAAACTGAGCACCGCCGGAGAGAAAGAAGGTATATAATGAAAAAGAAAAAAATATTCAGCTATAAGCTGATAATTCATTTGATTTTTATATTGCTCTGTTTGGGATTTATCATTCCGTTTCTGTACATGGTTTCGCTGTCCTTTACACCGGAGAGCGTTATCAAACACCAAAGCTACAAGCTTATTCCGTCACGCTTCAGCCTTGAGGCATACCAAAGCGTCTTTCGGAATCCGACTCAGCTGATAGATTCCTATAAGGTAACAATTTTGTTTTCTGTTTTGGGAACGCTGCTTTCAATGATTGTTATGATGATGGTCAGCTATGCACTGTCAAGAGAGCAGTTCAAAGCGCGCAGACAGCTGACGTTTTTCATATATTTTACCATGCTGTTTTCGGGCGGTCTTGTTCCGTCGTATATTATAAACACAAAAATTCTCGGACTTGGCAACAGCTTCTGGGTGTACATACTTCCGAGCCTTTGTACGGCGTATTACATTTTGATTTTGCGAACATTCTTCAAAACAATCCCCGGGTCTCTTATTGAGGCGGCAAAGATTGACGGCGCAGGTGAATTTACCATTTTCCGAATAGTTGTTATTCCTCTCTCAAAAACGGTTATAGCAACGGTTTCCCTTTTAATACTGCTCGGTAAATGGAACGACTGGTATACCACGCTGATTTATATTACGGAAAATAAGCTTTATTCGCTTCAGTATCTTTTGCAGAAAATATTGCGCGAAACTGAGTTCTTGCAGGAAATGTCTAAAAGCGAGCAGCTTGTCAATGTTTCTGCGGCGGAAAAACCGGTTGAGGGTATGCGTTTTGCAATGGCTATTGTTGCAGCCGGACCGATGCTATTCATTTTCCCGTTTTTCCAGAAATATTTCACACAGGGTCTTACAATAGGCGCAGTAAAAGAATAATTTTTTAGGAGGAAATATGATGAAATTCAAAAAAACTATTGCAATTCTGGCAGCTGCCGCATGTGCGGGAAGCGTTATGGCAGGCTGCGGAAAAAAGGAAACGAGTGCGGACGAAAAGGTCAAGCTCACGTGGGTATTCGGCGGTCCCGGAACATTGGAGGACTCCGATATGGTGTGGGGCGAGTATAATAAGCTGCTTGAGGATTATCTGCCGAACACGACCGTAAACTTTAAGTGTATTCCCCATGCTGACTATGCCGAAAAATGGCGCCTGATGAGTGCCGCTCAGGAGGATGTTGACATTGCCTGGGTAGGCTGGCAGCTTAACTTTATCGATGAGGTTTCAATGGGGTCATATCTTGATATGACCGAGCTTATTAACAAATACGGGCAGGATATGAAAAAGGAATTTCCGGACTGGCTTTTGGATTTGACATCAATTAACGGCAAGATATATGCAATTCCCAACTATCAGATGATGGCGTCACCCATAGGTGCGCTTGTGCCGAAGGAGCACGTCGACAAAGGCTGGATTGATTTGGATGCTGCAAATAAGGTGTTTAACGGTGAAAAGGTTATCACAAAAGAAGACTATAAAATTTTTGAGGATTATCTCACAACAGTTCTTAAAAACGAGAAAAATCCGCCGAGAGTGTCAAAGCAATTTTTAGCACGCGGCATTAAATGGAACATCGGTCTTCCGGCAGAGGGCAGAGAGGTTATAACCTGTAATGCCGTTGTCAAGGTCGGCGATAAAAGCTGTAAGGTTTACGATTTGATCAATGATTTCCCCGGAAATTATGACTATTACGATATCGTAAATGATTGGTACAATAAAGGAATCATAAGAAAAGATATTTTGGAAAATCCCGAAGAAACAGAAGGCGATGATTACGTTTTGTGGTGGTGCCAAATGTTAAAGGGCGCTGAGAACTCATATGCTTCGAAATATTCAAGAGAGATGGTTTCATTTACCACGGATCCTGAAATATTTGTATCATACAAGGGCAGCAGCACAAATACTGCAATAACAAGTCAGAGCAAGCATCCCGACAGGGCAATGCAGCTTTTGAATCTTATGAACAGCAAAAAAGGCGCGCCGCTGCTTAATATGGCAACCTACGGCATAGAAGGTAAGCACTATAAGAAGACAGGCGAAAACAGTATTGAATTTTTGGGAAAGGAAACCATCGGTTCGACGAACAATAAATACGGCTATGAAAACTGGGCTCTCGGAAATGCTCTTGACACGTATACCACTCAGTATAATTTCGACGGATGGAATGAGTACATTGACAAGGAAATTAACAGAAAGGCAATGCCTTCATGCTTAATGGGCTTCACTCTCGACACAGCCCCGATAAAGATGGAAATTGCTCAGTATCAGGCTATCATGAAAGAGTATGAGTACTTAGATGCAGGCACAACTCCGAATTATAAGGAAAAGCTCAAGGAACGCAATGCAAAGCTTAAGGCAGGCGGAAGCGACAAGATTGTTGAGGAGGTTCAGCGCCAGGTCAACGAATGGATGAAAAGCAAATAAGAAAGGTTGATACTATGAAGAAAATTTTGGCAATTATACTGTCCGCAATAATGCTTTTTGCTTTGGTCCCATCGGCGGTTTTGGCGGAATCCGGAAATAAAGGCGTGGTATATGTTGCACCGAACGGAAACGACAGCGCCGACGGAAGTATAGAGCACCCTCTTGCAACGCTCAAGGCTGCAAGGGACAAAGTGCGGCAGATGAAACGGAGCGGCGGATATTCAGGCGGTTATACAGTCTATATGCGCGGCGGTGAGTATAACATGACTCACGGCGTTGAGTTCACCAAAGAGGATTCGGGAACAAAGGAAGCTCCGGTTACTTACCGCGCATATAAGGATGAAACCGTTACAATTATAGGCGGTGTGTCAGTTAAAGGCAGTCGGTTCACAAAGGTGACCGATGAAGCGCTTTTGGAGCGTATTGTCGATCAGTCTGCGCGTGACAAAATCTATATGGTAAACTTAGGCAGCTATGGTGCAACAACTGAGGATATCGGCGATCCCTATCTTATCGGTTCGGCATCGTATTCAACCACTCTTACGGACCCGGGAGTTGTTAAAAAACCGGATGCAGCCGGCGTGGAGGTCTTTTTCAATAACAGCCCGATGCATCTTTCAAGATATCCGAACAGCGGAAATATAACGATAAGCAAGGTTGTGCATGAGGGCTATTGCAATGACGGTCCGAATTATGATCCGACAGACCCGTTTACCATTCAGGTGGAGGACGCCAGAATTAAAAAATGGACGAAAGCAGATCCGAAGAACATTCTTCTTTACGGCACTTACAAATGGGATTGGGGAGAGTCAACCGTTCCCGTGAGAAGCATTGACCCGGATAAAATGAGGATAACCTCCGATGTGCCGCACATATACGGAGTTAAAGAGGGAAGAACGTTTTATGCATTTAACCTGATAGAAGAACTTGATCAGAGCGGAGAATATTATATAGATAAGGAAAGCAGAATTTTATATATCTACGAACCTGCGAATATGGCAGACGGAACTTTTCGTATAAGCCTGAGCAAGGAACCTATAATCACGCTTAACAACACTCAGTATATAAAAATTCAGGGTATTGACTTCACATGCAGCAGGAGCAATGCAATAAAATTTATCGGCGGAAGCGACAATGTTATAACGGACAGTGAAATTTCCTACACTGCTGCGCAGGCAGTGGATATAACAGGATACAGAAACGGAATAAGGAATTCTCATATTTTCGAGGTTGACGGCGGTGTGCGGCTCAACGGAGGAGATATGGCAAGCTTTAAGTACGGTGAGTGCTTTGTTACAAACTGTGACATTGAGCGATTCTCGCGCATAACGAGAACCTATGTCGGCGCTGTTGCACAGGGCGGAGTCGGCAATATAATAAGCCATAATAAATTTCACAACGGACCTCATCTTACAATCAATAACGGCGGAGTAAAGAACAAGATAATGTATAACGAGTTTTACGATGTCGTGAATGAGGGTGAAGACGCCGGATGTATTTACAATTATCAGAACTGGAATTCCCGTGCCACGGAAATCAAATACAATTATTTTCATGACATAAAAACAAGTGCCTCGGGAGGCTCCCAGGGTGTGTTTGCAATATATAATGACGGCGGACTTCAGGAAATGTATATTATCGGCAACGTGTTTGAAAACATTGCCGGCGGCTGCGTGTTTATAAACGGCGGACCGTACTCAGTTGCCTATAACAACATTATGATAAACTGCAGCGGCGCTTACCAGCTTATCGCATGCGAAGCGGGCAGTACAGAGAGACTTCGGCAGCATTACGAAAAGCTGGAAAAAGAACCGTATATAAGAACAAGTGAAAAGTGGAAACAGGAGCTTCCGCAGTTCGCTGAATTTATGGAAAAGTCCGATGTGGAAAAAGGATATCCGACAGATAATGTGTTTTCAAAGAATCTTATATACAAAACTCCGATGCTGTTTAAAGGCGGAAATGAAGTAAACACATGGGTTGACGTATCGGACAATCTTGTGAGCAACAGCGATCCCGGATTTGTTGACCTTGCCGGCAGAGATTATAACTTAAAGTCCGATGCACCTGTATTTTCAAAGTTTTCGGGATTCAGGGCTGTTCCGTTCAGCAGAATGGGCAATATAAGCAAGCTTGCGGAGGCGCGTGTTCAGAATGCGGTCGCAATGTGCCTTGACAGCAGCGAGGGCATGGTTGACGGGCAGTTTAAGGCAATTGACGAAAAAAACGAAAATATTAAACCGTTTTTGAAGGACGGAAATACATATGTTCCGCTCCGTTTCCTTGCCGAATCCCTGGGAGCAGCAGTTGATTACAATGAGGGGAAAATAACAATTTCCTCGGCGGATGTCAATCTTGAACTTAACATCGGTAGCACGGACGCAGTTAAGAACGGTGAAAAGGTTGCGCTTGCCGCACCGCTTATCATAACCGGCGACAGAACAATGGTTCCGCTGCGCAGCGTTTCGGAGCTTTTGAACAAGCAGGTGTTCTGGCACGATTTGGGCTTTATAACGGTGAGTGACGATGAAAATCTGTTTAAAACCGATGATTCTACCGATGTTGCGATGATTACATATTTATTTGATATGATAAATGAACATTAAAAGGTGACAAAGTATGAAAAAAATAATTTGCTGTGCAATAATAGCAGCGATGTTCTTTTCGCTTGTTCCTGCCCATGCTGCCGGTGGTTCGTGTGGACTTAAGGCAGTAAAAATCGGTGATTTCGGCATCCCGGATTTTGATCCCGATGTGACGGAATATACTGCATATGTTCCGTACATTTATCATGAAAATGATTTCGATTCAATCGCAGTTCCGAATGTTACTGCATGGTGTGAAGATGAAAATGCCGCCGTTTCCGTGCGTTATCCCGAAACGGCGGACGGAACGATTGCCGTAACAGTGCAAAACGGCGGAGCATCAAAAAACTATAGCTTTAAGCTTGAACCTGTCGGGAAAAACTATTATCTGAACGGAAACATGGAGGAGGACAGATACTGGACGTTTCACGGGCAGGGGGCAACCGGCGTTGAATTTGTGTCGGATGCGGCTGTCGGAAACGGGGCTTTTCGGGTTGACATATCAGGCGCATACAAGTCGGCGGCGCTTAAGCAGAACAACGGAGCAAAAGGCAACGGCGGAATTACCGGGCAGGAGGCATGCACTGCGTTGAAACCAACGCAAAACGGGTATGATTATCTTTTTACGGCACTTACAAAGGGAGATTCCGCATGTAGCATTTCTCCGGCAGTGTTTAACCTTCGTGAAAACGAAAGAATCAAGCACTATTATATAGGAAATGACAATATCGCAGAGAATAATGGAAGCGGTTCAAAGCGCGGCGGCACGAGCGACTGGTACAGTGCTTCGGAGGATAAATACCGGCGGACAATGAGTATTTACCGGGAGGCAGAGGATGAAAAACGCTATCTTGACATGTCCTATCTTGCAGACAGAGCCATAGGATTGTATGTTGATGAGATTTATGCTTCCGAGCTGACCGTTGCAAGCCTTAAGTATACGGGAGATACGGCAGCGGAGTTTGATAGCAGCGGCGTAAAAACACTTAGCCTCAACGCAAAAATTGAAAATGCATTCGGAAATTCGGCAGGGATGGAATATGCAAGCTTTGAATATCGGCTGGCAGATGGCTGCGACGGCGTTTCCGTAAACGGGGACAAGCTGGTCATTTCGGAAAGCGCGGCAGCACAAAATGTGCTTTTGGAAGTTATCTGCCACCCGGGATTTAAAAGCGTTCAGTGCCCGAATGAAAACAGCGTGATAACAACCGTTGCGGAAATTAATCTTTCAGATACAACAAACGACGGAGTATTCACATATTCACGCGGAGCAAAAAACGTAACTGCTGAGCTTAACCCGTGCTATTTCAGGGGAGTGACATCGCAGCTGATGTTTTCAACCGCCGTTTACGAAACACTGCCGTCAGGACAAAAACGTCTTTGTGATCTCAAAACAAAGTCTGTTGAAGCGCAGAACAGAAAGCTTGTATCATATACCGAAACGGTTGAAGCGCTCCCCGGTAACGAGGTCAGAAGCTTTGTCTGGTTTAAGGAAAGCATGCTTCCGGCAGCGGAAAATCTGCATTTCAAATCGGAAACAGAGGTTTATGTTTCCCCGGTCGGAAGCGATGAAAACGAAGGAACAATTGAAAATCCCGTGGCAACCATTGCCGAAGCGCAAAAGCGCATAAGGAATAAAAAGAAGTCCGGCAAAGCAAACCCTTTCGGTTACACCGTGTATCTGCGCGGCGGAACATATTACTCCGATGCGGGACTTAAGCTTACAAAGGACGATTCCGGAACGGCAAGCAGTCCTGTTGTATACTCTGCCTACGGCAATGAAAGCGCCGTAATGAGCGGCGAAAAAACGATACCGTATTCGGCGCTTAAAAAGGTGACGGACACTGCCGTGCTTGACAGACTTGCCGACCAATCCGTAAGGGATAAGCTGTACAGCGTTGATCTGAAGGAATTCGGCGTAACGGATTTGGGAATTCAAAAATGGCTCGGCTCGACTTCGTATTATTCCGAATACGTATCCGCAGGGCTTGTTGAACGGAAAACGATAAATTCGCCGGAGGTATTTATCGGCGGCTCTCCGATGACTCTTGCAAGGTATCCCAACAGCGGAACGATGACTGTCGGAGCGGTTATTGACGGCGGTTATAATGCCGACAATCCGGGCAATAAGCCCCTCGGTGCTCCGTTCACAATAAAAGTAAATGATGAGCGGATAAAGAAATGGACAAATATTCCGTCAGGCAAGGCACTGATGTGGGGACAGTGGCAATTTGCATGGGCGGAACAAACAGTTCCCCTCGCTCGGGTGGACGCATCTGCCATGACTGTCACGTCAACGCTCGGCAGCGTTTACTCTGTTTTGGCAGGACAGCCGTTTTACATTTATAATCTGCTTGAGGAAATAGATGCGCCGGGAGAATACTATATTGATTATGACGAGAAGCTGCTTTATATTTATCCCCCCGAAAATTACAGCGGTCAGCCGGTAAGTATCGTGCTGATGAGCGATGCACTTGTGAAAATGACAAATGCTTCATATATACAATTCAGAGGTATTGATTTTACAATGTCGCGATACAGTGCCGTCAGAATCAGCGGCGGTCATGACAATCTGATTACAGACAGCGAAATTTCCTACACATGTGGTCATGCTGTCGACATAACCGGAACGAATAACGGAATAACAAACTCGTACATTCACGACATTGATTCAGGAATTGCCTTGTATGGCGGAGACACAAAAACGCTCAAGGCAGGGCAGTGCTACGCGGAAAATAACGAGATAACACGCTTCGGAAGAATTGAAGCCGCATATTCGACGGGTATCACTTTCGGAGGGGTTGGCAACACGGCAAGGCATAACGAAATACATAATGCGCCTCATATGGCAGTCGGACTCGGCGGCTTGAACAACATATTTGAATATAACGAAATATATGATGTTCTGCACGAGGGCGATGACGCCGGTGCAATTTACGGTCAGGGCAGTGTGCTTATCCGCGGAAACAAAATCAGGTATAACTATATTCATGATTTAAGCTATAAAGGATCTTCCTCCAAGTTGGAAATTCACGGCGTTTATTTGGATAACGGGATTCAGGAAAACACTGTTGAGGGCAACATCTTTGAAAATATAGCAGGAACGGCAGTGTTTGTAAACGGCGGCCCGTACAACACCGCGAATAACAACATAACGGTTAATTGCAGCTATGCTTACAGCTTGCGCAATTTTGACATGAGCGAGGATTATACGGCGGAAATTGAAAGCAATTCCTATGTTAAAACCTCACAGGTGTGGATTGACGCTTTCCCGGGGCTTCAGGAATATATAAGGCTTTCAATGGAACAAAAAGCCAATCCGTGGCACAATGTATTTTCGAACAATCTGTGCTGCAAAACAGAGTATTATAAAGCTTCGGGTTATATCACAGCATTGAATGTTGATACAACAGGAAACATAAAAACGGACGGAGATCCCGGTTTTGTGAACATGAGCGGCAGAAATTATACTCTTAAGGACAGCTCATATGTGTTTTCGCAAAATCCAAGCTTTAAAGAAGTTCCTTTCAGCAGGATGGGAAGGAACAGGTAATCCTTTTCTTTGTGACCCGGCAGAACGGAGTTCTGCATAAAAATATATTACAATTAAAACAGAAAGGGGAAAAACAATGAAAAAACTAAATTTAAAAACGGTGCTGGCACTGGTTATGTGCCTTGCAATGCTGCCGTGCGGCGGTTTGCAGGCATTTGCCGAGGAGGGCGATATAACCGCAATTTATATCTCCGGCGGCGATGCAATCGAGTTTGACCCGAGTGAAACCTCATACACGGTTAACGTGCCGTACTATAACGGAGAATATAAAATGCCCGTTGTGTACGCAGTCACTTCCGACGGGAGCCGCGCGGAGGTAACTTATCCCGATGCGGTTACATCGGGCGCAGAAATTACGGTTGACGGCTACAGTGAGATCTATACGCTTGCTTTGAATCCGGTAGGAGATAATCTGTATAAAAACGGAGATTTTGAGCTTACGGGTCCGGCGGATGATAACTGGACTTATACATGGAGCGGCGGCAGCCTTTGGCCTTTCGGAAGATTTAACCCGTACAGCGGTCAATACACCATGATGCAGTTCGACACCGGCAGCTATAATGGGATTGTGCCAAAAAGTGCGAACAAGGTAATCCTTAATCCGAATAAAACCTATATCGTCGGATTTGCTTCCCGGCTGGGCGGTGCTGAGGACATTGAAAAATCAGTATATTTTAACGAAATCAAAACTATAAAAAAGAACAATAAGAATTTTTACTGGTTTGCTGACAGCTTTAATGATACAGTAAGAATTGAGCTTAAAAAGCCTGAAGCCAACACGAATGTTGATAACGGCGTAACCATGTATAAGGCTGACGGAACAGTTGTTGCAGATTCGGACGGACGCCGAGATGACTGCACCAGAAATGTTACAATGACAAGCGAATGGACATACTATCCGGCAGTTATAAAGCCCACTGAAAATGTGAAACTTATCCAGAATATGTGGCGCCGCGGCATATCCGGCGGTACTGACCCCGGGACATATCCCGTTTATGTATACGACGGATTTTATGCCGGGGAGCTTATGGCAGCGCGGGTGAACATAACTGATAATAACGGACAAAGTCAGCTTGCAGCTGCTCCCGGAAGCTCTTTGGAACTCACTGCAGAGGTGTTAAACCAGACGGGAAACAAGGCAGGTCTTGAAAACGCTTCCGGCACATGGTCGGTTGCAGGCAACGATAAGGTCACGATTGACGAAAACGGAAAGATGACGGTTGCAGCGGATGCATCCGGCAAAGCGCTTGTTATCTATACCGTAACTCCCAATGTTGAAAATTCAACTCAGAAAAAGGTTTGCGGCGTTAAGGAAATTACAATAGGAGAAAGCTCAGCGGACTGCTCGCTTAAGGCAGTCAAGGTCGGTGATTTCTTTGTAAGCGGAATCACCGCAGACAAAACAAGCTATACAGCATATGTTCCCTACAAGTACACGGCTGACGATTTCAGAACGGTTGCAATGCCCCATGTCACTGCATGGACAACCGATTCAGCAGCTTCCTGCAGCGTTGAATATCCCAAAACCGTAAGAGGCGGCATTGTTAAGCTGACGGTAACAAACGGAGATTTTGCAAGAGATTATTTCATAACGCTTGAGGTTGTCGGAGATAACTACTATCTTGACGGCGGTATGGAAAACGGCAATATGAACGATAGAAAGACCAAGGATTACTGGACATATAACGGACAGGGAGCAAGCAGCTTTGATTATGTGGCGGACGAGACTTATGTCGGCGCCGGGAATCAGAGCGGTGTGCTCAGTGTGAGAGGTAATTATTTGCCAGTTTTAAAGCAGAAGAATGGCAACCACAACAATCCCACCGGCGCTTCGGGTGACCCGTCAACAGCATTGAAGCCCACAAAGCCCGGCTTTGATTATCTGTTCACGGCGTTGTCGATGGTTAACGAGTCGTGCAGTATATATGCGTCATGGAATGGCTTGAGTGAATACAATAGAATAAAGCATTATACCGTAAGCGATGAAAATATCGCTTCAATGAATCCGGGCGGAAACAAGCGTGACGGCTCAGACGACAGCTTTAACGGATCGGTCGGAAGGTTTATGCGAACAATCAGTATATACCGTGAGGGTGATGCTGAAAGCAGATACCCTGATACATCGTACAACTGCAGCAGGGACAGAACATTGTACATCGATGAGGTGTACGCTTCGGAATTAACTGTTGCCTCAATCGGACTTACAGAAGGTGCGGAGGTAACGCTTGACGGAACCGGAAAAGAAGTTAACCTTGCGGCACAGGCTAAAAATGCTTATGGCAATACTGCCGGTATGGAATATGCGGCATATTCATATGAACTGTTCGGCAATTATGACGGCGTAAGCATTGCGGACGGCAAGCTTGTTGTTTCGCCCGAGGCAAAGCCGGGTACGGTTAACGTAAAAATAACATGCACGCCTAACTTTAAGAGCGTTCAGTGCCCCACAGGTGTTGAACCGATTTCGACCCTTGCACAGATTAAGCTTGCGGAGCAGATTACGGTTTCAAATGCGAAGATAGCATATACAAAGTCTGACAGCGGCGTTGCGCTTTCGTTTGAGGGCGTTAATGATACCGACCTTACATCCTTTGCTGTTGTGACGGCTGTTTACAATGCTGCGGACGGAAAAACAACGCTTGCAGACGTATTTACGGAAACGGTTCAGTGCGCTCCGGGTGAAGTATTTAACTACAGTAAAACAGTTCAGGCAGCGCAGGGACAGATGATAAAAACATTTGTTTTCGGCGATTTGAAGAATATTAAACCCATAAGATTGAACGGAGAATACACAGTACAGTAATTCTCCATGTTTGAAAGGAGATTTCACATGAAGAAAGCGGTTTCGGGGAAGCTGATTTCAAGAATAATATCAATAGCGTTATGCTTTTCCGTAATGCTGACCGAGTCTGCATTTGCAGACTCCGGCAGCGCCGCCGGTTCGGCGGATTTGAAGGCGATAAATATCGGAGATTTTGAAGTTCCCCTCCAATCGGGAGTTACGGACTACACGGCTTTCGTTCCGTATATTTATCATGAAAGTGATTTTGACACAATTGAAGTTCCCGAGGCTGAGGTGTGGACAGAAGATCCTTCCGCAGTATTTGACGTGACCTATCCCGACAGTGCCGACGGCGGTGTGATAACCGTAACCGTTGAGAACGGTTCAAATGTGAGGGACTATAATTTCACTTTGGAGCCTGTGGGAAAAAACTATTATTTAAACGGTAATATGGAGCAGCAGCAAAACTGGACATATCACGGCCAGGGAGCAAGCAGCTTTGATTATGTGGCGGACAAGACTTATGTCGGCGCCGGGAATCAGAGCGGTGTGCTCAGTGTGAAAGGTAATTATTTGCCGGTTTTAAAGCAGGAGAATGGCAACCACAACAATCCCACCGGCGCTTCGGGTGACCCGTCAACAGCATTGAAGCCCACAAAGCCCGGCTTTGATTATCTGTTCACGGCGTTGTCGATGGTTAACGAGTCGTGCAGTATATATGCGTCATGGAATGGCTTGAGTGAATACAATAGAATAAAGCATTATACCGTAAGCGATGAAAATATCGCTTCAATGAATCCGGGCGGAAACAAGCGTGACGGCTCAGACGACAGCTTTAACGGATCGGTCGGAAGGTTTATGCGAACAATCAGTATATACCGTGAGGGTGATGCTGAAAGCAGATACCCTGATACCTCGTACAACTGCAGCAGGGACAGGACATTGTACATCGATGAGGTGTACGCTTCGGAATTAACTGTTGCAAGCCTTGATTATACAGGTGAAACAAGTACAGAGATTCCGTCCGAGGGCGAGGAAGATAATAAGATTACTCTTGCGGCTGAATATGCAAATGCATACGAAAATTCAGCAGGTATGGAGTATGCAGAGCTTTCATTTGAAACGCTCGGTGATTACCCCGGCATTTCAATTGACGGAGACACACTTTATGTTTCAAGCAATGCACAGGCAGGCAGCATTTTAATAAAAACGGTTCTCAAGCCGAACTTTAAAAGCATTCAGTGCCCGGAAAGCGGCGATGTTATAACAAAAGTAACCGAAATCAATATTTCCGGTGCGGTTGACCGTTCAAAGGTCATGTTAAACGACATCAGAATCGGAAATCTGAGCATTCCCGGATTTTCTCCGACAAAAAGACTTTACAATGATGTATGCGTTCCCTACACATACACGCCGAATGACGGCGGCATTGCAAAAATCCCGGAAATAACATGGGACATTGACAATCCCGATGCAGCTGTTACGGTTTCCGCACCGGAAAACGTGAACGGTGCAACGGTAAATATAAATGTCAGCTATGACGGCATTGAAAATAACTATGTTTTAAAGCTTAAAAGCGTGGGTCAGAACCTTGTTGCAAATCCCGGTTTTGAAAAGGACGGAGGATGGGACGTCAACAATTTTGTTAAGCTTAACCGCGTGTTTGACACGCCGGGTGCAGGCAGCGCTTCAATGAGAGTGAAATACACCCCGGATGCAAGCTACACCGGTGCAACGATCGGAATGTATTTCCCCAGTCCGTCAGTAACGGGAGAAGCAGGGAAGACGTATCTTTTCAGCACCATGATATGCAACAGTCCGAGTTATGAGCTTGGTTCGCTTTACATGTGCCTGAATAACGTGATTAAAGACAGCTGCAAATTTTATTCCGCAAATAACACGCGGCGTTCCGATGACATTGTTATGTTAACAAAGGATTGGCAGCGTTATACTGCAACTGCCGTTGCGGAAGAAACGGGAAGGCTTTTCACATACTACACAAACTGGAGCCCCGATGAGGAATTTTTAATTGACGATTACTACATAGGCGAGCTTGTTGTTTCCGGCATACAGTACAAGGGCGACACATCGGGAGTTATTCCCGAGGCAGAGGGCGGAAAAACCGAGCTTTACCTTGAAAGTAAGCTCTTAAACCAGTTTGGAGCTTCATGCGGTCTTGAGGACGAGACAATTGAATATTCTCTGAGAGAAAATTACCCCGGCGTTTCTGTTGAGGACGGCAAGCTTATTGTTGACGACAGGGCAACGGAAGGAACAATTTATCTTACCGTAAGCTGCACACCGACATTTTCCGGCAGCCAGGGAACGGTTGTAAGAAATATTCCGATTAAGCTTGTTTCTCAGCTTCAGGACAAGCAAACGCCCAAGGCAAAGCGCGTGACTCTTTCACGCAGAAGCGGCGACGAATATATTCTGGACGCAAGCTATTATTATTTCCATGCAATGGATATTCCCGAAAACGGCACGGAAATTCACTGGTACGCATCGGAAACTGAAAACGGTTCATATTCGGAAATTGCCGGATCTGAGGGGCAGCTTACGTATACGGTTGCACCGCAGTATGAAAAAAGCTATATTTATGTTGAAGTGACGCCAAAGGATGAAGAAGGCAGAACAGGCTTGCCGGTGCGCAGTGCGATAAGCTTTCCGCCGCTTGCTCCGACAGCTTCGGATGTTAAAATCTCGGGAGTCGGCGCAATCGGACAGACATACACCGGAAGCTATACCTACAGTGATTTTAACGGAGACCCTGAGGAAAACAGCGAATTTGCCTGGCTGATTTCCGACAATGAGAGCGGCACATTTACCCCGATTGAGGGCGAAACGGAAAAAACATATGTTATCCGTGAATCGGATGCAGGTAAGTATGTTAAATTTCAGGTTACGCCCAAGACAGGCATTGCGCCGAAAGTCGGAAGCGCTTACACAAGTCCGGCAGTTTTGTGCACAGCAAAGCCGTATGTGACAGATGTCAAAATCAAGAATAGCGGCAACAATCTGTATGTTGTAACATATAATTATCACCATGCTCTCGGAGTTAAAGAGGGCGATACAGAGATTAAATGGTCAAACGGAAAAACGGGAACAAGCACAACCTACTACGGCTCGGGTTCGTCCTTAAGCGTGACGGTTACTCCATCGGCTGAGCTTGAACCCAAAAAAGGCGAGCCTGTCACCGCGTCAATCAGCATTTCAAGCGGAGGAGGCGGATCGTCATCAATAGGCTTCCGCGGCGGCGGTGGCGGCGGCGTTCGAAACAGCACATCAATCGTGCCGATTCCGGAGCCGACCCCCGAACCCAAGAAGGAGTCCGTTCCCGAAAAATACTGGGCGGAGGATGGCATTAACTTTGTTTTGAATAACGGAATCATGCAGAATCGCGCGGAAAATGACTTCGGAAACAGCGAGGTAGTAACAAGAGCGGAATTTATATATTATGTTATTAAGGCGCTGGGCGAAACCGAAACCGCGTACCGCTTTGAATTTGCGGACGTTTCCGGCGCGGATTATTTCTCGGGAGCGCTTCAAAAGGCGGTTGCCCTTGGAATCATAAGCAAGGATACCATGTATAATCCGGCAAGAAACGTTTCGAGAGAAGAAACGGGAAAAATCCTGGTAACTGCGCTTTCACTCGAAAATGCGGACGAATCGGTTCTTGAGAAATTCACGGATAAGGAAAGCATTTCCGAATGGGCGCGCGGATATATTGCTCAGTCGGTAAGCTCGGGAATGCTGAAAGGCGTGTCCGAAACGGAGTTCAATCCGCACGGAACACTGACAAGAGAACAGACTGCTGTTTTACTGAAGCGGCTGTATGACTATAAAAACGGAGGTATAACACAGTGAAAAAGCGGATAATCTCAATTTTTGCAGCATTGCTTGTTCTTTGTAACGGATCTGCTTTTGCGAAGAAGCTCACAGAGGAAGAAATTGAGCAGAATTATTTGAACGACGCTATTGACATGAACCGCGTTTATGAGTATGATTATAACGTAACAAAAGAAGACCCGGACGCTTCCGAACAGCTCGAGCACCGTGACGCCGTTAATATTGTGCGCGCTCTCGGTCTTATGAAAAACCGCGATGACGGAACGTTCGATGAGAAAGGCGCTGTGTCATACAAGGATTTTGCCGAAATCGTCATGACGCTTGTAATCAATGAAAAGATTGACGGAGCATATGATCAGTATGCATCGGAATATACCTCTATGGGTGACGCTTCATATTATCTGACGGCGGCGCTCGGTTACAATGTGTATGATGTTCAGAACCCGGCAGATAAATACCGTGAAACGAAAGCGCGCAGAATAGGACTTTTCAAGGGCATAGACTTTAATGCTGCGAGAAATATAACGCGCGGCGAGCTTGCACAGATGATATACAATGCGCTTGATATTGATGTTGTTGAGCAGACGGGCTATGTAAACAATGAAGAATACCGCGTTGCGGACGGCAGAACTTTGATGGCTGAGGTTTTTGACGGCGTAATCGTAAAAGGCGTTGTCACGGCGCAGAACGGTATGGATATATACACCGGGGAATCAAAAATTGACGATGACAGAATCGAAATCGACAGAATGTCCTACAGGCTCGGAAATGCCGACCCCGATGATGTTTTCGGTCATTATGTTGTTGCGGCTGCACTGCGTGACAGCTCGGATGATTATACAATAGCCGGTGTGTTCGCCGCGGAAAATGACCCGACGCTTGAAATCGATACCGATGATGTCACACTTATCAACGGCAGCAAGCTGCGTTATGAAGCCGGTGCGGACAGACGAAGCGCCGACATCGGAGCATTGGAGCGCGTTGTGTATAACGGAGAAGTTAAAAACATTTCGGATTTCAACATGGATATGATGAATTGCAGCGGAAGCGTACGTCTCTGCGTAAGTGAAAAAAACGGAGACTTCGTAACGGCGGTTGTCAGTGCATACAGCACATTCATTGTCACAGGTTATTCTAAAATTTCCGAAAAAATTTCCCTGGCAAACGGTATGCAGTATATGGGGCAGGGTTATATCGACGTAAACGAGGATAAAACGGTTACGGTGTTCATTGACGGAAAAAAATCGGACTTATCTTCGGTTAAGCCGGGAATGGTTGTGAGCGTTCTTGAAAATCCGTCCGGGAAAAGCGTTGAGCTCAGGCTTTCAACTGCGTCCGTTAAAGGCGCAATCACGGCAATTAATGATGACGGCGTAACAATCAACGAAACTGTTTATAAGCTTTCCGATGCATATGCCGAGGTTTTGGAGAAGGACTCAAAGGCGATTGCAGTTAAGTCCGGCAAGGAGGGCACGTTCCTGCTTGACAGCAAAAACAAAATTGTTAAATTCACAAAGGATAATGACACCGAGCTTGGTTACCTTATGAACTTTGCGGTCAAAAAAGGTATCAGCGGTGAAGCGTCGATAAAAATATTCAGTGAAAGAAACGAGTTTGAGTATTTAAAGCTTGCAAAAAAGCTTACCTTGGACGGAAAGAAATCCGTTTCCTGTGAAGATGCCTATAATATACTTGAGGAAAACAGGGCAGAAGTGAACAAGGCTCTTATCAGATTCAAGCTTGATGATGAAGGGAAAGTAAGCTTTCTGGATACGGTGATGCGTGATTCGGGCGGAAACACAAATGAATCCGTTTCTTTTGACGCAACCTTCAGCGGAACAATGGACTGGACGGCAGCATCCAGAGACTATACAAATCTTGAAGGAACATACTATAAGATAAAACCGTATACGCAAGTTTTTGAAATTCCCAGTGACGAGTCAAGCGAGGGCGACTTTGTTTACCGCGCCGCACCTTCATATACTTCAGGGGATAAAGTCAATTTCGAGTTGTACAACGTAAATGATTTCGGAATTGCAAGCGCAATGATAGAGCGCGTTAATCTCGGCGATTCGTCCGAAATGTCAAGGGGCTACAATTACCTTGTTGTGCTTAAAGTGCTTAACACTACCGATGAGGACGGAAACGAGCGCTACAAAATATGCGGATTTGACGGAACAACTCCTCCGAAATGGATGTTTAACGATTTTTACGTTTATGAATCTCTTGACAGCAAGGCTGCAAAGCTTAAAAAAGGAGATATTATAAAATTCGTATCAAGCGGCACGGAAATCCGAAATATGATGGTTATTGTTTCTGCCGATGATTTCGGCACCGATTATTCGGGAAGCCACGGTGCGGAGGAATGGCTCGGCACGGTTGAAAGGGTCAGCACTGAGGACGACATTGTCATGGTAAAAATTAAAGATGAGCTGCGGGGCTTTGCTCCTCACTCGGTCGGACTGTACGACACGCAGAAAAAGGAAGCATTTCAGATTGAGTTCAGTGATATTCAGGCAGGCGACAGAATTTTTGCTTACGGAGGCTCGTCGCTTATGCGATTGCTTGTTATAAGGTAACACGCCGCAGAATAGAGGAGATACAGATGTTACGGGTTATTATTGTTGAGGACGAACCGGTAATTTTGACTAATTTAAGAGAATTTATTAACAGCAGCGTTGAAGGCTTCACCGTTGTCAAAACATTTGACGATGGTGAGGGCGCTGTCGAATATATTAAAACCAATCCCGTGGACATTGTTCTGACGGATGTTTGTATGCCGAAGGTCACAGGCATTGAAATTGCAAAGTATATATATGAAAAAGCCCTTAAAACCGTTGTCATCTTTATGAGTGCGTACAGGGATTATTCATATGTCAAGCAGGGCATGGATTACGGAATCATCACCTATATAGAAAAACCGGTTGTACCGTCAGAGATCAGAACGGCTCTCAGCAAAGCGAAAAGCGCCTTTTACGGAGCTTCAATTCCGAAGATTGAACCGATTCCCGACAGTTCTCCTGTTGATGACCACAAAATCATGGAGCTTGCACTGGAATATATACATGAGAACTATACAAAGGATATTTCGCTTTACGATGTTTCCAAGCATGTGTATCTTTCTTATCGCTATTTCAGCGGGATTTTTGCAAAGCATATAGATGTGGGATTTGTCAAATACATTAGCTCGCTGCGAATTGAAGAGGCGATTAAGCTTCTGAAAACGGGAAAATATTCCGTGAAAGAGATAAGCGATAAAGTGGGCTTCAGAAACTGCAATTACTTTATAAAAATTTTCAAACAGTCAACCGGCGTAACACCTAAGCAGTACTGTGTTAAGCATCTTAACAATAATCGTTGAACGGGGGATTTCCTATGCGCGAAAGAATCAGATCGGCTATTAAAATTTTTCGTATGAACAGTGTTGTCATGCGGAACATGGCTTTGATTCTGACTGTTGTTTTTGTTCTGATGGGTACGATAGGAGCCTTATTCTATTTCAACGCAAGGGAATCACGTGAGCATGAAAGAGATATGATTCTCAGGACAAATGCTGCAACAATAAGGGATAATTTCGACACAGTGCTGAAGGACGGCGAGCTTATTGCGCTTCAGACGGCGATGAACCAGAATGTTCTGAATTTCTGCCTTTTTTCGCCGAGTGAGTCGGTTTTAACGGGAATCCGTGACAGTATTGCCAACTACACAACTGTTTTTCCCTACATACATTCTATCTATATATACAGTAATAACAAAGACTTGCTGATTGAAAATCAGCAGGTCTTTCCGTATTCCAAGTATTCGGATACCAATTGGTACGCCCCGTACAAACAACTGAGACCCGACAAGACGCTCTTTTTAAACCGAAAAAAATATGACAGATTTCCCGAGCTGATAAGCATAGTGCGATGCGTCACGATAGATCACCGGGAATCAATAGGCTGCGTTGTTGTAAATCTTGAGCTTCGGTATTTTAGTGACGCTTTGAAAAACAGCCGCAGCGTTGACAGCGTCAGCACGGCATTTCTTTCCGATGACGGCAAAATCTTTTCGGGCGCGGAGGGGGTTTCGGACAAGGCAAAGGCAAAAATACAAAATCTGAAGGCTTCGGACGGAAAAATAACTCTTGACGACGGTAATAAATACTTTTATCAGCTGATTCGTTCAAAGGAATATGAATACTCATATGCAGCGCTTCTTCCTGCGTCATACAAGGGTGCGTCAGGAATTAATTTCTGGACGTTTATTCTGATTGTTTTCGTTTTGCTGCTTGCCGGAGTGGCAATCGCGTCGGTTATCACGTATCAGACATACAAGCCTATCGGGTCGGTGCTGAACGAAATTTATAAAACGCAGTCACCCGCGATGAACGAGCGCCGCGATGAGGTTGGGTTTATAATAGAAAGAATAAGAGGTGCTCAGGACAAAAATATAAGGCTTGAGGAACAGCTGAATAATCAGCTTGCAATGTTTAACCAGATGCAGGTGTATGCCCTGCAATCGCAGCTCAATCCCCATTTTCTGAATAACACGCTTGATTCAATTAACTGGACGGCAATCAGCAGATTGGGTGAAAACAATCCGATAACGGATATAATCAAACCTTTGTCAAAGCTTTTATACATAAGCCTTGATTCCGCCCACTATCTTGTGAGAATGGAGGAGGAACTGAAGCACACCAATATTTATATTTATATAATCAGCAAAAATTATAAGGATAAGCTCAATTTCATTTGGGATATTCAGCAGGGAATCAGTTCCTGCAAAATGCTTAAGCTGACGCTTCAGCCGATAATAGAGAATGCAATCATGCACGGCATACGCCCCAAGGGAGGCGGAGTTATTGCCATACGCGCGAAATTCGAGGGTGAAAACATTCTTGTTGAAATTGAGGATGACGGTGTCGGAATGACAGAAGAAGACCTGAAAAATTTAGTCCGCAATCTTAAAGATGACACACAAATGCCCGACAGAAATCATGTCGGACTGAAAAACGTTGACAGGCGCATAAGGCTTGTTTTCGGCGATGAATACGGGATTACAGTTGAAAGCAAAAAGGATGCCGGAACCTGTATCAAAATTCTTATACCGAAAATTGAGTATTAATAGGGGGAGGCTTTAAGTTGAAAATAATTAAGTATACAAGCGGCGATAATTCAGGCGCTGCCGTAAGTGAGAACAAGAAGAGAATACTGCAAATTAAACCGCAGCTTGATACATATTACAAAAAGATAAACGGGGTGAGGCTGCCGGTTAAAATGTACATCCCTCAAGGCAAAACAAAAGACGGCGCTGCGGTGCTGGCGATACACGGCGGCAGCTGGAATGCCGTTATGACCGATGAAAATAATTGGGACGGAGGTCGGATGAATTTTCAGGCACAGTATTATGCCGATAAAGGGTATGTGTCGGCAGCCATATCATACAGGTCGATTAATTTTGATGACACTACAACCGTCTTTGATTTGATTGAGGACTGCAAGGATGCAGTTCGATATATGAGAAATAATGCGGATTTCGATAAACTGATTATAATCGGAGATTCTGCCGGCGGTCATTTGGCGGTGGAGCTGGGGATGGATGTCAATGTAGGTGCAAGCATAATAACCGGGGCAAATCCGGTTCTTGATTTAACAACCGACAGCTGGAGCGCGACTGCGAAAACGGTGGAGGAGCGGAAAAAAGCGTCCCCTGTTTATAACATAAAAAAATGCAATGCAAGCTTTTTGATAATGCACGGTAACCGTGACAAGGTTGCAGACTGCAAAATATCCCGAACGTTTTGCGAGGGAATGAACAGGCTTGGAAACAAGTGTAATTATTATGAACTTGACGGCGCTGAGCATGCTTTCATTTTGTCGGATTATACTTCAACCGATGAACAGGTTGATTTTTACATGAAGATAATTGATGATTATATAGAGAAGTCAATATAAAAAGAGGGTTAATCTCTCCGAATGGTAAGGAAAGTCGCTTTAAAACCGTAATAATGATAATAGCGGCTTATATAATTGCGTGAAATGTTTTTATCATCGTGCAGACTGCACCTGTTCTATCTAACATGTTTCTAACAATTTGTCAAAAAACATTCTTTATGATATATCGGGAGGTTGTCTGAGATGACTTTTTAACTCCCGAAATTGCAGGGAACAGGAGGTAAGAACGGGAACAGAATAAAACAATATAAATCCGCCCGTTCTGCTCTCAAAATCCCGTGGTAGCGATACCGTGTGGGTTCGACCCCCACCATCGGCACCACAAAAGCAGAGCCAAAAAGATATAATGTCGATTTGGTCAGCTGCAAAGAGGGTTTGCAGAATTTCCGCAAACCCTTTTTCGCACTCAATTCTCAGAGATATATGCCTATGTTTTGAGGGATTCGAACTATAACGAAGGCAAAAACGAAAAAAATAAAAGGTTCGGCTTATCGGATTTGAACCTAAGCATAAAAAATAAAATAGCATAGTTAGAGGCAATTTCTATAACATGAAGTTGCCTCTTTTTTTGCGCCCTAAAATAAGGAAAGGATGAAAAAAATGAATGAGAAAAAATTTTTACAACAGGTGTACACTAAGCTTGAAAATCAATTAGAACAGGAGGTGAAACTTGCAGATGACAGCATTGAAATTTCAGAGGGCGATAAAGCTATTTTCAAAATTGACAGTAAAGGCGATGTGCTTTATTCGGCGGACAAGCAATTCTCAAATATCGTTAACAAGCTTCATGGCAAAATAGAGAATGATGTACGCAACACAAAAGAGTTTCTTAAAGTGATGGATAACAGTCCGGAATTAACGGCGGTTGACCTTAATGCACCGTACAAAAAATTGCTGGAGTATAACGATGTTGTTCTTGCCGGAACGGAGCATAGTAACGGCAGCTTTGAATTTGTGACTTGGGACTGTAAAAACAACAGCTTAGATCACGGACACTACTATGAAGATTACGAAAGAGCAAAAGAGGATTTTGTAAAACGATCAGAGTTATTGCCTGAAAATCAAATATTCTCTGCTGATGAACGGTTTGAATTATACAGATGTGTTGAAGATACATTGTCTGCCGGATTTGAATTAAGCAGCGATGTTGAAAATATACTTGCCGATGTGAAGGAAAAACTAAAAGATAGTATTCCCGATTTTGATAAACGGCTGACAACGCTTAATGAGCAGGATCAGCAGCAGGAACAAAAAATGTAGCGAAAGGGTGAGTTAAATGTTTACCGTTGATTTTAGATTTGAGGAAAATCAAACAACCATAGAATTCCCTTGCAATGAGGAATTTTTGTCAGCAAAGTTTGATGAGTTGGGGGTGAAGGATAAGTTAAAAACGAGTCAGTATGTGGTAGGAACGAACTATGCCGCATTAAAATGGCTTGTAACTGATTTTGCCGATGTCGATGAACTGAACTTTCTTGCGAAAGGCCTTGACAGTTTTGATAAGAACGAATTAAATATTTTTGAAGCCGTGTGCGAAACGAGAGAGCCGCGAAGTGTTGCGGAAATGATAAATATTACATATAACACATATAACTACACGCTTGTGCAGGATATGAGCAGTATGGAGAGCATCGGAAGGACTCATTTTAAGGCAGTGCATATCGGTTGGAATCCCGGTGAGATGGAAAATGCTGATCTCGCTAAAATAGGAAGGGAGCTTATGAATTCAGGAAAAGGTAAAGTGACTGAAAAAGGAATGCTGTTTGAACACGAGGGAGCGAAGTTCATAAATGAATATGACGGGCATAATTTCCCGGAATACCTTTATGACCAATGCAGGATTTTTGCTGAGCTGAAAAAAGAAGACAGAACAGAATATCTGTATTTGCCGACGCATGAACTTACGATAAAAAAAGCGCTGAAAAGACTCGGAGCAACAAATACTGATGAATGCAGTATCAAGTTAGAGGATAAAGAAACGGATAATCTGTGGTTTGAAAGAATACAGGATATTACAGCAACCGAAAATCTGTATGCGGCAAATAATGTGCTTCGCGCAGTTGAAAGGGCAGAAAAAAACAATGAACTTGACAAGCTGGAGGCTGTTATTGATTTTGCGGACAGATACGACAGTGCATCAATCATAAAACTTGAAGATAACATAGACAACTTCCGATATTTTGATAATGTATACGATAAAGAAGGGTTAGGTCGGGCTTTAATAGATGAAAACGATGACTACTATATAGATGAAGATATTGAGGAGTTTTTTATGTTTGAACAGTATGCAGAATCTGTCATGAATGAATGTGACTGTAAATTCTGTGATAACGGCGCCGTTTTGCTTGAAGGCTTGACGCTCGCAGAAATATTGGGCGAGGATAATCAGTCAGAGGAAATGACAATGGGTGGAATGTAGAATGAGGGAGGTGAAAAAATGTCGGAGAGCAGGATTTTAGCCGTTAAAATTGACGGCAAGCTGTTTGACAAGCTTGATGAGTTTGTTGAGGAAACAAAGATTACGAAACAGAAGTATATCAGTGAAATTTTAAGCCGAGAATTGGGGCAGTGGATGCAGCAGAAGGCAGAGCAGGATAAGAACCTCGACATAAAACACACTGACGGGCAAAAAGTGTGGGACAAGCCGGAGGTTATGGAGGCTATTGACGACTTTATGCTCCGAACCGGTAAGATTCCGAAACAGACAGAATTTAAGAATGAAAACGGTCTTCCGTCATACGGAGCAGCAGGACGGGCGCTTGAAATGTCTCCTGCGGAATATATGCGGGAGCGATACGATGCGCTTGGAATTGAAACAAAACAGGAAAATATTGAAATGACTATGTAGGCGGTATGTTCTGAAAAAGAATGTACCGTCTTTTTTTGTGGTCAAAAACAGGAGGAAAAGTTATGGTAAGCAATGAAGGGAAAGAAATATTAAGGGATATCGGTCTTTTGGCGGAGCATATAATTTGCACGGCTGACTCTTACGGTGAGGCTGCCGATAAAAGGAAAGTTGTAATTGATATATCGGAAACTGCAGCAAGAGCAAAAAAAGAAGTTAAGCACATTAGTATCAAAGACTTAAAAATGCTGAATGACAAATACGGCATAGCGATTTTCGAGTATGTTGATATGCTTGATGCGGCAGCCCGAAAGGAACCGTACAATAACAATGAAGTGAGGTTCAAAGCCGACGCTGTTGTCAGTATAGTTCTTGATATCATCCACCGTGAGATCAGGAGCAATGAAATTTACAGGAAAATATCCGAGGGAGTGGTAAATGAAAATGTTCAGATTTAACTTTTATTATACGAGGAAAGAAAACTTTTTCAACAATAACAACGCCGAGCAGACAAAGGGCTTGATCGGATACTTAAGAGGCGACTTCGGGAAAAACGGCAATGAATTCTATACATCGTGGTTTAACAAGAACGAAAAGCTGAATAAAGAACCGTTTAAAACAGAGTTTGATGATGTTATGAAATTCTTGCGGGAACGGCTCCTGACGGACAGAGCATATATGCGCAGCTTCGTATACGGAAACGAGCAATTAAAGCTCGATACTTCCGGAAGCAATTCGCACGGAATGTTTGTTGAAAGCGAAAATTATGAGTACGATATCAGGACAATTTCGGATAACGGAAACTACGACTTTTATATCTATTGCTATGCCAAACGATTTCAAAAACCGCAGTATCTTAATGCCAAACGATTTCGTGATGAATACGGCAAGCTGACCGAAAAGGTGGCGGAAATTGCAAGAAAAACTTTGCCGGAGGCGCTGAATTACTATACTGACGGCGACAGGTACGAAAACGACGGGAAAATATATACCTTTAAGGTAACAGATGAAAATATGCTGTTTGAGGGAACTGACGGTACGAAATTGTTTGTTGCCCCCGAAATGCTCGGAACCTATTTGCCGGACATTGCATCGCTTGATAACTCATTCACCAAAGTGCCGCTTGAACAAACTCTTTCAAATATTACACTTGGCGATCTGTTAAAGGGGGTAAGCCTTTCAAGTGTTCATCTTGTGCATAACGAGGTTGAACACGATTTGGCGACAATTGAAGATTTGTCATATGACACGCTTACCGATAAGGGCAGAGCAGAGTGGGCAGATGTCCTTGGCGCAAGGGTAGAGCAGATATATGAAGGAAGTTACGGTGTGCAGATTCAGTGCTGCGATGTTGAATATGAACGGTTGGAGGAGTTTTCAAAGGCACTCGCCGGATACTGCCCGGCAGAGGAGTGGAACAAATGGTTTAACGAAAATACTGAAAACGAACAAAATTTGAATATGTGAGGTAAAAATAAAATGAAAAGAAATATTGATATTTTAGTTGAAATACAGAGAAGAATATACAAGTTTAAGTTTACGTCTGATGACATTTCGGTGGCGATAGATGTCAATGATGCGGAATTATTTGACCTAATTAAAGACGGCGACAAAAGAGTTATTGATATTATGAATACGATAGCCGACATTGCCCAAAATCTTGGCTTGCTCACAGAGGATATAAAGGCGTCAATGCTGAATGAAGGATTTGATGTAGATGACTATAACGAATGGACTTCGAGTTTGGCATATAACAAATACAACCTTGAGGGTATGCTCGAAACATTTGAAAATGCTCTCGAAGTATTAGAGGTATATATCCTTGAAACAATTCGGGGGTACAGAATTTTAACACAGTTTGCATACGATAAAGACACACGCCTGCCGGATCACATAGATACGGAGGATGAGGATTGATGTCGGCAAAGTTTATGTCGGGTACGAGGCTTTTCACTTACGAATGTATGATGCAGCAGATACCCGGTATGGGGAGATGCGGTAAAGAAGAAAAAAGACTGAAAGCACAGTATGCCGGAATGTTAAAAGAATATATGCGTGAATACGGATACGGAAGTATTATAAAAAGAGTTATGAATTCATTGGACAGATTTTTGTTTGATGAATTTATTTTTTGTGATGATGAGCATAGAGATTTGTTTTGGAAAATGTACGGAAAGTGCGTGAAGAACGACAAAAGATTAGATTTCGGCAAAGCTGCTGTTATCTATCTTTTGAGCGCTGACAGAGTATTCGGAACAATCCTTGAAAACTATGTGTCCAATCCGATTTATATTCTGCCGAAAATGTATAACGGCAGTAACGGTGAAGAACAATATAATTTGTATCACGCAGTCAGAATGCTTGCAGGAATGGAAACAGGTCTTGCAGAGGACGATCTGACCGAGGACGGCGTTATAGATGATAAAATTCTTTGTCTGATTATCAATGCCAAATTTATTGAGAAGTACGGTATAAGCGGATATAAAGATAAGCGGAAAAGGAAACAGACCTATGTGAACAATCCTATGAACCGCAGACAGAAAACATATTCGTATAAAGGGCAGACAATACGGATTAAATAAAAGGGGTGATACAATGGCGGAAAAAGTAAAGCATCCGAGCTTTGCAAATTTGTATATCGGCAGAAGTCAATGCGGCGGTCAGACAGCACTGTTCGGAAGCTCGATAAAGCATAGTGACATTATTACACTGCGGATAAGTCCTGCATATATGGACAGAGATTTGAGTTGTGACAGATACTTTGCAGAACCATTACCGTACATAGAAATTAATATGAGTCAAGCGCAGTTTGCACAGGCAATAACATCACTTAATATGGGAGACGGAGTGCCGGTGACACTGAGAATGTTAAACGGGGAATACATTGAACCTTGTCCGTTTGTTGACAAAAGAGAACAGTTCAGCAATGAATTCAGGGAAGGTATGAATGAGATATCGAGACAGCTTGCGGAAACCACAAAAGGGGTTGAAGAACTTATTCAGAATAAAAAGACATTTTCAAAGGCTGATAAAGAAAAGATTTTGTCAACACTCAATAGGGTAACAAGGCAGATTTCCTCAAGCTATCCGTATATGTATTCTATGTTTAACGAACAGATGGATAAATCGGTTACAGAATCTTTACAGTCTCTACAAAGTCATATTCAGTGAAGAATGGAGGATATGGCTCTGAAAGCCTGCGGAAAGGCACAGGAATCAGAATCACTACCGGAAAATGAGCAGGATATTGAGGCAGACGGCGGAATGCTGATGGGAGGAATGTGAAATGGCGGTTTTGTTTTCAAAGGTAACGGTATCGGCAGACAACGGAGCAAACGAATCATTTTTGTGCGGCGGAATTCCGGAAAGAGAAGACCACCTTAAAAATTGGATAAAATATCAGAATTTTATGAAAGACAACCCGGACGCCGAGAAGGTAGAGGTAAATGTTAAAAGCTTTGTTTACGGAGATGGCGAGATATTAGACGCCAACGAATATGAAGTAGCATATTTTACAAAAAGAGGCGAAGACTTTTTGGAAAGGTCAACAGTTAAGCCATACGGTGAGTCAAAGTTTGAAATTACGGCAGATAACGGGGATATGGAAGAAGCAGAAGAACCAATAATAGAAATGCAGAGGTGAATCAAAGTGAGTTATGTGTTAACATTTATAGGCGGAGTAACAATCGGAGCAGTTTTCGGGGTTGCTACACTGTGCTGCTTTATAGTAAGCGGCAAAGAATCTAAAAGAGAGGAAAAATACTTAAATGGAGAGCAGAATTAAAATTATGGTTTTTGAACCGGGAAAGAAACCGCATATCGAGTGGTTAAAAAATGTTACGGAGGCATATAAAAGCGTTGTCGAAGGCAATGTGCGGACACAGCAGCTTGACAGTAAATCTGTTTTGGTTTCCAACGCTGATAATACATTGCCTTTTCTTAAACCAAACAGGAACTTTGGCGGAGAGATAATATGCGGAACATTTTTTATTGCGTCGGCAGACGAAAACGGTCATTACGGTTCAATATCCGATGAATGTATGCGGTATTATTACGATATGCACAATAAGCCGGAAACCTTTTCGGAAAAAGAATTAAGGGAAGACCGTATATACGGATTAAAATTTATCGGAAAAAATGAAGTGTTTATCAATAACCTGAACTTAAAGCTGAGAACTCTTGATGCAAAAAGTATGCGTGACGATAGAGAAATGCTTAAAACAATGCACGAGGTGTTTTGCGGCACATACGGCACGGACTGCGTAGATGATATTGATGCCGGCAATGAGGAGATGTTCTATCTTCCTGCAGTGATCAAATCACGGGAAACAAATGCACTTTGCGTCGGGCTTGTATTGGTGAATATTGAATCATCGGGTGAACACTGGGGAACACAGTTTATGCTGGACGGCAATTTTTATTGTGATAACAGCGAATGTATGACGGACAAAGTAAAAACCAAAAGAGAAGAAATCGGTGTGTATGACTATTGGTATACGCCGGAATTTGACGGTGATATTCATATTGATAAGGAAAATGCACCCGAAGATGTCAGAGAGCTGCTTGACTATGCAAGCGGACCGGACAGGCAGACACAGGGAATCAGTATGGACGGTATGTAAAAGAAAAAATAAGAGGCGGTCAGTTTGTGTGATTACACACGAATTGACCGCTTTTTTGTTTTTGCGGAAAGGAAGAAAAATATGAAACCCAAGAGTAAAAGCAACAGAATAAGAGATGTTCCCGAAATCAATAATATCGTAGAAATGCGGCGGCTGATAAGTCATAACTGACAACATCAGCCGCTTTTTTAGTTTATGCCAAATCGGAGGTGTTTGAGGTAGTGAAATATCAAAACAGTCCGATTCCGTATATAGGCGGCAAACGTGCAATGAGAGATATAATCCTTTGGTCATTCCCCTTGATTTACGGAAGATATATCGAGGTGTTCGGCGGAGGAGCTTCTGTTCTCTTTGCAAAGATGAAAGAAAGGTTTGAGGTGTATAACGATTTTAACGGCGACCTTGTAAATATGTTCAGATGTATAAAGGAAAGGCCGCTGGCGTTAATCAAAGCCTTAAATTTTTTGCCGCTTCACAGCAGGCAGGAGTTTAGTATACTGCAAAACTTCTTAAACGGCGAGGAGCCGGAATATCCGTATATGCAGGAAGAATTGCAGACGGCAAACGAGTATTTTAACAAACGGGATGCAGAGGAAATCGTAAAGATTTTAACCGAGAAATCGCAGCTTTACGATGTGGAGAGGGCGGCAGCCTTTTACAAGCTTATAAGATACAGCTACGGCAGCGGAGGCAAGAGCTTCGGCGGTCAGCCCGTAAATCTTTTGAGTACACTGGAAACACTCTCTGCGGCGGCATTCAGGCTGAGAGAAACTGTGATTGAGAATAAGGATTTTGAAAGCCTTATAAAACAGTACGACAGGTACGAATCATTTTTCTATCTTGATCCGCCGTATGTTGAAACGGAAGGTCATTATATGGTGGAGTTTCCGAAAGAAGACCATGTCAGACTGTATGACACCTTAAAAGAAATTAAGGGCAAATTTTTATTGTCGTACAATGACTGCGAATTTGTTAAGGAACTGTATAAGGACTATACGATAGTCGAGCATACCCGTGCAAACTCTCTTGCCCACAGATACGATTCAGGTAGCAGGTTCAAGGAGCTATTGATCGCAAACTACGATATAAACGAAAGAAGAAAAAACGAACCGATACAATTAAGTTTATTTGGAGATGGTGATTATGAGTTTAACTATTTACAGGACTACAGGTACAAGAGGCCGAATCACACTACCGTTTTTATTCCGAGAACTATTGAGGAAAATAGGACATAACACATATATCAAAGTTGTGTTTGACGGTGTTCGGCTGATTATCACACCTATGGTGGAAAGCGGAAAATTCCTGCACGAGTACGACGCAGGGGTACGGCTTACCGAGAATGAAGCGAATGAGCTTCTTGAAGGCTACACAAAGGAATCGCTTGAAAATATGCACGCAGCAGTGCAGAAAAGATTAAAAATGTGTGCTGAAAACGAATCGGCTAATATCAACAGCGGAAAGAAGAAATAACGAATCATTAAAATTTAATATCCTCACGAGGTGTCGGCGACGCTTTCAGTTACCCGATTGGAGCGAGAAAACAGTGATAAGATTTTTTGATATGTTTTCAGGTATTGGGGGCTTCAGAGCAGGGCTTGAAAGAGCAGGCGGATATAAATGCGTCGGACATTGCGAGATTGACGCATTTGCAAACAGGAGCTACAATGCCGTATTTGATACTGAAAATGAGGTGTTTTTTGATGATGCAACAAAAATTAATCCAAAGGACATCCCGGACTTTGATATCCTTTGTGCGGGATTTCCCTGTCAGGCGTTTTCTGTCGCAGGCAGAAGACGCGGCTTTGAAGATGCCAGAGGTACGCTCATCTTTGAAATTGTCAGAGTGCTTGGAGAAAAGCGACCTAAATATTTTTTACTTGAAAATGTTCCCGGTCTGCTTAACCATGACGAAGGGCGGACTTTTACGCAAATCCTCATTGCGTTATCAGACCTGGGGTATGGTATTGAATGGCAGGTGCTTAACAGCGCGGATTTCGGTGTTCCCCAAACCCGGAAAAGAGTGTACCTTGTCGGATATTTTGACGAAAGATGTGCCGGAAAAATATTACCTTTCACAGAGTGCAACCCTCAGACTGTTAAACAAATCCTTGGCGGAAATCAGGGACAAAGAGTGTACAATCCCGAAGGACTCGGAATAACGCTTGCGGCAAATGCAGGCGGACAGGGCGGAAAGACAGGTCTTTATGATGTTTCCTGCATTGATATGAACGAGGAACCTGTATTGACACGGCTTGTTCGATGTATCAAAAGCCGATATAACAGCGGAATCACAAAAAGAAAGGGAGAAAACTCTGCCATTATTGAAGGTGTTATGCCGTGCTTAACACCCGGCAAGCTGTATAAAAGGCAAAACGGCCCTCGTTTTCGTGGTGAGGACGGTCTGATGTTCACTATAACCGCAACAGACAGGCACGGTGTTTTGGAAAAGCTTCGGATAAGACGGCTTATGCCGAAGGAGTGTTTGAGAGCGCAGGGATTCAGTGAGGAACAGGCTCAAAAGATATGCTTGGTAAATTCCGATAATCAGGTGTATAAACAGGCAGGGAATGCCGTTACCGTAAATGTGATACGGGCAATCGGTGAAAGGTTAAAAGAAGTGGATGATGAGTTATATAAAAGAAAGGGGTAGAATTTATGAATTACAAAGCAAGCGTGAACCTTATTAACAAACCCGGAAGCTTAAAGGGAGTTGCCTCGGTTTCCATCAATGACGAGTTTGTTGTAAAAGGTGTGAGGATTTTTGAGGGCAATGACGGTCCGTTTGTGTCAATGCCTTCCCGTAAGGCAGGAGCCAAATATGAGGATATTTGTTTCCCAATTACAAAAGAGGGAAGAGAAAATCTCCACAGTGCGGTGCTTGAAGCATACGAACAGAAATTAAAACAGCAGGAGGAGCAGAATCATGAAGAGGGGAAAGAAACAAAAAAGGAAGGGAATAAAAAGTCTCAAAAGCGTTCAGACGGACAAAAAACTGCCGAAAGCAATACCGAATTGCAGGCGGATCAGAATGAACAGACCGAGGCAGCCCCGGTAATGAATATATGAGGTGAACAGCTATGGCGGTGGAATTTTACCGTTATTCATACAGGACAGCGGAGCATGACGGCGATGTTGAGGAATACCGGGCAAGCCGTGATGAGAACAGACGATGCACGGAATTCATCCAGCATCCGCAAACCGGACTTTATGCAAACGCATATAAAGATAATGTTGTCGATAAAGACGGAACCTATCTTGATAAATGTATAAGCGAATTTGGTATGCAGCGAATGATGTTCGTTACAGCCAACACGGTGAAAATGTCAAAGCACGACGGAAGATGGTCGCCGGAGGTCAGGCATAAGAAACCCGAACACATGCGCCCAATGCTTGTTAAATTTCCGCTCAGCCGTTCTTTCGGG